>Ga0335070_10005757_pt1 | contig 14610 bp, 12 predicted proteins | sample Lox_Sample_13_FD_206722 | JGI IMG/M metagenome (GOLD analysis project Ga0335070, IMG submission 206722) | Soil microbial communities from Loxahatchee National Wildlife Refuge, Florida, United States - Lox_Sample_1.3 | ecosystem: Environmental > Terrestrial > Soil > Wetlands | place: USA... | reverse complement strand
CCCCCCTCAAGGCGTAGCCGCCGAGGATCCTGGAGCCAAGGACGCAATGGTAGAGGCCGTTTCCGATCATGGACACCATTGCCGGGATCAGGAGTGGCGTGTACTGATAGTCCGGATGGACCATGATGATGATGTCGCCACCCTCGCGCAGGGCGAGGGCATAACAGGTCTTCTGGTTGGCCCCATAGCCCTGATTCCGGGGATGGACATGAACTTTGGTCCGCGGCAAATTCCGGGCAATCGCCACAGTCTCGTCCTGACTGCCGTCATCCACCACGATGACCAGATCGACGTAATCTTGCGCCGCCACCTCCGCATAGGTCTGCGCCAGCGTCTTCGCCGCGTTATACGCCGGCATGACCACAATGACCTTCTTGTCTCGAAACATGGAAAATCCCTTGAGCCGGCGCCCTCAGTTCGTAAAGAACCACCTGGAGTCCGGCGAAGGCAATGAAGGCGGCGCCATGTTGTCTGAGCACGAAACGCATGGACTTAGTCGGTGCTCCTGTGTCTTGTCGATTGGCGTCAGCAATCGATCTAACGCTCACACAGCAAGATCGGTGCCATGCGGATTTCTCTAAGCCCAGGCAAGTACGCTTCGCGGGATAAGGTTTCCTCGCGGTGGAGGTCAGGCGAGCATCATTCTCATTGGTTGAAGGGTCGGCGTGAAAGGCTTGAGAGCGAGACCGAGGATCTCCAGGGTCACGATTCCCAAGAGCGCCTCATCCCCTTCTTCACCCCAAATGACCGAGGTGTGCGCTTCGCCGTGGGCAAGCATGAGGTAACACTCGGAGACCTGGCGCTCGAGTATCGTCCCATCCGCGAGGCTGAACGTCATCTTTCGCTTTGAGCGGAGCTCGATCTCTTGCCAAAGCGGCTTGGGACTGAAGGAATGGGTGGCCCCGCTATCAACGAGGAACCTCGCCGGTTGTTCCTTCCCGGTGGGCCCTCTCAGGGTGCCCTCCACGTGAATGATACCCCCCGGTGCCCTTCCAGAACGCTCTATCCCGCCACGATGGCTAAGACGCTTTCCAAAGCGGCCTTCAGACTCCGAGCATCCGGCCCGCCGCCCTGGGCCATGTCCGCCCTGCCCCCACCCTTGCCCCCGACCTTGGCGGAGAGGGCCCTCATGATCTCGCCAGCGTGGAAGCGCCTGGTGAGATCCTCGGTGACGCCGCAGATGAGCATGGCCTTGCCGTCCTTGCTCTCGGCTCCCAGAACAATGACCCCCGATTTCAGCTGGTCTTTGAGATTGTCGAGCATCATCCGGAGGTCGCCGGGGGTATCGGCGGCGACCTGAATGGCTATGACGTTGACGCCATTGATCGTCTGGACATCCTCGGCCGAGGGGCCGAACTGGCGGCTCAGGGCCCGCGCCTTGACGCGTTCGAGTTCCTTCTCGAGCTCCCGCTGCTGCGCCAGGAGCCTTCTCACCCGCTCCGGGAGCTCCTGGGGCACGGCCTTGAGGAGGCCCGCGGCCTCTTTCATGGCCCGTTCCTGGGTCTGGACGTAGTCGAGGGCGCCGGTGCCGGTCAGGGCCTCGATGCGGCGAACGCCCGCCGCGATCGAGCTCTCGCCGACGATCTTGAAGAAGCCGATATCGCCGGTGTGGTGACTGTGGGTTCCGCCGCAGAGCTCCTTGGAGTACTTCCCGATCGAGACCATCCGCACCCGCTCGCCGTATTTTTCCTCGAAGAGGGCCATGGCGCCCTGGGAAACGGCGGCCTCCATGTCCGTAATCTCGGTACTCAGGTCCTGATTTTCCAGAATGCGCTCGTTGACCAGGCGTTCGATGGCCGTCGCCTGCTCCGGCGTGAGGGCTTCGCCATGGGAAAAGTCGAAGCGGAGACGATCCGGCCCCACATAGGAGCCCTGCTGCTTTACGTGATCGCCGAGCACGCGCCGGAGCACGTAGTGGAGGATATGGGTGGCCGTGTGATTCCGGGCGGTCGCCTTGCGGTTCTCCTCGTCGACGGCAAGGGTGACTTTGTCCCCCACCCGAGCGGTGCCTTCAACGACCTCGCACACGTGAACCACGAGATTCGCCGGAGTCTTCTGGGTGTTTGTGACCTTCAGGCTGAACCCCTCGCCACGAATCAGGCCCGTATCTCCAACCTGGCCGCCGGCCTCGCCGTAGAAGGGAGTCCTTTCGCACACCACCTCGACCTGCTGGCCGCGGTCCACCTGGGAGACTGCTCCGGCGTCGGTGAGGAGCGCCACAATCACCGACACGTCCTGAGTGCGGTCGTATCCGGTAAAGGCGGTGGCAACGCCCTGCGCCGCGAGCTGCTTCAGAGGCTCCGAAGTTTCCATGACGCCCGAGACCTTGAAAGCGGCGCGCGATCGTTCCCGCTGCTCCTCCATGAGGCGGTCGAACCCCGCCTCATCCACAGCGAGATCCAGGTCCCGGGCCATGTCGAAGATGATGTCGATGGGGAACCCGAAGGTGTCGTAGAGCTTGAAGATGGTCTCACCGGTGAATACACGGCTCCGGGCTTCCTTCAGCCGCTGGAATTCCTCCTGGAGCCTCCCGAGGCCCCGGTCGAGGGTGGCGGAGAAGGACCGCTCCTCGTTGGTGAGGGCGAGCTGGATGTAGGCCTTGTTCTGGACGATCTCCGGGTAGGTGGCGCCCATGGCGCCGATGACCCCTTCCACGACCCGGTGCAGGAAGGGCTCGGCGATACCCAGGAGCCGGCCGTGCCGCACCGCCCGCCGGATCACGCGACGGAGCACGTAACCGCGGCCCTCGTTGCTCGGCAGGACGCCATCGCCGATAAGGAAGGTGGCGGCGCGGCCGTGATCGGCGATGACCTTGATGGAGACGTCCTTTTCCGGGTCGCGGCCGTGGCGGTGACCGCTGATTCCCTCGATGACGCCGATCACTTCCTGGAATAGGTCGATATCGTAGTTGGAGCGCACCTTCTGCATCACCGCGGCCACCCGCTCCAGCCCGGCGCCGGTGTCGATGGATGGCGCCGGGAGGGGCTCCATGGTGCCGTCGGCCTTCCGGTTGAACTGCATGAAGACGAGGTTCCAGAGCTCCAGGAACCGGTCACAGTCGCATACCCCCGGGGCGCAGTTGGGACCGCAGCTCATGGGTTCACCCTGGTCGATGATGATCTCCGAGCAGGGACCGCACGGGCCGGTGTCGCCCATGGCCCAGAAGTTGTCCTTGGTGGAGAGGGTGAGGATCCGCTCCCGGGGGATGTACTTGTTCCACTCCTCCATGGCCTCCCCGTCCACGGCGAGCTTCATCACCTCGTCGCCCTCGTGGACCGAGGCGTAGAGCTTGTCTTTGGGAAGCCCGAGGCGGCCGGTGAGAAATTCCCAGCCGAAGCGGATGGCGTCCTTCTTGAAGTAATCGCCGAAGGAGAAATTCCCCAGCATCTCGAAGAAGGTATGGTGCCGGGCGGTACGACCGACGTTACGGAGATCGTTATGCTTCCCTCCTGCCCGCATGCATTTCTGGCTCGAGGTTGCCCGCACGTAGCCCCGCTTCTCCTCGCCGAGAAGGGGGCGCTTGAACTGAACCATCCCCGCATTGGTGAAAAGAAGGGTGGGATCATCGTGGGGAACCAGCGAGGAGCTCTTGACCACCGTATGCCCGTTCGCCTGGAAGTACTCGAGGAATGCTTTTCTGATTTCGGCCGTTTTCATGACTTCACATTCCCTTCCTCGCCGCTGCCAGCTACCTTGAGCCCGTAAGCCTGGAGAACCTTCCGTTCGATGCCGGTGGAAACGTCAGAATGCTCCTTGAGGAAGGCCTTGACGTTCTCGCGGCCCTGCCCCATACGCTCGCCCTGGTAGGAATACCAGGCACCGCTCTTCTCGATGATGTTCAACCCGGCGGCCATATCGAGGAGATCCCCCTCCCGGGAGATCCCCTGGCCGTACATGATATCGAACTCAGCCTCTTTGAATGGCGGAGCAAGCTTGTTCTTCACCACCTTCACCTTGGTCCGGCTGCCGACGACATCCTGGCCGTCCTTGATGGCGGTGACCCGCCGTATATCCAACCGCACGGAGGCGTAGAACTTGAGGGCGTTTCCGCCTGTGGTTGTTTCCGGATTTCCGAAGAGCACACCGAGCTTCATCCGGATCTGGTTGATGAAGATCACCGTGGTCTTGGACTTGCTGATGCTTGCGGTGAGCTTGCGCAGGGCCTGCGACATGAGTCGGGCCTGAAGGCCCATATGGGCGTCGCCCATCTCTCCCTCAATCTCAGCCCGGGGAACCAGTGCCGCCACCGAGTCGATCACGATGGCGTCCATGGCGCCGCTCCGCACCAGGACTTCGGTGATCTCGAGGGCCTGCTCTCCTGTGTCGGGCTGGGAGATGAGGAGATCATCCGCGTTGACGCCGAGTTTGCGCGCATAGGCAAGGTCGAGGGCATGCTCGGCATCGATGAAGGCGGCGATGCCACCGGTTTTCTGGGCTTCGGCGACTATCTGCAGGGCGAGGGTCGTCTTCCCCGAGGCCTCCGGCCCAAAGATTTCCACCACTCTCCCCCGCGGCACGCCACCGACGCCGAGGGCGATATCGAGGGAGAGTGAGCCGGTAGGAATCACCGCGATGTCTGGTACAAGGGCGTCACTGCCGAGGCGCATGATCGCCCCCTTGCCGAACTGCCGCTCAATCTGGCTCATGGCCAGGTCAACTGCCCGTTTCCTGTCGTCGGTGGCGGTAGCCATAATCGCTTCCTTTCTTTTCATAGTCTCCCGGCAGATCCTCTGCTTCTCCAGGACCGCATATGGCCACCATGGCATGGCGGGAGTTGCTCAGGATCCTGCCGATCCGGCAAAAGGAAGGTGCTGAAGTTTCGTGTAGATAGCCCCGTTGGGCCTAAGATCACTCTTATACACCAGAATCTCGTGAACGTCAAAGGAATTGCATATGGGCACGGTCACGTCGGCAAGGGCACGGGTCAGGTCCGGGGGACGACGAGGGTCCTTGACCCTCCCCAGGGTAAGGTGAGGCCGAAAAGGACGGTGTTCCGCAGGAAACCCCAGCGGCTCCAAGGCTTCTTCCAGACGGGCCTGAAGACCACCTAGACGTTCCACATCCCCCTGAAGCCCCACCCAAATAACCCGCGGCCGCCGCGGATTCGGGAAGGCCCCGAGACCACTCACGCCCAAGTTGAGGGGCGGCTCATCCTGCACCACTCCCTTCGCCGCCGCGGCAATGGGTTGTACCTGCTCAGGATGGATCTCACCCAGAAATTTCAGGGTGAGGTGGACGCTCCCAGGATGCACCCAGCGCACCCCGACGAGATCGCGTTTGAGTTGCCCTTGAACGCCGCCCAGGGCGCGCCTGATCTCATCCGGAAGCTCAATGGCGATGAAGGAACGGATCATACCACACCTCATGTAAGAAGATGAGCGCCGGGCGTGGAAGTCAACGGGGATATGCAGAGCCAACCGCGGATCACAAACCACTCAGCCGGATGGGCATGCTCCTTGCTGCATCCCTCAGGGGGCCGCGGCTGACTTGATTTTGACAAACAATTGTACCATATTGGCCCCCGGGTACCTCACTCCAGAGGCGACCTAGGAAGATAATTCTTGCCGCGCTGCGTCCATGGCGACGCGAAGCGTCCCGGGGGAACCGGTTCCTTGAAGACGTTTATTCCCCTCAGACCCACGAAGCATGAGCGCGATGGAGTATTGCAGTGACGCAGGCTGACGCCACGCTTCTTGTGACCGGCGGCGCCGGCTTCATCGGCAGCAATTTCATTCGCCATACGCTGGCGGTGCGTCCCGCCTGGCGTATCGTCAACCTGGATGCCCTCACCTACGCCGGAAATATGGCGAACTTCAAGGACCTTCCCCCCGCGCCGGCCACGAGACACCGCTTTGTCCACGGCGACGTGCGGGACGCGGCTCTGCTCGACCGCCTGTTCGTAGAGGCAAACTTCGACGGCGTCGTACACTTCGCCGCCGAGTCTCACGTGGATCGCTCCATTCTCGGGCCAGAGGCCTTCGTCGAGACAAACGTGGTCGGGACCTTTCGGCTGCTCGAGGCATGCCTCAAGCAGTGGCAAGGGCGAGGGAGGCCGGAAGGCTTTCGTTTTCTCCACATCTCCACCGACGAGGTTTACGGCAGTCTCGGCCCGGAGGGCCACTTCACCGAGCACACACCTTACGATCCCTCGAGCCCCTACGCGGCCTCCAAGGCGGCCGCCGACCACCTGGCCCGGGCATACTTTCGCACGTACGGCTTTCCCACCCTGGTCACCACCTGCGCCAATAATTTCGGTCCCTACCAGTTCCCCGAGAAACTCATTCCCCTCATGATCGTGAACATCCTGGAAGAGCGACCGCTTCCGGTGTATGGCGACGGGAGGAACGTCAGGGATTGGCTTTACGTCGTCGATCACTGCCAAGCGCTCATCAGGGTGCTCGAGACAGGAACACCCGGGGAAACATTCGGGATCGGCGCCGGTGCGGAGCGGGAGAATCTCGAGGTCGTCCAGATGCTCTGCGATCTCATGGATTCCCGTTTGAATCGGGAGGGCAAGGACTCCAGTCGGCGGCTCATTCGTTTTGTCACCGATCGGCCGGGACACGACCGGCGCTACGCCACCGACGCGACCAAGATCAAGACGGAGCTCGGCTGGGAGCCCCGGTACCGATTCGAGGAGGCCCTGGAGGCTACCGTGGACTGGTACCTGACGAACATGGAGTGGGTGGAGTCGATACGAAGCGGTGCGTATCGCACCTGGATCGAGGCCAACTACGGCAACCGTTAACTCCTTCCCTCCCCTCCAGTCGCTGTCGAGATTCAGCGAGGCCGGACTCAAGGGGAAGCGCTGAAGAGGTGACCACCCATGATAGAGCCGCGCTGCAAGGGCATCATCCTTGCCGGTGGCTCAGGGACCCGCCTTTATCCCATCACGCGGGTAGTGAGCAAGCAACTCCTGCCGGTCTACGACAAGCCCATGATCTACTATCCTCTGTCGATCCTGATGCTCACCGGTCTCCGCGAAATTCTCATCATCTCGACCCCTGAGGATCTCCCCCGCTTTCAAACGCTTCTCCAGGACGGCTCCCAGTGGGGCCTCTCCTTTAGCTACGCCGAGCAGCCACGCCCCGAAGGGCTGGCGCAGGCCTTCATCATCGGCCGCGATTTCATCGGCGGCGAAAACGTCTGTATGATTCTGGGAGACAATATCTTCTACGGCCACGGGCTTCCGGATAAACTCCGAGCCGCTGCCTCCCGGCGGCAGGGGGCGACGGTGTTCGGGTACTGGGTGAAGCAGCCGCAGCGCTACGGGGTCGTGACCTTCGGCGCCGATGAGCAGCCGGTGGATATCGAAGAAAAACCGGTAGCGCCGAGGTCGAACTGGGCGGTAACCGGTCTCTATTTCTACGATGACCGTGTCTCCGACATTGCGGCCGGTCTCACGCCCTCCGCTCGCGGTGAGCTGGAGATCACTGACGTCAACCGGGCATACCTCCGCCTCGGGGCTCTCCGAGTGGAGAAGTTGGGCCGCGGCATCGCGTGGCTGGACACGGGAACCCACGAGACCCTGATGCAGGCCTCAAACTTTATCGAGACCATCGAGGAGAGACAGGGTCTCAAGGTTTCCTGTATCGAGGAAATCGCGTATCGGATGGGGTACATCGACGCCGAGCAGGTCGAGAGGCTGGCGCGGCCTCTGGTCAAGAACGGCTACGGCCAATACCTCCTGGATCTTCTCAAGTTCGAGGAGAAGCTGCCCTAGCCCGGGAGAGCTTAAGGGAAGGGGGAGCGCTTGCTATGAAGGTCATCCCTGCATCCGTACCCGAGGTTCGAATCGTCGAACCTGATCTCTTTGGAGACAACCGCGGCTTCCTGATGGAGATTTACCAGGAGGAGCGCTATCGAGGGGCGGGTCTAGGGGCGCCTGTCGTCCAGGTGAACCACTCCCATTCCATTCGGGGGACCCTGAGAGGTCTTCACTACCAACTCCGCCGTCCTCAGGGGAAGCTCATCCAGGTCGTAAGGGGGACGATTTTCGATGTCGCCGTGGATATCCGCCGGGGTTCTCCCACCTTCGGCCTCTGGACCGGTGTCGAACTTTCGGAGGAGAATCGACGCCAGCTCTTCATCCCGGGGGACTTTGCCCACGGATTCTGCGTTCTCAGTGACAGGGCCGACGTCATCTACGGATGCACGGAGCTATACGATCCTCAGGATGAGGGCGGTATTCTCTGGTCCGATGCCGGCCTCAGAATCCACTGGCCCCTCGCCGACCCTATCATTTCCCCCAAAGACGGCCGGCTTCCCTGCTTGAGCGAGATTCCTCTGGAGCGGCTGCCTCTCTACGAGGCTAAATCATGAAGATTCTGCTGACCGGCGCCCACGGCCAAGTGGGCTGGGAGCTGACGAGGCGTGGCAGGAAGCGCGGCTTCGCCGTCGAAGCGACCGACGTTGACGTCTTCGATATCACCGATCCCCGTGCGGTGGAAGAGCGGGTGTGCGGCGAGGGATGGGCTCTCGTGGTCAACTGCGCCGCCTACACCGCCGTGGACCGAGCCGAGTCTGAGCCGGAGCTCGCGCACGCCGTGAACCGGGACGGCCCGGCACACCTCGCCGCCGCCTGCGGGAAAGCCCGGATTCCCCTCGTTCACATCTCCACGGATTACGTCTTCGACGGCAGTAAGCAAGGCCCGTATCGGGAAACGGATCCGGTCTCGCCCCTCGGCGTCTACGGCCGGAGCAAGGCCGAAGGCGACACGGAGGTGCGCTCCCGCCTCCGGGAGCACATCATCCTCCGGACCTCCTGGGTCTACAGCGTCCACGGCCAAAATTTTGTGAAGACCATGCTTCGTCTCGGCCAGGAGCGCCGGGTGCTCCGGGTCGTCAACGATCAGCAGGGGTGCCCGACCAACGCCGCCGATCTCGCCGAGGTCGTCCTGGCGGTTGCCGGGCAGTGCGACAGGGAGCCGTGGGGCACCTATCACTATGCCGGCAAGGGCGTGACGACCTGGCACGGTTTCGCCGAGGCGATCTTTGCTGAGGCGCGGAAGTACACGTCTTTCCTGGTGGAGAGGGTCGAACCTATTCCCTCGGCCCAATATCCCACCCCGGCGAGACGTCCTGCCAACTCAGCGCTCGACTGCTCGCTTTTTACCCGGACCTTCGGCATCGAACCGAGACCGTGGCGGGAAAGCCTGGCCGAGGTGATTCACGGGCTCTTGTCGCAGGAACAGGACCGATAAGGACTCCGGGCTGGCTGGTCGATTCGTCCTGCCGGGAGCAGGTCACCCCCACCTTCATCCTCCCCCGTCAAGGGGGAGGAAAGTATCTGGTTTCACAGGTATTTTCCCCTCCCCTGGTGGAGGGGTGAGGGGAGAGGACAAGAAATCGCTCAAATTAGGCCGGAGTCAGGCGCGGTAGAGACCGTGGCCGCGGATATAGTCGGCTACTCTTTCGGGCACCAGGCCCTGAAGCGGCCTTCCCGCCGCGGCCTGCTCACGGGCCGCCGTCGAGGAGATTTGATCGAGATCTTTGCGGAGCGGGAGCGTGTGGATCCGGTCCGCGTAGCGCTGGAGTAAGTGGAGGGTCGGAAGAGTGAACTCTCCCCGTCGCCTGAAGACGAGGAGCTGAAAGGCGGTGAACATTTCCTGCAGCGCCGCTGCCGGGTCCGGATAGGGCCAGGTCAGGATCCTCTCCGCGGCGTCACGGCCGACGATAAAGAAGACATCGAGCTCTCCCTGGTAGACCTCCCGAATAGCCGCCGCGATATCCAGAAACAACCCGTGGGTGCAGAGGCCGACTGTGGCAAAGGGCACCTCGGCCACGGCGAGCCGCATCATCTCCAGGCGCTGATCGATCGCAGCACCCTCGATCGGTTTGTGAGGCAGGATCGTTGAGAGGACGAAGAGCACCTCGTCCAGGCGGGCCTGGTCGAATGCGGCGCGGGCGAGGACCAGGTGGGCATGGGTGATGGGATTATAGGCGCCGCCGATGACCCCCAGCCGTCCGCCCGCAGGGGCGAGACCTCGTGAGGCCCGGGTTACGAGAGTGAGGTGGGGCCTGTCGCTGTCATGCTGAGGGACGTTCTCTGCCACGGAAAAAGCCCTCGTCGATCACGGCGCGGCGCAGCCAGTTCAAGGCGGTGTAGGCGGTGAGGGACTTGATCTCCCAGCGGCTGCCACGGAAGCGGAACCCCCGCAGCCGCTCTTGTCCCCGATAGGAGAGGGCGAGAAACACAGTCCCCACCGGCGCGGCAGGGGTTCCCCCCGTCGGTCCGGCATACCCGGTGACCGCGAGCGCCATGGTCACATCCCCGCGGCGCAGGCCGCGCGCCATGCACTGGGTCGTCTCGGCGCTCACGGAGCCGAACCGGGAGATCGTCGCGGCCGGCACCCCGAGGAGCTCGATCTTGGCCCTATCGCTGTAGGTTACGAGGCTCCGGTCGAGGTAGGCCGAGCTTCCGGGCACGTTGGTGACGAGGTGGGCGATGAGGCCACCGGTACAGGACTCGGCAAGGGCCAGGACCTCGCCTCGTTCCTGGAGGAGGCGCCCGACCACGATCTCCAGAGTATCCTCTCCCGCCCCATAGATGAAGCGCCGCCCCAGGCGACGGCTCACCTCCGCCCCGACCTCATCCAGGAGGGCCCGGACGGTCTCGGGAGTTGTGCCGCTCACGGTCAGGGCCAGATGGTTCTCCGGATAACGGGGCAGGTAGCCGACGCGAAGGCCCGGATACTGCTCCTCGAGGCCGGCGAGACGGCCGCCGATTTCCGACTCCATCAAGCCGAAGGTCCGCAGCAGGCGGGTCTGCACACTTCCCGAGGCCGGAACGCGGATCTGCAAAGTGGGAAGAACGAAGTCCCTCAGCATATCGGCCATCTCGTTTGGAACTCCGGGGAGAAAGAAGAGAGGCTTGCCCGCATCGCCGATGAAGAAGCCGGCCCTGGGCCGGGTGAGATCGATCCGTTGGGCTCCCGCCGGGAGATCGGCCATCTTGGCGATCTCCGGCGTCATGGCTATCTGCCGCTTCTCGAGATGGCTGACGAGGATATGCCACGAGACGGGATCCCGCTCGAGGGGCCGCCCCAAGGCTGCCGCCGCTGCAGCGCTCGTCCGGTCGTCGGTGGTCGGGCCGAGGCCGCCGGTGACGAGGACAAAGGCCGCCCGGCCCATGGCGGTCAGGAGAGCGGCGACGATATCATCCTCCCGGTCGCCGACCACGGTCATCCAGCGCAGTTCGTAACCCGCGGCCCCGAGGTGCCCGGCAATGTGGGCGGCATTGCTGTTCACCACCCGCCCGGAGAGAAGCTCATCGCCGACGGTCACAAGTTCGCCAACCACAGAAACTTTACCTCCCTCCATCCTCGCTTGATCAGCAGGTTGCTGAAAAACCGTTGGACCGGGGGTCACCATCTGCAAGAAGGCAGGGGAAACCTGAGGCCGGGCCGGTCGGTTCCGCAAGGATGCATAGTCGCACCATGAATAAGATCGTGGTGGTCCGGCCCGTCTGCAGGGCCGCGGTGCAAGGTTCGGCAGGCCCTCCGCCAGGCCAGAGAGATAAGAGGAGGCTCCAGATGCACCTTGCTTCACCGACCAGCCCGGCTCACGCGGGAATCTCCTCCGACGTCATGAAAAAGAGGTTTTCAGCAACCTGCTAAACGCTGACGAGCTGAAGCTCGCGAGCGCAAGCCGAAGCACGATCATGGTATAGATTCCCGCGGCGACGTCGTCCATGACCACCGCCCAACCTCCCGGAAGCCTCCGCTCCAGGCTCCGGATGGGCGGCGGTTTCATGATATCGAAGAAGCGGAAGAGGAGAAAGCCCGCGATCACCGTGAACGGGGTCAGAGGGAGCCACAATAGGCTCACAAGAAACCCGCACATCTCGTCGATGACGATGGCAGGGGCATCCCGGGCGCCGAGGAGCTCCTCCCCGCGTCCGGCGATCCAGACCGCGATGAGAAAGAAGCCTGCGGCGGCAACGGCCTGGATCCACCAGGTTCCCCGGTGCACCACCATGACAAGAGGTACGGCGGCGAAGGTGCCCCAGGTGCCCGGCATTCGGGGCAGGAACCCGGAAAAACAGCCGGTGGCGAGAAAGACGATGAGATCGTTCAGGCGGGTTCGCTTCATCGGCAGTAATGCTTACCCAGGTGTTCCCGCGTCACCGCTTCGCCGCGTCATCCTTTTCAAGACGCGCCCGGGCCTGGCAGAGTGCCGCCTCGTACACCCGCCGGAGCGAGACCTGGTGACGGCGGGCGGCCCTGCGGCAGACCTCGTACTCGGGGGCGACGGTGTGGCCGCCCTCGGGGTTCCGGGCGACCTTGACCGGGATGAGACCGAAGGGCGTCCGCACCCGGATGATCGTGCGCGGGAGACTCACGCGCTCCATCTCGAGGCAGCGCACGCCGAGCGTGGTCGTCTCGCTGAGGAGAATGGCGATCAGTGGGTCCCGGAGCCCCGGGGGCAGAAGAACGCGCAGAAGCTGCCCGGGCCGGTTCTTTTTCATCTGCGCCGGAATGATAGTCACATCGAGGGCCCCGGCGGCGAGCAGGCGCTCCATGAGGTAGCCGTAGATCTCGGGATTCATATCATCCAGGCTGGTCTCGAGGAGCAGGAGCTTTTCCGCAGGGAGCGCCGCCTCCGCCCGGCCGGTGATGAGCCGGAGGAGGTTCGGGGGATGGTCTTCCCGGTGCCGGCCTACGCCGTAGCCGACCCTTTCGACCCGCATCGTGGGGATGCCCCCGAACTCGGAGGCGAGGATGCGGAGGAGAGCCGCCCCCGTGGGGGTCACCAGTTCCCGCTCCTGACCCCCATCGTAGACCGGCGCACCCTCGAGGAGCCCCAAGGTCGCCGGGGCCGGGAGCGGCATGAGCCCGTGGTCGCAACGGACGAATCCCCTGCCCATGGGGAGGGGCGAGGCGACGATCCGGCCGATCTCGAGGGCGTGGATACCGAGGCAGGCGCCGACGATGTCGACGATGGAATCCAGGGCGCCCATCTCGTGGAAGTGCACCTCATCCGGCGGGACGCCGTGGAGCCTGCCCTCCACCTCGGCGAGCCGCGTGACCACCTCAAGGCTCTTCTCCTTCACTGGTCTCGGGAGGGCGCTCCGGCTGATGAGTTCCCGGATCTGGCGGCAGGAGCGATGGCCTTTGTCCTCCCCTTCCAGCCTGATCCTCACCCGTGTTCCCCAAAGGTGCCCACGGCTCTCCCGGCTCACCTCGAGACGGTAGCCCCCAAGACGGAGACGGCCGAGTTGGTCACTGAGCAGGTCGGAATCGAGACCCACGTCCACCAGGGCGCCGAGGATCATGTCGCCGCTCACACCGGAGAAGCAATCGAAGTAGGCTATTCGCATGGTCTCTCAGAGCGTGCCGCCGACGCGGGGTGTATCCGGGTCATGCGGTCTTGTCGCTGGGTGGCCGCAGAGCAAGTTCCAGGATCTCATCCATGTGCTTCACGGGAACGAAGTGCAGTTGCCGCCTCAGGTTCCGCGGGATCTCGGTGAGATCTTTTCGGTTCTCTGCCGGGATGAGGACGGTGTAGATCTTCTGCCGCAGGGCCGCGAGCGCCTTCTCCCGCAAGCCCCCCACCGGGAGCACGTAGCCCCGCAGGGTGATCTCCCCGGTCATGGCCAGATCCCGCCGAATCGGCCTCCGGCAGAGCGTCGAGATCAGTGCTGTCGCCATGGAGACCCCGGCGGAGGGCCCGTCCTTGGGGATAGCCCCAGCAGGCACGTGAATGTGAAGGTCGAGCTTCTCGTAGAAGTCAAGCTTCAGGCCGAACCGTTCGGCCCGGCTCCGGGCATAGCTCAGCGCGGCCTGGCCGGACTCCTTCATGACCTCGCCGAGCTGCCCGGTCAGCATGAGCATCCCCTTGCCCGGCATGGTCGTCGCCTCGATCCGGAGAATGTCGCCGCCCGCAGGAGTCCAGGCGAGGCCGGTGGCGACCCCCACCTCGTCCGCCTCCAGGTCGGCCTCCGGCAAGAACTTGGGGACGCCGAGGTAACGGTGAAGATTGGTCCGGGTTATGCGGAACGGCCCCGGCTCCTCTTCGGCCAGGCGCCGTGCCACCTTGCGGCAGATCTTGCCGATCTCCCGCTCCAGGTTTCGGAGTCCCGCCTCCTCGGTGTACTCGTTGATGACGGTGAGCAGGGTCGCCTTCGAGAGCTCCAGGTCTTTGGCGGTGAGGCCGTTTTCTTTCAACTGGCGCGGGAGCAAGTACTTCCGGGCGATTTCCAGCTTCTCCTGATCCGTGTACCCGGAGATGCTGATGACCTCCATCCGGTCCCTCAGGGCCGAGGGGACGGGATCGATAAGGTTGGCGGTGGTGATGAACATGACCCGGGAGAGGTCGAAGGGCACGTTCAGGTAGTGATCGCTGAAACTCACGTTCTGTTCCGGGTCGAGGACCTCGAGGAGCGCCGAAGAGGGATCGCCGCGGAAGTCGGTCCCCACCTTGTCGATCTCGTCCATCATGAAGACAGGATTGTTGGAGCCGGCCATCTTCAGGCCCTGGATGATCCGCCCCGGCAGGGCGCCGATGTAGGTGCGGCGATGGCCGCGGATCTCCGCCTCGTCCTTGAGGCCGCCCAGGGAGATGCGGGTGAACTTGCGACCCATGGTGCGGGCGATGGAGCGACCGAGG
>Ga0335070_10005754_pt1 | contig 14611 bp, 10 predicted proteins | sample Lox_Sample_13_FD_206722 | JGI IMG/M metagenome (GOLD analysis project Ga0335070, IMG submission 206722) | Soil microbial communities from Loxahatchee National Wildlife Refuge, Florida, United States - Lox_Sample_1.3 | ecosystem: Environmental > Terrestrial > Soil > Wetlands | place: USA... | reverse complement strand
CGCCACCTCGGCATCAGCGCGCCATACGCGGCCTTCTACGGCGTCCTGGGTGCCTTCCTCGTCTCCTGCCTGATCTTCGGCATGCCCTTCAAGTCGGCGTTTTCCGCCTTTGCATACGGTTCACTTTCGGGCTTCCTGGGGATCATCTGGATCGTGCTTGCAGCTATGTTCCTCTACACGATGACGGTCACCACGGGCAAGTTCGAGATCGTTAAAGAGTCGATTATCCATATCTCTTTCGACCGGCGTCTGCAGGTCTTATTGATCGCCTTCTCCTTCGGGGCTATTATCGAGGGCACCTCGGGATTCGGCACCCCGGTAGCTATCGCCGGCGCGATCATGGTTGGCTTGGGCTTTTCGCCCTTCGATGCAGCCGTGCTCAACCTGCTTGCTAATACCGCCCCGGTCGCGTATGGTGCCATAGGCACCCCCATCGTGACGCTGGCTGCGGTCAGCGGGCTTGATCAACTCACACTTTCCCAGATGGCCGGCCGCCAACTCCCCTTCGTCTCGGTCATAGTCCCCTTCTGGCTGGTTACCACTTTCGTGCTTATGCAGGGAGGGAAGTGGAGAGACGCCTGGGAGGTGTGGCCTGCGACCCTCTGTTCCGGGGTCTCGTTCGCCATCATGCAGTTTTTTGCGTCACAAACAAACGCCTTTCACCTGATGACCGATGTGGTCTCGGGGGTTTTCTCCGTAATCTGCACGGCCCTATTCCTGCGCTTTGTCTGGCACCCTAAGTCACGCTTTCTGCTCAGGTCGGAGCGCGCCGAGGCTGGCGGAGCCGTAGAGGTGCCGCTCAAGATGGAAGAATGGAAGTACCCATACAGCGTTGGACAGACCGCTTATGCCTGGGTACCATGGGCGATCCTGATCTGCTGCTGCGCCCTTTGGGGCATGCCAGCCTGGAAGGGGTACCTGAACAACCTCTTCGCGGCCATCAAGATCAAGACGACGTTGCTCGGTTCGGCCTTCGGCGGGACCCTCTCCTTGCCCACCTGGGACATGCCGGCGCTCCATAACCTGGTGCAGCGCGTCCCACCTATCGCCCCGCTGAACGCTAAACCCGAAGGCGCCCGGTTTGCCATTAATTGGCTTTCCGCTGCAGGCACGGGCGTATTTGTTGCCGCGCTCCTGACGGGCCTGGTACTGAAGCTGAACGCCCGCCAATGGGGAGAAGCAACCATGCGGACAATACGCCGGATGAAGATCCCCGTCCTGGTCATCGGCCAGGTGCTCGGCCTTGGTTTCCTGACGCGCTATTCCGGCACTGATGCGGTCCTCGGTCTGGCATTCACGAGCGCGGGAGCGCTCTATCCTTTCTTCTCCGCCTATCTGGGATGGCTGGGTGTCTTCCTCACGGGTTCCGACACGGCGTCCAATGCGTTGTTCGGCAGTCTGCAGCGGATTACGGCACAACAGTTACATTTGAACGAAGTGTTAATCGTGGCCACCAACTCGACAGGCGGCGTCATGGGGAAGATGATCGATGCTCAGTCGATCATGGTCGCCTGTGCCGCGTGCTACGATGATCCGCACGAGCGCTCCCATGCGCTGGGACCGATCTTCCGCAAGGTCTTCTGGCACTCTCTTGCGCTGGCAGCGGTCATCGGCATAATCGTCATGCTCCAGGCTTACGTTTTCCCGGGTATGATCCCGGTACCACCGCCGAAATAAAGGCGGTGAAGGACGAGGGAGGACCGCGCTTCGCGCTGGGACGAAGGACGTGAAAGGTACAAGGTGTAAGGACGACGCCGTAAGGCATAAGATGTACGCCGTACGGAGGAAAACGACAGCAAGAGAGAAGAGCGCGAGCTACGTTGGAGGGAAGAACACCTGGTGAAAGTCACGTTAAAATATTCTACAGAAGGTGTCCCGGTCGAGATTGGGGCTACACCCGGTTTTGTAGGCGTTCTTGAACCATCTGAGCCTGAGCCGGTCCGGGACCCTTTAAGAGCCATTGCTGAAAGTCTCGGTCGGCCCATCCAATCGAAGCCTCTGAGTGAGATAAGCAGGGGAAGGAAGAACGCCTGTGTGGTGATCAGCGATATCACGCGGCCTGCTCCAAACCGACTGATCCTTCCCCCCATCCTTGAGGCCATTGAAACCGTGGGTATACCACGTTCCGCTGTCACCATCCTTATTGCCACGGGCATACATCGGCCCTCTACACAGGAGGAACGCGTCCGGCTGGTGGGGCCGGACATTGCGGGCGCTTACAGAATTGTGGATCACCTTTCGAAACAAAGTGAAGATATGGTGGAGGTGGGCAGAATTGCGGGGACGGTTCCCGCCCTTGTAAACCGGCTTTATGTCGAGGCCGATCTGAAGCTTCTGACAGGCTTCATTGAGCCTCACATGTGGGCCGGCTACTCGGGCGGACGAAAGTCGATTCTACCCGGGATCTCTTCCGTCGAGACCCTCCAGTTCATGCACGGTCCGGAAATGATTGCGCACCCCATGACGGAATACGGGCAGCTGGAGGGGAATCTTTTTCATGAAGCAGGTCTCCAGATTATGGAAAAGACAGGGGCCGATTTTGTTGTGAATGTGACGCTCAACAAGAAGAGGGAGATCACAGGAATTTTCTCGGGCCATCCGGTAAGGGCCCACCTGGAGGGCTGCGCCTTTCTTGCGAAGCACTGCGTACGCGAGCTCGATGCCCCCCTTGATTTCATTGTAACTACCAATTCGGGTGCGCCTCTCGATTGCAATCTCTATCAGAGCGTGAAGGGCATGACCGGTGCTGCCACGGTTGTGAAGCCGAAGGGTGACATTTTAATCGCCACCCGTTGCGCTGAGGGCGCGGGCAGCCCGGAATATAAGGAAGTCCTGAACATGGTCGATTCTCCCAGCTCATTTGTCTGCCGACTCATGCAGAAGGAATTTTATATTCCCGACCAGTGGTGCGCCCAGGAGATGTATCAGGTCTTGATGGAGAAGGATGTGTGGATCTACACAGAGGGTTTTTCAACCGAAGAGCTTCTGCGGTATCACTTGCGTCCTGTAGAATCTATCGAAGGATGCATCCGCACCCTCCTTGAAAAGCACGGCGAGAATGCCCGTTGGGCGGTGGTGCCCGACGGTCCGATGGTGATACTGAAGCTGAAGACAGTCGCCAGTGGCGAGTGACCAGTGGCCAGTGAAAAAGCGAGCAGTAAGTAATCGGCAGTGAGCGGTGAGCAGGTTTTATAACCAGAGAAATAAAAGAACTAGATAAACCAGAGAAACGGAGATTGCTTCCGGAAAGGTCACTCCATGAAAGAGAAGATAGAGCAGCTCATCAAGCACTGCCGCGAATTCCTCAAGGATGAGCAGATAGTCACAGACAAGGAAGGGATGTCCCATTACTGCTATGACGCCACGGAAATGCGGTTCATGCCTGACGTCGTTTTTCTGCCGTACTCGACGGAGGAAATATCAAGGATCATGAAACTGGCCTATGACAATGACATACCTCTGACCCCGCAAGGGGGCAGGACAGGGCTCTCGGGCGGCGCTCTTCCCGTAGAAGGCGGCGTGCTTCTCTCCCTTCTCAGGATGAACAAGATAGTTGAGATCGATGAAAAGAATATGCAGGTCGTCGTTGAACCTGGCGTTGTCTCAGCAGATCTGCAGGAGACGTTGAAAAAATACAATCTCTTCTTTCCGCCGGATCCGTCGAGCACGATAGAAAGCACGTTGGGCGGTAACGTAGCGGAGAATGCCGGCTACACGAGGGCAGTGAAGTATGGTGTAACCAGGGACTACATCATAGGGCTTGAGGCTGTGCTGCCGAACGGCGATGTAATCAACGTGGGTGGCAGAACGGTGAAGAATGTCACAGGATATGATCTTGTTGCACTTCTCATCGGGTCCGAAGGCACGCTCGCCGTCGTGACCAAGATCATTGCAAAGCTGCTCCCAAAACCTGTTCTTCGCCGCACGTGCATCTTCTATCTGGATGACCTTGTTGCCGCAGCAGATCTGGTGGTATCGGTGTTCGGCTGCGGTATCGTCCCCTGCGCCATTGAGTTCATGGACAACACGAGCATTAAATGTGTTGCCGATTATCTGTCAGCTGATCTGCGCAAGGATGCGGCTGCGATGGTGCTGATAGAAGTGGACGGGAGCAATCAATCTGCCGTGGACGAAGAGGTCAGGTTGGTAATGGAGACGGCCGGTAAGGCTAAAGGTGTGATCGAATCGAAGCTGGCAGCGAGCGATGAGGAGGCGGATCGTCTGTGGCGTATACGGAGGGAAACCCTGCCTGCCCTGAAAGCCCTGGGAAAGGACCATCTCGAGGCAGATGTGGTAGTCCCCAGGTACCAGCTTCCTTTGCTCGCCCGCTCGATACAGGAGAGCGGAGCAGGAAAGAAGGTGAACATAGCGACCTACGGCCATTCAGGGGACGGGAATCTCCACGTGACGATCCAGTACAGGAAGAGAAATTTCGCAGAGACGGAGGAGGCGTACGAGCTGCTGGGGGAGATATACAGAAGAACTATAGGTATGGGTGGAAAACTGACTGGTGAGCATGGAGTGGGACTGACAGCAAAGAATTACATGTCGATCCAGATGGGCGCGACTGAAATAGAGTTGATGAAACGTATCAAAAAGGCATTCGATCCCAAGGGCCTGCTCAATCCGCAAAAGATATTCCCTGATGAAGGTATGACGGAAACATAGAAAGGAGATAAAGATGAGAAAGGGATTGCAGCAAGACGTGATCAAGAAGCTGGAGGATATCGTCGGCGAAAACCATGTCCTGAAAACTGACGACGTGCTCGAAAAATACAGCAAGGATGAGACAATAGGCTTGCAGGCGTGGCCTGATGCGGCAGTGAGGGTCCGTTCTGCGGATGAGGTTTCCAAGGTCTTGCGGCTGGCAAATGAATATTCAATACCCGTTACCCCCCGCGGCCTCGGCACTTCCTTAAGCGGTGGGTCTGTCCCCGTTAACGGGGGGATTGTACTTTCAATGGAGCGGATGGACCAGCTCCTCGAGATCGATCAGGAGAACTTGATGGCAGTCACGGAGCCTGGCATCATCACTTCTGAACTTCATCGCCTCGTCGAGGAGCAGGGCTGTTTCTACCCACCCGATCCGGCGAGCAAGGACAGCTGCAGCATTGGAGGAAATGTCGCCGAAGGGTCAGGTGGACCACGAGCTGTCCGTTACGGAACCACAAAAGATTACGTGTGCGGGCTCGAAGCCGTTTTGCCCTCAGGAGAGATGATGACGATCGGAGGGAAGGTGGTGAAGGACGTTACCGGCTACAACCTTTGCCAGCTCCTGGTCGGCTCTGAAGGCACGCTGGCCGTTGTCACCCGGATCATTCTCCGGCTGATTCCGAAGCCGAAGATGAAAGTAGATCTGCTTGCGCCCTTCAATGCGCTGGCACCTGCAGCCGAAGCGGTTTCCGCCATCATCGGTGAGAAGATCGTGCCCACAGCCATCGAGTTTATGGATAATCCGGCGATCCGACTTGCCGAAAGATACCTGAATAAGAAGGTGGTCTTTAACACGGCTGCTGCCCATCTTTTGGTCCAGCTTGACGGAAATCGACAGGAGGATTTCGAGCGCTCCATGGACATGGTGGAACAGATTTTCGTGAAATATGGCGCCTGGGATCTTCTGGTGGCAAAAGAACCGGAAGCACAGAACAGACTGTGGGAAGCAAGGAAATGCATCTTTGAGGCGGCCAACAAGATGGGGGTGATTTATGAGACGATGGATGTGGTGGCGCCACGATGCTGTGTTGCGGACCTCGTGAAAAGCTCAGAGGAAATCGCCGAACAATTTCGCCTCGATCCCCTGTGCGTGGGGCATGCGGGAGACGGGAACGTCCACGTCCTCTATTTCAAGAAGGATGACATGGACAAAGAGGAATGGGACCGCACGCTTCCCAAAGCCAGCAAACTTCTCTACGAGAAAACCCTTGCGATGGGCGGGAAGATCACAGCCGAGCATGGCATCGGCCTTACGAGAAAAAAATATCTAAAAATGGATTATACGGAAAGGCAGATCGACCTCCTGAGAGGGATAAAGAAGACCTTTGATCCCAAGGGGATATTGAATCCAGGCAAGATTTTCGACGCGTAATTATTTCGTGGCGCACTCTCTACGCTGTATGCGAAGAATAGTAGCGCCGCAGAGCCTGTGAAAAAATCCCCGCAGGGCTAAGCACTGTTTCTTCCGGTCGTAGCAATAAATTAGTCGGGCTGCTCCGACGGATGTCCAAGCGCGTGACGTTGTGGCCCTCGACAATAAGTATTCGTGCCTGTGCCATCCTGTCGTCCTCAGCGCCCCCCTTCTGTCATTGTATGTTCGTTAATACAATTGTTAAGTCTAAAACATCATCGTTCGCAAACGAGGGTCGGAAATGTTACTGTGCGGCAGCTCAGCCACCAGACTTCGCTGGCCGAGGACATCAATCGCCGCCATTCCCGTTGGTACAACAGCCGGGAAGACTCACGGCACTTCCATCGGAACAATTCGGACTAGGCGTTAGCGTATTCCCACCGCAGCAATCGGCGGCGGCGCTGGGCCAATCCCCGCCGGCGCAGGACGCCGAAGAGGCGTGAGTGCCGTGTTGGCATTTCGCGGAAGGGTAAGTTCCAAGAGAGCATTGACCGGTGACGTGCGATCCATTGTTACATAAACCGTGGGCTACTTGCTTTCCACCTAGATTAACCAGCCGAGGGGATTCATAGTTGAAGTTGATCGTTCCAGCGCAGGTGGGACAGGATGATATGCGTCTCCTGTAATCCTGAACCCGTTCTCCTTCCCATCCCGCAAGCGAGTGTTTGATAAGCTCCTCAACGAACGCGACAATGTGTGCGCCCGTCTCTTTGGGTACCTCCAGAGCATCCCGGCGCAAGGCCTTGAGCAGGTCATCCACCGAATGCTCACCGTTAAGCAGCTTCCACACGTAAACGCCGGTAGGGTTCAGGCCAAAACCACGGCCCGTATCAGGGTCGTAGAGCACAGCCCAGTCGTCAAACTCCTCACGGAGTATCACCAAGGGACTTCGTACAGGTCTGTCACCGTTGGTCACGGCGGTGCCTCACGGTTCACAAGCGTCGTAGCCCACACGGAAGCGCACCTTACCGCAACTTAGGTGCCAAGGAAGTGCTACCGTAATGAAAGGCGGGTCATATCGCTGGTACAGAAGGATAGTTGATTACGGTTGAAACGTTCAATTTCACTGTTCACGCTATGATACCGCACAAAAATAAATCATGTTTCTTTTCTCGTTCAGAAATTACCTCCCGGTAGATGGGAAGGTGTTCGTATTGGGCCATGACGCATGCTCAGCCAATAACCGGCGGCCATTCTTTAAAACCAAATTCTGTTTCAAAGACTCTTTCCTGAAAAGCACAGACCAGCCAGAAGGTTTGCCGCGGGCGATCCGCTATGGGACTCTTGGGCCTGTCCTAAACGCAAGAATCTGAGGAGTGTCTGCCCTTCCCCTGCGAGTGTTTACCGCTGGAGATGCGAGAGAGAAAAGTATCACATGCCTCCCTCATTCAATAATCTCAGCTTCAAAATATCGAGCGCCTAAACAGCTAAAAAGCTTATTGCGACTCCGCGGTGCCCCGCAATCCGGCTCTCTGGACAGCGGCTTTTACCAGACCCTCGGCCTTTGCATCTGCGGCAAACTTGCTTACGAAAGCCATGCCGGCATCACGTCCTTTCGGGATCGCAATGGCGTGACGCTCGAGACCCCAGCGGCCATCAAGCACTCTGGCGCCTGGCAACGCATCGGCCATCTCGAACAATGTGGGCTTGTTGGTGGCGTAAGCATCGATTTGGTGCTGCGCGAGCATTTCGATACCGCTCTTCACTGTACCTGACCGAACCACGGAGGCATTCTTCAAGTCGCGAGAGAGCGCCGCATCCGACGAGCTGTGCTCTGTAACGCCGACGCGAATCCCTGGCAGATCAATATCAGCCATGCTTGTCACCGCAGATCCTTTTGGCACCAGGTAGCCAAGTTCTATATCAAGATACGGCGGGGTAAAGTCCATGTCTTTCGCGCGCGCGGCGGTTGCGTTGGTAAAGGCAACATCTACCTTGCCTGTCTTCACAGCCTCGAGCACCTCAGCATTTTTTGAGAACACAACCGGCTCGTAAGGCACTCCAAGACGCTTGGCCAGTTCCTTGCCGAGTTCATACCCCACTCCCTTGGGTTCGACGGCTGGGTTATCGCGGATATAGGAAGTCGGCGTGCCGGGATACAGTCCGACGCGCAGCTTGCCGGTCGGGGCCAGAACCTGCCGCAGCCCTTCACTGGACATTGTGGCTGTACTCGCGTAACCGGCGAACAGCACCGTAACAACGGCTGTGAGCAGAAAGATTGATCTCAGGATTATTCTCATGACCTTCTCCTTATTGTTACTTGTAAAACTTCTTATACATTAAATGCGAATAGTGCCGATACGTTAAAACCCGGCAACATACAAGTCAATCGTCCTTAAATGTTTCCCCTCGCTTTTTTCTGATAGTTACGAATATGTCTCAGTCTGCCTTGATGTTGGCTTCTTTGATGACCTTTGACCACTTGACGGTTTCAGACTTGACGAACGCTCCAAATTCAGTCGCGCCGCTCGGAGTGACCGTTGCACCCATTTCGTCCATTCTTTTGACAACCGTAGGGTCTGCAAGGGCAAACCGAAGCGCACTATTCAGTTTAGCAACGATCTCCGGGGACATCCCTTTTGGGCCAACCAGCCCCCACCACACCGATGAAGAACTTCCTGGCAAGTGCAAAGAAGTTACGGTCGGGACAGATGGCAACAAAGATAGTGCCTTCTTGTCCATGACTGCGATGGGACGTAATTTTTTAGCCTTGATGTGCGAAATAACCTCAAGGGGATTTATGGACATGAAAGAGATTCGCTCGCCAAGAAGATCGTTAATTGCGGGTGCACCACCTTTATAGGGAATATGTAGTGCGTTGAAACCTGCTTCTGATTTTAGTAATTCACTGGCAAGGTGTCCCGAACTTCCGTTGCCAGCTGACCCGTAAGTCAATTTGTCGGGATTCGCCTTTCCGAAAGCAATCATGTCCTGCAAGGTTTTGAATCGAGAGTTCTCCGGCACGACAACGACCAGAGGGGCGTATCCGATGCTGCCGATAGGTATCAAATCACGTACCGGGTCAAAAGTCATATTGCTAAACAGTGCCGGATTGCAGGCCAATGTATTGGACGCGGTCAATAACATATACCCGTCTGGCTTCGATCGAGCCACTACATCCATTCCTATATTAGTAGCGGCACCTGGACGGTTATCTACGATGATAACTTGTTTAAGTTTCTCAGCCATTTTCTGACTTACAAGTCGAGTGACAATGTCGACTCCACCGCCGGGCGCATATGGAACAACAATAGAAATCAATTTACTTGGAAAGCTTTCCTGAGCATGAATTGTAGAAATAGTGAATGCTGTGAGCGCTATTGCCAGTCCGATACCCTTCCACAAAACGGAATGCTGTCTACAAAACTTTTTCACATTTGTCTCCTTGATTTAATTTACTGCTGCAATATCAGCAATCAATTGAATCAAATCTTGTATACACAGTATACTCTCCAGCCATGTAGTATTGTAATTCATTTTTCTCTAACGCCAGTGTCACCCAGAGCGATAACGAAAGAAATCAATAAGAGCTTGACACGTTGATCTTATGGTATGATAAATTCCGCCAGAAAATAGAACCCTAAAAACTAAAATAGAAAGAGGTTCAAGAAGAGGAGGCACGATCGATGGCGTTCAGCAACGCAGAACGGGTAAGAAGGGAAAAGGCGATACGTCGGGTGATGGAGGCTAAAGGGCTTAAAGCGCTCATCCTGATTGGTGATACAAACGTGGGCAGCGAGTATCTCGGCGATTTTCGGTACTGCGTGGATAACCGAATCATCGCCGGTCAGCAGGTCGCAATATTCTTCCCTCAGGCGGAACCTGTGCTCTTTGTGGGAACCGCCATCCAGCAGCAGGCTGCGTCCCGCAGATCTTCAGTGCGCGATTGCCGCCTCAGCGACGATCTACTGGCCGACACTGTTAAACTCCTCAAAGAACGGAATATCTTGGCGGGCAAGGTCGGCATCAGCTTCGCGATGCTTTCCGTACCCTGGCATAACTATCTCAAGAAGGAGCTTTTCGGGATCGACTGGGTCGAGACACACCCGGAGATTTTCGAGATCAGGATTCACCATGCCCCTGAGGAAGCGGAGCTGTTCCGTAAGTGCGGTATGATTGGTGCGGGCGAATTCGAAGCAGCAACCAAGATGATCAAAGCCGGCGTCACCGAATATGAGATCGCCGCAGCTATCGAAGAGTATGGACGCGTCCGCGGTGCGGAGACGCACTTTACCCTTATCGGCTCGGGCAGGTATATCCCCGGCGACGGCAACGGTCTTCCTCTCCCTTATTCACCCTCACAGCGGCGCCTGGAAGCGGGTGACAGCGTGGTGATGGAGATCACGCCGCGGGTAGAGGGCTACTGGACGCAGATCGTCCGTACAGTCAATGTGGCCAGACCGAACGCAGAGCTGGAAAAACTTTACCGGGTCAGCCGCGACGCGATCAGGAAGGGGTTGGAGGTCTTTAAACCGGGCAAGACCATCAGGGATGTGGTGCTTGCCATGGATGCGTACGTAAAAGAGTGTGGCTATCTCTTCAGGCCCCCGACCGGCCATATCTGCGGCGTTGACCTGATCGAAGGGCGCGTGTCGCCGCAAAACACGCGGGTGCTGGAACCCGGCACTGCTGTTATCATTCATCCCACGGTCGGAACGCCGGATGGAAAGAACACCTTTTTCTGGGGAGAGACATACCTGGTGACTGACGTTGGACACGAACGGCTCAATCCAGTGACAGATGAACTGCTTACCGTCGGCATGTGAAATAAGATCATCCGATACTATCTAAGAGAAGGGAGAAGATCAATGGCATATGATCCGAAAGAGACATTAACACTGGCCCCCTCTGATCAAGAGCTCCAGCGACGATGGAAGGCCGTCAGGACAAGGATGGAAGCAGAAAAAATAGACGTCCTCGTGATGCAGAACTCAAACCAGTGGCTTGGTGGCTACATCCAATGGTTTACTGACGTGCCGGCCCGAAACGGTTACCCTGTGACCGTCATATTTCCCCTAAAGGAAGAGATGACAACGGTTACGTGCGGCGGCAAGCCACCGTTCGACTTCGGCCCGCCCGCCTGGACCATGAGGGGCGTGAAGAACAGGCTGGTGGCTCCCTATTTTCCGAGCATGTACTACAGCAATGAGTATGATGCGGAACTGGCTGTGCAGACACTACAGGCTTGGAAGGACGGCACTATTGGCCTCGTCAACACGGCGACCATGGGCGGGATGTTCCTTGAATATCTGCGGAAGAAACTCCCGAACACGAAATTTGTCGATGCCACCGATCTGGTCGATCGGATCAAGGCGATAAAGAGTGAAGAAGAGATCGGCTTTCTGATGAAGACTATCGCGCTTCAGGATGAAGCAATGGCTTACGCACGAACCATCATAAAACCCGGCAGGAAGGATTTCGAGATCGTCGGAGACGTCATTCACAAATGCATACACCTGGGAAGTGAGGAGCAGCTCGTGATTGGCGGTTCTGCGCCCTTCGGCATACCCAATCCCCCATTGAAGCGCCACTACCAGAATCGCACGGTGAGAGAGGGTGATCAGTTCACCCTCATGATCGAAGTGAATGGCCCGGGCGGCATGTACGGCGAGGCCGGTCGTTGCTTCTTTGTCGGTAAAGTGCCGTCCCAGCTTTATGACGCCAACGAGCTCTGCAAGGAGGCGCAGGCCTTCACGGTGAAAATGCTGAAGCCGGGCGCAGACCCTAAGGAGATCTGGGACACTTACAACGAGTTTCTGAAGAGTAAAGGACAGTTGCCGGAATCGAGGCTCTATGCCCACGGCCAGGGCTATGATCTGGTCGAGAGGCCTGCGATACGCGACGATGAGCCGATGAAGCTGGCCGCGAACATGAATATCACGATCCACCCGACGATCACGGATGGCAAGATCTGGGTCTCGGTCTGGGACAACTGGCTGATCACGAGAACAGGGGCGAGCGAGCGTCTCCACAAGACGCCACAACAGATCTTCTCTGTGTAATGTAGACCGCTTCGCTCGCCGTTTCCTTGGTGGGTTTGATGCATTTCGAGGCGTTAAGAGTCGGGACTCGGAGATAGTACCGACGCACATCGACGAGTCACGGCGACGTGACAACGAAGAAAGGCCCAAAGCCTAACCCTGGAAATGCCAACGAAAAACGATATAGAAGTGAAAGAAGGAGGATGAGATGAAGATCACTATAGCTGGAGGCGCCGGCTGTGTTGGTTCATGCGCAGCATACAGACTTGCCCAGCACGGATTCGTGTCTGAGATTGTGCTGCTCGATTCCCGCCGTAATGTAGCCGAAGCACACGGCCTGGATATCGAGCAAGCAGTGGTTCACAGGACAAAGACGCGGGTACGCGCAGGTGACATAAAAGATACCCGGGGCTCGGATGTAATCATCGTAGCAGTTGGCGTCTGGGGTCGCTCTCCTACCGCCTCACGAGCAATGAATCTCGGGCAGAATCTGGGTCTGGTGATGGACCTAGTGAGACCTCTTAATGCGGAGTCCCCATCAGCACTCTGGATGATCGTGACAACCCCTGTGGATGCACTGGTGCATCTGATTCACCGGATATTTTCTATCCCCCGCGAAAAAATAATTGGCATAAATCGAAATGACACCTCTCGATTGCGGTGGTCTATCGGGAAAGTCCTTTCTGTTCCGGCCACGGACGTTGAGGCGTTCGTGCTGGGGGAACATGGGGATACCCAGGTGCATCTGTTGAGCCGTGTCAATGTCCGTGGAGAAAGGGTTTCTCTGGATGCTCAGCAAAAAGGAGAGGTACGGAGCAAGATCGTCGGTTTCCTGTCTCAATGGAATCAACTTCAACCCGGCCGGACAGCCGGATGGGCAACCGCTGAATCGATCGGCGATATCATTGGCAGCGTAGCTTCAGGCGATAAACAGATGTGGGCTTCGTCGACTCCCCTTGAAGGCGAGTACGGATTGCATGATGTGAGTTTGGGAGTACCCGTCAGGTTCGGCCCCACGGGGGTCAAGGAGATCATCGAATTTGATCTTGATCCGGCTGAAAGGACCGGCCTTGAAGCGTCCGCCAACGCGATCAGAGAGCAGATAAAACGAGGAGAGGCTCTGCTCACCGAGTCTGCTGGAGCACTGAATGAACTTCTTACGTGGTTAAAAAAAGGAGGTAAGAGATCATGAATGTGAGATCTGTCTTTTTTCTTGCTGTTCTTGCAGCGCTGGCGTCTGCCGCATTTACGCCGTCTTGCTTTGCCGCCGGCTATCCGGATCACAACATTCAGCTCATTATTGCTTACGTACCGGGCGCTACCGGGGATATTACAGCCAGAATGCTCTCTGAAGAATTGGAAAAAATTCTAGGAACAAAGATCATTCCGATCAACAAGCCCGGGGCCTCGGCGGTCCTCGGCACTGTTGCAGCCGTCAGGGCAAAGAAGGACGGCTACACCTTGCTCTATGTCGGTGCTTCGGCCCTGGTTTATGCACCTGTCTCGAATCCCGAGATCGTTCACTATGACCCGTTCAAGGATCTGGAGCCGTTGGGGTTTCACTATTACTTTCCGCAGACGATTGCGGTCAGATCGGATGCTCCCTGGAAAACCTTTCCCGAACTGGTCGACTACGCGAAAAATAATCCCCGCAAGCTCCGTGTCAGCACCATCGGCGTCGGCTCGACCCCTCATTTTATGGTGGAGATGATTCAGAGTATTACAGGGGCGCAGTTTACTCACGTGCCTTTCGAAGGGGGAGAATCGGTCATGACAGCGCTCTTGGGAGGTCATGTGGAAGTCACGTGCGACGGGCTGGCCAAGATAAAGCCCCATATGGACGCGGGAAAGATGAGAGTCCTTCTGATCACGAATAAGATGGCCGCTTACCCGGAATTCCCGACCATCACCGAACTGGGCTATAAGCAGAAACTCTTTGGGACCTGGTTCGCCATGTATGCCGGGTCCGGAATTCCCGATGAGGCGAGAAAAGTTCTAATTCCTGCCATCGAGAAAGCCGTAAAGATCACAAAGCCCAGAATCGATAGAATGGGAAGCATCACGGAGTATAAGCCCCCGGCGGAGTTGAAGAAGATGACGGATGAGGAGTATAAGGTCGCGCTTGAGGTTGCGAAAACCATGGGTTTACGAAAGTAGTACAGGATGATCAACATATGGTATTTTAGTCGACTACCGCAGGTAAAGGAGGAATGGGCATGACCCCGGAACAGAAAGAGGTTGTAACCCTCGCAGTTTCCGACCAGGAGTTGGAGCGCCGTTGGAATACGGTGCGGACGCGGATGAAAGAGGAGAAGATTGATGCTTTAGTCATGCAGGATACCAACGAATGGCTTGGCGGTTACGTTAAGTGGTTCACCGATATCCCCGCCCGGAATGACTATCCGATGACCGTCATTTTTTTCGCGGACGACCTGATGACAACGATTACTTGCGGCGGTAAGCCCCCGGGAGATCTCGGTCCTCCTGCCTGGACCATGAGGGGCGT
>Ga0335070_10005753_pt1 | contig 14613 bp, 4 predicted proteins | sample Lox_Sample_13_FD_206722 | JGI IMG/M metagenome (GOLD analysis project Ga0335070, IMG submission 206722) | Soil microbial communities from Loxahatchee National Wildlife Refuge, Florida, United States - Lox_Sample_1.3 | ecosystem: Environmental > Terrestrial > Soil > Wetlands | place: USA: Florida... | reverse complement strand
GCGAGGGGACGGGGAAGATCCCCGAGCTGGAGCTCATCGTCACCGACGAGCGGGGAGAGGCCCTTCTCGTTTACCTCCCCCAGGTGGACGACCTGGACATGGATGGGGCGTTCTTCTTTGTCGCCGAGGACGGCGCGACCTACCGCGTGAACGCGAAGGCCCTCCCCGACGGCCTCGTCGTGGAACGGGGGCCCGAGGCCGGGCCCGGGGGCGCCTTTGTCGGCGAACTGCTGGCGAGGTATGCCGCCGGCCAGGTGCTTCCCATTGTCGGCAAGACGCCGATTTGCCAGCGGCGGGCGGTGCGGTGCGATCTGAGCAGACCGATCCACGTCCGGCCGGGTCTTGTGGCCATCGACCCCGCCATCGGTCGGGTGGCCTTTGCCCCTGGAGAACGGCCGAGGATGCCGCTCACGGCGAGCTATTACCACGGGCTGGCGGCGCCGGTTGGCGCCGGCGCCTGGTTCCGGGAGCGGGATGCGGTGGAGGAGACGAGGATGCTCAGGGTCTCGAAGCGAGCCGCCCCTGACGGCTCGAGACACCTGCGCCCGCCCGCCGCTGACGTCCTCTCCAAGGTCAAGGTGTTTTCCACGATCCAGGAGGCGGTGGCCGAGGCGGTCGCCCGAGGCGGGAGCGGCGACGGCTCGACCCCTTGGGTGGTCCAGATCGAGGACAGCGAGATCTACAGCGAGACCTTTACCGTCACCGGCCACGTGCCTCGCGGCCTGATCATTCGCGCCGCCCAGTTTCAGCGCCCGGTCTGGCGCGGCCGGATGATCTGGAACGGTCCCGCGACGGAGCTCACCCCGGTTTTCGGCCTGGAAGGGCTGGTCCTCGGCCACACTCCGCGGATCCGCACCGGCCGCTTCCGGGAGGTATGGCTGAAAGACTGCACCCTGCTCAGGCGGTTCCTGATCCTCTCGGCCGTTCGCGGGGAGGCGGACCGCTACGTCACCGTGACCGTGGATAACTGCCTGGTGAGGGGCCGGCTCAGTATCTACACGTACGTGCAGCTTCGCCTCTCAGGCTCGGCCCTCCACCCGGAGCGGGCCTTCGCCCTCATGGCCCGGCGGGGCGGGGTGGCGATCGAGCGCTCGACAATGCTCGGCAGGGTGCGGGTCAGGGAGCTCCAGGCCTCGGAATCAATCTTCCTGGACCGGGTCGAGGCGCTCAATCCACAGCAGGGGTGCATCCGCTACAGTCGCATCACCGACCAGGGAAACACCCTGCCCTATACCTACCAGTGCACGACCGCCCCGGTGTCCTTCTGCAGTGTCCTTCCCTGGCGTTCATCCTACCTCAAGCTCAAGAGGACGTGCGACCAGCCAGCCGCCGGGTGGGCTGAAAACGGGGGCGAGATCGGGGTGTACCACCAGGCTCAATACATACTGAAAGAGAAGAATCTGATCCTGAAGTGCGATGAATACCTGCCGGTCGGGCTCACGCCGGTGCTCATCGACATGGAATGTGAGTGAACGAGGGCGGCGGGCTCACTCCCGCCGCCGGGAAGGAAGAACGGCCATGCATGGAGAGATCTCACGAAGGCCCTTCGGCGACAGAGAGGAACGGAAGCACTATGCGGGCGTCAACATGCAGATGGGGCGGGTGCAGCTCGACTCGGACTGGAACGAGCAGTCGGAGCTCCTCCTGCAGGCCCGCGCCCGGGCGCTTGCGGACGTCATCGGCCGCCACGGCAGCCCCAACGACGGGTTCAGGGTGGCGACGGATCTCATCCTCGACCACATGGAGTCCAGGGAGGGCTGGTCCTTCACCGTCGACGGCGCAGGGACCTGGGCCGTGGATCATCTCGAGATGCGGGAGGGAAAGGGCTGCTTCACCGTGAGCGGCTCCGGGACCCTCGGGCGCCGGGCCCCAAAGCTCCTCCAGAGCCTTCTCTCTCTCCGCCAGATTCTCGTGGCACGGGGGATTGCTGCCAGCCGCAACCCGAGGCTTCTCCTCCACTACCGGGTCTCCGCCGCGGCGGCGGCCAAGATCTGGCTCACCGTTGCCAAAGCGGGCGGTCTCGTCCTGGGGGGCACGCCGGACCAGACCTATCCCTGCAACGGCTGGCAGGTGCTTGCTCTCGACCTGGCCCCGGAGACCTTCTCGGAGATCGAGACCCTCTCGATTCAGGTGGCGACCGCCGGGATCGTCTACCTCGACTGGCTGGCGGTGGATCCCGGGCTGCTTGCCGACACCGGTCCACTGGATTTCTACATCCAGGGCGGGGACGGCGAGAGTGATGACGCTGGGCGCTACTATGTCGACGGCCTCGCCGCGATCATGGAGGGGTTTGCCACCTATCTCAGCCAGGAGGACTACCCCGAGCCGCCCGCGATCAACGTGGGAGGCAGCGGCACCGCTCTTGTCTATCTGGATCTTTGGCGGCGAACGATCACGGCGGTGGAGGACCCGGAGATCCGTGAGGTTGCTCTCGGCGGTCCGGATACCTGCACCAGGGAGAAGCTGGTGGCGCAGGTGAAGGTCCTCGGCGCCTCCGGGTGCGGGCAGGATATCGGCCCAAGGGTGCGGCCGGTGCCCTCAGGTACCCTCACGGCAAATCTCGCCCCAAAAACCGAGCAGGCGGAATGTGATTTCCGGCCGGAGCTCGACTACACCGGTCTCGATAACTCCCTCTACCGCGTGGAAATCCACGTGGGTGGGGCCGCGACCGCCACAGTCTTCAAGTGGTCGCGGAATAACGGTGCCGACCTCGTCCCGGTCACCGCCTTCGACCCGGATACGGTCTCGGTCGTGGTGCCTGACGACCGGCTGCTCTGCTGTGGCGACTGGGTGGAGCTGGCGGATGACGTGAGCGATCTGGCAGACTTCAACAACACGGCCAAACACGGGAAACTCGCCACTATCGTCGACATGACCGATGTCACGGACGGCGTCAAGATCAAACTGGATTTCCGCTACCCGGCGCTCTCAACAACTGCCCCCTTCGCCAGCCGGGTTGACGCCGGCGGCAAACCGGTGCGGCACCCGAAGCTCCGGAAGTGGCACGGCGTCGAAGCGGTGAAGGATTACACGGGACTCGATCCGGACGGGACGCCGAAGACGCAGCTCGAGCACGGCATCCGGCTGGCCTTCTCGTCAGGTCAGTTCTTCCCCGGCGACTACTGGCAGTTTGCCGCCCGGGTGTTGACCCGCGCCATCGAAGAATTGGATGAGGCGCCTCCCGTGGGTCCGGTGCACCACTACGCCCCCCTCGGCGACCTGAGCGTGGAGGCCGGAAAAGCGGTTCTCGCCGGGTGCCGCCTCGTCTTCTCGCCCCTCACCCGGCTCGAGGCGACGGACGTTCGCTTCCAGCCCGACGCCTGTACCTGGTGGTCATCCCTGGGGGTCGAAAACGTCCAGCAGGCCCTGGATCTCCTGTGCCGCTCCGGCTGGTGTGCCGATCAAATCGTCTTTCCCGGCCAATCCATCCAGGATGCCATCGAGCGGCTCGGGCCGGAGGGCGGCACCGTGTGGCTCGCCGCCGGGATTCATTTGGCCCAGGAGACGATTCACCTCCGCGAGGTCCAAAACGTGATCATCCGGGGTGACGGGCCCGCAACCCGGTTGGTCTACCTGCCCTCGGAGACTCAGATCGATGTCGAGGCGGTGCAGAACCTCAAGGAGGAGATTGCCGCCCTGGAGGAGAAGATCAAGACTGCAGAGGAGAGCGGGAATGCGGGAGAGGCGAAGGAGCTGCGAGCTCAGCGTCGAGATCGCCTGGGCAAGCTCTATGCCGCACTCGGGCTGAGTCAGGGGGAGATCGATCTCCTCGGCAAGATCGACGAGGTCAAGGATCAACTAGAGGAGGCCAAGGACGAGGAGGAGCTTGGGAAGCTGGAAGAGCAGCTCCACGGCCTTCAGGTGAACCTGGCGGAGCTCCACGGCGAGGAACTCCCCGACCTCTTCCGGATCGAGGGGGCCCACACCGTCTCCCTGGAGCGGTTCCTTATGCTGTCCTGGGAGGCGGAGAGCCTGGTGGCGGTGGTGAAGGGGAGCAAGGGGATCACGGTCAGCGGCTGCGACCTCCTGAACCTGGCCGCCACGGGATCCCAAGGCCTGCACCCCGCGAACCCGGTCAACGTGAGGGTGAACGCGGCGCGGATGGACATGAAGTGGGTTTTGTATGAGAGGCTCAAGGGCTTCTCCACGGTCGAAAGCCTCGGGAAAGCCGGCGGGGTGGCCGGCTTGATCGCCTCCGGCAGGGAGAAGGAGATCTCCGCCTGCATCCGCCTGACCGAATGCTGCGAGGTGACCATCTGCGACAACCGGATGGTGGGTAAGATGGGCATCCTTCAGCAAGGAGGGGCCGAGATCGAGAAGCCGCCGGTGGTGGAAGGCCTTCGCTGCCGAAAGAATCGTCTGCACATGGATCAAGCCGGAATCCTCTTGGTCGAAGGCGAAGGTGTCAGGATTGAAGAGAACGCCATCCTTCCCCTGGGGCTGGGGCTCGACGAAGAGGAGCTGAAGTTACTCAAAGAGCTCCTCTCCATGGAGATTCCCGCGGATGATCCGTGTCTGGCGAAGGTGGAGGACGAGGTGAATGAGCTCATCGACGGCCTCATCGAGCTTGTCTTCGGGTGCATGCCCGACCTGGACTCCTCCGGGCCGGTGAGCGATCTCCAGGGAATCCTCGCCTGCTTCCTGAGATCAAGCGAGATCCTCGAGAACACCGTGGCCGGGATTGGCGGTATCGGTCTTGTCTTCTCCCAGGGGAATGTCGTCGCCGGGAACCGGATCCTTGCCGATCGGGCAGCGCTCAGGCTCATTTACAGCCGGACCACCGGCGTGACCGGGAACAGTCTGGCTATGAGGCGGCGGAGGTTCATCGATACACCGGAGATGGAGAAGCCCGCGACAGAGGCAACTGGCGCGGCAAAACCTGAAACGGGAACGATGAATCGGCTCACAGCCTCCATGGACACAACGGGGGCCGCCAAGACTTCGGTGGGCGGGATCGCGGAGATGCGGGTCAAGGGCGGGGTGATCGAAGTGCATTTCTGTGACCGCACCACCTTCGAGAAGAACGAGATTAGCGGCGGCGTGGGGTGGCTCTCCATACCGCTCACGGAGAAAGAGTTCGTCGGTGTTCTCACGACATTTGCTGGTCTCTGGGATCCTCTTCTTGAATCCGACGGCGCGGTGCTCCTGGCAAAGCGGTTCTCGGGCCTGATGGGGCTCGGCCCGAGCGTCCACCTCATCGAGACCATCCTCAAGCTCTTTGCCGCCGGCAAGGAGGTGGACTGGATCGCCTTTCTCGTGGAGGGGTGGTCGCAAAAGGAGCTTTATCAGAAGGGGGCGTCCCTTGCAGCGGGAAAGACGGGACTTGTCACCCTTCCTCCTGCTCTTCAGAAAAACCCCTTTGTTGTTCTTCTGGTCAAACTCTTCGCCCTTCTCATCGGGATGCAACTCGTCAGCCGCTCGGCCATCTCCGGAAACCGTATAGATGTGACCCTGGTGGGGATCCAGATGGAGGAAGGGGTCACCCTCGGCGGGGTGAGGATCTTGGAGAACAGGAGCGCCGGTGCATCCCAGACCGCCATCCTTTGGCGGGCACTCCCGCTCCTCAACAACCCTGAGCTGACCGGGCTCTTGCTCGCCTGTCTCTATGAGGTGATCCTCTTTGGCCTTATCCGGATCAGGGGTTTTCTCAAGAGGATACTTGAAGCGCTGGAGGCCGATGAGGGACAAGGGGAAGCCTCCCCGATCCTTGTCTTTGTTGCCATGGCGACCCTCTACGGGGTCGGCCAGGTATGTCCGGAGGGAGGGGATGTCGCCGACGGGGAGACCGGGACGACAGCGCCCGAGAATCCCTTTGTGAAGGCGATCAAAGAGCTGATAGATGCCTTGGACGCCTTGATCGATCAGCTCCAGGACGACGGTGTGAAACGATCCGTTTCCGACCTGGCCAGCAGCGACCATCGCCTGAGCACCAACCAGATTCGGGGGGCGGGCACCGGGATCGTCACGAATATCGCTACCGCCGTCGTGGCGGCCAACCGCATCGATGTGGAACCAGGGGAGTCTGCCGTCGCCGAGCTCTTCGCCATCGGGCGACTCCTTGCGGCCCACGCCGAGCTCCAGGCCGCCATCCAGGTAATGGAGGGAGGTGCCGGGCAGGCGACCGCGCACCCGGCGGTGGAGTTCCTGGGGCAGGCACTCATGAACCTGAACCCCGAAGAGCTCGCCTTCGCGGGGGAGATGCTCGGCAAAGCGCCGCTCCAATGGAAGGGGCTCGAGACGGCGCTCGAAGGAATCAAGAGCATTGCCCCAGCGGATCCCAAGGGACTGGCGACCCTGAACGAGATCAACGAGAAGACCGAAACCCTGAGGGCCGCCGTCGCCCAGACCCAGCCTGATGAGAATGCGGTCACGGCTGCATCCACAGCGCTCGTGAGCTCATTCGCGAAGAACCTCACCGGCTACGGCATGATCCTGGAGGCCCCGAGCATGGAGGTTGCCGACAACCGGGTCGAGGCGGTGGCCGAGTGCGATCTCGAGAGGGCAGGCCGCCGGGCGCCCGGAGGGATTCTCGTGACCGGAGGCCGTGACCCCCGAGAGTTCCTCACCTATCTCGTTCTTCTCGAGGAGATCTGGCCGCTCGCCAACATCGGCGGCCAGAGAACATCCATCTCGGGGAACAGCCTCCAGTGGGGAACGGGACACGGGCTCTCTCTCTCCTTCCTCCCGCTTCTCTTCGATATGCGCATCGAGGAGAACGAGATCCAGAACCACGGGTTGGGGGGCATCTGGTGCGACCGGCCAATCCTGGTGCCCACGGCGGCAATAAAAGGAACGTACGCGAAAAAGGCGGATTTCAAAGCAGCCATGGAGGTTGGCGACTTCGCCTCCCTCCTGCCGAGCCTGGTGGCCGCCTTTTCCGTGCTCTACCGGGTAACCCTTGAGGGAAACGAGATCAACCAGTGCTTTTTGAACCCCTTCGCTGCCCCCCCGTCGGGTGAGCCGCCATCCTTTTCCACCAACTTGGGGGCCCTCACGATAAAAATTGCCTACCCAACTCTCCTCGGGGGGATGGTGGTGAAAAACGCGATGGAGGTGAACTGTTCCGGGAACACCATCAGGGCCTGCCTGAACGGCGCAAAGGCATGGACCGGATACGGCTCGCTCTTCAGGGACTGCCGGGACGTGACCTTCGAAAGAAACCTAATCGTGAATAACGGCCGTAACGAATCGAACGACCTCTTCTACCCAAGGGGCGGCGCTGCATTCCTCGGCGGAGCTGGCGGCCTGACAATATCCGGCAATGAATTGCGCGACAACGAGGGTGTCACCCTCCTGGTGACGGCGGGCTACTCGCTGATCGTGACCATGACCTACAAGACCGGCACGATGGATATCACCGTTACCGCCCCCGCATACGACAAGTCCTGGTCCCTCGAGCGGCTACTCGTATGCGGCAACACGTGCGCTCTCGAAGGGTCGGCCACCGCCTGGGCCAAGATTCAGCTCGGCGAAGCGTCTTTGCCAGGTGCTGTTCAGGATGTGAACTTTTCCCAGAACTACATCACCGTCCCGGCTGGAAGCGGGACCTGGCAGAGCGTTTCCGTGGCAGCCCACAGGATTATCTTTCATGGGAACATGGCAATGGGGCAGGCGAATCTCCATGGAGTATCGCTCGCGGCGGAGGTGGGCGTTGCCACCGGGAACGCCCTCCACGTCCCCCTCACTCTGCCGACGGGAATGACCGGGGGCTACAATATCCCATAGTGACGGCAGATGGGAGACACAGCCTGATGAATGCGGGAAACCTCATGCGCGAGGAGTGAGTCATGAGTGAATTCAAGAAGGTCATGAGCGGGCTCGTGCAGGGGCTCGAGAAGAAGATTCAAGAACGGTTCGGGACGCAGGCGGGCTACCAGCAGGTGAAGGCGGTCGTGGAAGGCAAGGCCCGGAAGGTGAGCATCCCGACGATGGTGACCGATGCCCGGGCGGTCTTCTCCGGGGAGAACAAACCTTCCCTCCTCGCCGGGAATCTCCTGGAAGGTATCCAGGCCACGTTGGGAAATCGTCTTGCTTTGTTTTCCACAGGCCTAGAGGCGCAGAGCAGCGTTACCGCCAGCGGCATGGAGAAGATGCGGGCGATCCTGGAGAATCGGGCGACAACGGCGGTTCACGAGGTCTCGGGGGAGGAGGCTCTTCTCGTGGGGCGTCTCCTTGCCCCCGATGGCTCCACTCCCGTCAGAGGGGCCCAGGTGGTTGTCCGCGGCACCGGCAAAGAGGGCGAAAAGATCGTCGCCACCGCAGTAACCGACGAGAACGGCGAGTACGCCATCAAACTCGACAAGGCCATGCTCGAAGGAGCGCCGAAAAAGGTGGCGGTCCTCTTTCAGTCACCCAAAGGGGAGACGATTGCGCAGAGTCGGGCTCTGACCCCGGAGCGAGGGAAGGTGAGTGCCGTCAAGGTCGACGTGGCAGCGGACAAGGAGGAGATCACCGCACCCCTTGTTCAAAGCGACGAAGAACGTATGAAAGGCGCTGTCGGTGGCATCTCCGAGCTGGCGACAGGCCAGGCGGAGCTGAACCTCCTCCGTCTCCGCACCGAAGGGGCTGCAAGCTCGGTAACGGCGATGCTTGACGGGGTGCGCGATCTCGTCGGACCGAAGTGAGGATCTCTTTTTGGAGAGGGACCTTTGGCGACGGTGCGTCGGCAGAAGCGAACGAGAGCAGGCGAGGACCGGTGCGAAGATCGAGAAAGCTCCGGTCCCGATCGCTCGTCTACAATCAGCGCGGAGCACGGCAGGATAGGCCAACTCTCTCCAGCCTCCGTGCGGACCGACCACTCGGTGTTTATGGTTTTCGGTCATCGCTGTGAAAACCCCGGCACCCGGCGGCCCGGGCCCTGAAGTCACCGAGGCCACCGCCGCGACACCAATCGGCGAGGACAAGCGAGAGCTTGTGGCACTCCTTACGGCAAACATCGAAGAGTTGAAATCGACAGCGTGGATGGTGGAATCGGTAAATGCATTGGTGGCTCCGCATTCGGAGGAGCGACGGGAGAGGCCATTGGGTCTGTTCCTTTTTTTGTCTGTGCCGATCCTGTCCCAAATAAGAAGTATTTTTTCAACGGGCAGGGCTTGGTATCTTGAACAAGAAGCATTGGAGTCGTGATGAGCGCGCAGATTTCATTCAAGGACGATGCAAGTGAAACGGAACGACACGACTCGATGTCCCGTGTGGAAAACTCAGAATACCATCCATCAACACACTCGTTGACCGGCCTATTATCGTCATTCCAACAAAGGGTCGGGAATCGCGCGCTCTACGAATTATTCAAATCCGGTGTGATCCAGGCCAAGCTAAAGATCTGCCCGCCGCATGATATCTGTGAAGAGGAAGCGGAAAGGGTCGCTGAAGAGCTAATGAACGATAAGGATTCAGTCAGGCCGACAAGGAGGTCTCCGGCGAAAACAGTTTCAAGGCAAGGCGAAGAGCGGGGAGAAAAGACCGGAAACAAACCCAACGAGCCCAAGGAGGAAGAAAAAAGCTCCTATGGTGAAAAAGAGGCTCCGACCTGGGCCGTGCCAATGAAATACAGGATCTTTTTCAGTGATGAAATACAATCGTTTGTCGATGTAACAACAAACAGAACCTACAGCAAAAGTGAAATGGATCGTCTTTTGGGGGATGCGGAGGACGAAAAAAAATTTTGTGAAAAACTGATCCCGGTGCTTGAGAAAAAGCTCGCCGACCTGGAGAACCTTCCTCCCCTTGAGCTTGAAGAAAAGGAGGGAGTGGAGATAGTCAACCAGGCCGTGTATGAGGTCCTGCAGATGTGTGTGGAGCTCAAAGGAGAATGGGTCGGCGGGTACACGAATTGGGGAGACCCGTACTCGGAACGGTTCTGCGCCGTTTCCATAAGCGACAAGGGAAACCCGTTCTTGGTATTCCCCTTCTGGCAACACGAGCGCGTGCACCAGAGAGAGTGCCTGAGGGCGATCGACGAGCGGAAGTCTAAATTCGGCAGTCTATTGGAGACCAAAGTCGCGGCTGCGGGGAAATTAGCAGGAGCCAAAGTGTTTGTGGCGAGCGAGATAGAGGCCTATCGGACCGCTGTCAGTGAAATTCAACATGAGGTGGAGACCTATCGCAGCGGGGATTACGGCAAGAGCGGCATCGCTCCGGTATGTGCGCCTGAGACCTTCAGCATTCATAAGCGGGAAGACGGCGGCGGTCCGGCGCAGGGGGCGAATGAAATGGGCGCTGAGAAGGGGGGTAATTCCGAGGCGACAACAGGTCTTGAATCACGTATCCGCGAGATGCAAGGTAACGGCCGGCCGCTATCGGAATCCGTGCGCTCGTACTTCGAACCGCGCTTTGCATCTGACTTTAGCGACGTACGGGTGCATACGGGGGAAGAGGCAACCGAATCGGCGCGAGCAATCAATGCGAAGGCGTTCACGTTTGGTAATCATATCGTTTTTGATCAGGCGGAATATTCGCCGGATAGCGAATCAGGACAGCGTTTGCTGGCGCACGAGCTTACACATGTTGTACAGCAAAACGGTGCGGACGTCTCGACACCCTCAAGCGCGCAAAAGATCATGAGGGAGGAGGCCGCCGAGCAAGTTTCAACCCAACTGCCGCAGCGTATTGAAACTGCCCATGTTTCTGGAGCTTACACGACCGGCAGCGCGCCGCAACCCCGCTCACTTACTCAGAGTCTGAATCCGCTTCAACTGAGCGATGACGAGCTGCTCAATGAAATCATGCTGATAAAACAGTGGTTGCAGAAGAACCCCGCTCCGGGCTCGGAGCGCAATCAACTCATGTTGACGCTATCAGCCCTAGAGCTACATGCTGGAACGCGCAAGCTCGCCGGGTACACGCGTCAGTACGGCTTTATCACCGAAACCGCCACCGCTGCCTTGCCCGGTGGGAAAATAAGCATAGAGTTCGGCAGGCTTGCCGCGGGGTTTTCAAGCGGCTTCTTGCAGGGGGCGATCCTTTCAATCCCGGAACACTCTTACCGGGATTTGGCAACAGAGCTCAACCTCCCAGAAAATACCGCCTTTTTCGATTTAGGCGTGCTATCGGGGATTCCCGTCGGAGCCCTCAAGGATCTCAAAGATAACGTTGTTGGTCTTGCGGAATTAGCGCTCTACACGAGCCCGTTCTACCAGATGTATCGGAGCGTGAAAGCGGGGCTTGAATTTCTTGAGGCGCCCACCCGTACCATCGAACGTGACCTGGAAATAGCGAAGGGCGTTATGGAGTTTCTTTATGCCCTTGAGACCGATCCTGCCTTCTTGTTGACGCAAGGTGAAGCACTCGGAGTTCACTGCGGAGGGGAAAGCGGCTATTGGTTCAGCACCGAGTTTATGGCGATGAGCCCTTTTATGAAGGGATTTGTCGTCGGAGATAAAATCGGCTACGTGGCGTTTGAAATTGTTCTGCTCTTCCTGCCGTTAGAATGGCTGATAAAAGGGACTCAAGCATCACGAGTTGCTCTTGCCGGATCCAAACTAGGAAAAACCTTGCTCAAGGTCCTTGAGCGGGCTCCTGGAATTAGCCGCATCATAAAAGCACATCGGGTGTTTGAAGAAGCAAGGGCGGTGGAGAAAGCCGCTGAAGGGGCAAAGGTAATCGAGAAGTCTGTGGAGAGCGGAACTGCCGTTACAAAGGCGGCTGACGTCGAAAAAGCAGCCGCGCCGATCGTAGAGACCAAGAAAGTTGTGGTACCCACTCCGGAAGCAGAGAAAGCGGCCGAACAGTCCGTGAAAGCGGAAAAAATATCAGCAACCGGCAAGACCGCACCTGAGACCGCCGCGTTCAAGGAGGAAGCCCTAAAACCCACTAAAGTGCCGGAGAAGATAGAAGCACTTCGGGGAAATTTAGACCAGATTGAGCAAAAATTGATGGAAAAGAATGCAGAAAGGCTAAAGGCCGAGGCGGAGGTAACCGCCCGCTATAGAGAACTAGAGAGTGCTCGACGAAAAACGGAAAGATTCCCTGAAAAGAGGGCTGAGTTCGAAAAAATGATCGAGGCGGCAGAGGAAAGATACGAAGACGCTGCAACAAAAAAAATGAATTTAGACGAGGAAATCAGCAAGCTCCAGGCAGAAAAAGCGAAGATTAGTAAAGAAATATATCGGGCTGAGAAGGGAATTCAGTATCCAATCGATAGTACAACGAGATCGGTTCTTGAAAGGCATGGCTTCAAAGATTACGACGAAGTTACCGGGATCGCAACAAAAGAAAATGGCCTTATAAAAATTCAGAAAACTGAAAAAGGTTGGAAGTGTACTAAAGACGATATGGTAATTAGCGAATATGACATTGCGATTTACAAAAATCAGCCCGGTACTGATAGTTTCTTTGAAGCACATCACGCAATTCAAGATGAATGGGCCGAACGGAAGTTGGTTGAGTTTGGCTATAATAGTGATGAAGCTCCCTCAATTTTACTACGAGATAAATATTCAGGTACACCTCACCGCATGATTTCTGATAGACAGATTGAAAGATTTAAAAATATTGAGAAGCGGACCTACATGGATGAACGTAAATTCTTGCTAGAAGACATGCAAAAAATAGGTGTTCCTCCTGAAATCCAGAACAAGATGATGAACGAAGTGGATGGCTATTTTAGAAAGCTGAGGGATACAATTAAGGATCCAAGCGTTCGTAAAGAAATCTTCGGAGCGTGGGAGGGATAGTAAATGCATGACGATGATCAACTGCTTGATCTTGTTGATATGCAAGAGAAAAAATTATGGAAGCGGAAATCTCCTGCAACCTATGAGGAGATAGAGTCTGTTGAACAAAGGTTGGGTTTAAGATTACCAGATGGGTATAGGAAGTTGTTTCTCTATTCCAATGGTGGGGAGTTCGCGGGTTCTCGAGCGCGTGTTTCTCTATTTTCCTTGAAGGATTTGACTGAGTTTAATCCCGATCCAGTCTGGTCTCATCGTATTCCCGGAATGATTATCATCGGAGATGATGCTGGTGATTTTATTTTTTATTGTGATCCGCAAGATCACTTGAAACGAGGAGCATGGGCTGTCTTCGTTGTCGGAAAAGGAGCAGTAAGTTTCGCTTATTCAAGATATGTTGCTGCGGATGCGGTGCATTTGTGTCGAAGAGTAATCAATGGTGATGCTATTTTGAGGGAGCCTTATCTAAATATAGTAGAGAAGTGAATGATACTGAAGAGCGATGTGAGCGGCGCTTCGTACGGATCGAGGCCCGGAGACAGCGGGAAGAACGGCGATGCCCGGGGTCGCAGCAGATGGTTCGTGCATACTGCGGGCTAGAGGTGGCGGCTCGACCATCGGACGCAGCCGTGGGATAGAGCCGCGGCACGCGGTTGCTGAACCCGTGCCGTGGGGGATCTTCTGGAACGACGGCAGATGATGGGACAGAGAGAACCGATACAAGTCGAGGGAGGGCATGGACCTTGGCTTTCCTCACAGAGAGCGGAGCCCGGTACCCAGAGGCCTCCTCTGGCGTCGGTCCGCAGGGAGCCAGGACGGTACCGGTCAGAGGCGGATGTACACGCTTCTCAGCGTATCTACGGCAACCGGGCGAGCCTTCGCCTTTTCAGTCACTATGCGCCGGCCGGCGAGATCCGGGTCAGCCGCGCAGGAGACCCGAGTGAACTCGAGGCGGAGAAAATGGCCGATGGGGCACTCCAGATGCGGGAGCCCCTCACTCCGGAGAAGGGTGGAGGCCCATACCCGAAAGTTGCTCCTGCCGGTGCCGGCGGTGGGGAGAGCCGGGCCGGAACTTCCTTAGCTGAAGCAGGATATCTTTGGGCGCGCAAGGAGCCTTCGGCGCCTAGTGCAACGGCTGCTAAGCGAGATGATGTCGGCCTCGAGCACCTTGGTCCGGGCATGCCGCTCCCCCCGCCCGTTCGCGAGTTCTTCGAACCGCGGTTTCAGCACGATTTCAGTCGTGTCCGAATCCATGCGGACGGCGAGGCGGAGAAAAGGGCCCTGGGCGTGCGGGCGCAGGCGTTCACGCTTGGTAGCCATGTGGTCTTCGCCAGAGACGGGTGGGCCCCGGAAAGCGGCCCTGGAAGGCGGCTGCTCGCCCATGAGCTGGCGCATGTAGTTCAAGCCGACAGGCGGGAGGGCGAGATAGACGGCCACATTTTCCGCGAGGAGGGATCACCCACGGAGCAGACTTCCGGATTCGTCACCGAGGAGTCGTCCGAGGCGACCGGGGCAAGTGGCGTCGTCGCTCCCGAGACTCCGAATGAGGAGACCCTGCACGGGGAGACCTATCGATACCACCTCCAGGAAGGGATCCGCAAACTTGAGGGGGCGGCCAGCAAAGCCACAAACGGCCTGTTCGGCCGAACGGTGGAGGGATATTGCCAGTCTCTCGAGGGGACCCTGCTGGAACGTTTCGTCCCCTTCGCGAGCATGGTCTGGCTGCCTATAGTGACTCGCACAGGTTTCGACGCCCAGTACTGGAGGTATGAGATAGATTGCATGACCTCAAAAGTGCAGCTTCTGCAGAAGGCAGGCAAGCCTTCCGAGGCCGTTGATGAAATGTTTGCTCACCTGGGCCAATGGACCTTTGATTGCGCTGAGTATCTCCAGGTTGCACAGTGGTACGCCCAGCGACACACCATGGGTGCCGACGCCTTCG
>Ga0335070_10005751_pt1 | contig 14614 bp, 15 predicted proteins | sample Lox_Sample_13_FD_206722 | JGI IMG/M metagenome (GOLD analysis project Ga0335070, IMG submission 206722) | Soil microbial communities from Loxahatchee National Wildlife Refuge, Florida, United States - Lox_Sample_1.3 | ecosystem: Environmental > Terrestrial > Soil > Wetlands | place: USA... | reverse complement strand
TTGGTTCCCAGCGCGTAGCCGCGCACTTCTGATTTCAGGCGGTCGTAAACCGCGTAGCCGCGTATGCCTGCCTCAGGAGCAGTGGTTGGCGCCGTCGTTGGCTGCTGGGTTGGGGGTGTGGTTGGCACTGCCGTTGGCGGCTGGGTAGGAGGCGTGGTTGGCGCCGCTGTTGGTGCCGTGGTGGCCGGCGGCTGGGTCGGCGCAGGTGTGGCAGCAGGCATGCAGGCCGCCAGGGCCAGCACGCTCAACAAAAAAATAAGGATGATGGTATTGCGTTGCTTATTCATGGTTTCTCCTTTGGAAAACGGATGGCCTTTTCCAGGTGCATCCATTCACTCTTGCTTAAACGATTAAGAGTAAAGTTTTGTTCCAGGGAGAATGGACGAAAGTAGAAGGATCACGTCCCGATTCGCGCCTTACTTTTCTTTCCCCCCTTCTTTACCTCCAACGGCACCAGCTCTTCCGGCAGGATCAGGTTCCAATCATAACGCGGGGATCGCGAGGGCTGCTTGAAGGGGGCCAGCTCGACCCGGCTGGCGGACAGGTCCTGCAGAAAACGGGCCAGCGCCAGGCTGACGAGCTGGCTGGCGGGCAGGCGCTCGGTCTCGGCCAGGTCCATGATTCTCTGGCGCAGGCTGGGCGGCAGGTCGAAGGTGGCGCGCTGGTCGCGGCGGGCCCGGATCTTGGCGCGCTCGCGGGCCTTTTTCTCGCGCTCGCGGCGCGGCAGAGCCGCTTCGGATTGGTGGTGCTCCATATCGTTGAGCAAGCTGGCTACGGCCGGGTCGAGGATGGTGCGCCGCTCGAATTTTCTGTCAGCCATTGATTACCTCCAACACGCGATCGATTATCTGGCGGTAGCCGCCCAGCCGCAGCTTGCCTTCGATGTAGCCGGCCATGGCGGATGATTCAGGTGAATATTCCCACAGAGTCTTGCCGTAGGCGGCAGCTTCGCGCACGCGCGTGTCCTGGGGGACGGGCGGCCAGACCCGCGACCCGAAAGCATTGACGATCTCCTTAAACTGGACCAGGGTTTCGCGGGTGGTGCGGTCGAAAAAGGTGGGCAGGACGCTGAAGCCCTGGAATTTATGGCCGCGGCGGGCCACTTCGCCCATCGTGAGCAGGATCTCGCGCACACCGTCCACCGCCAGGGCGTCCAGGCGGGTGGGGATGAGCACCCAATCGCTGGCCACCAGGCCGTTCACGTGCAGCACGTCGAAGGATGGGGCCAGGTCGAGCACGACCACCTGGTAATCGGTGTTGTGCAGAAGGTCCAGCAAGATCGATTCGCGGAAGTCGGACAGCGTGATCTGGCGCTTGACTTTCTCGGTCTGTTTGTCGCCCGGCAGGATGTCCAGATTAGGGCGGGCGTTCTGGATGGTGCGGTGGATCGGCTCGTCCATGCAGATCAGGCGGAACAGGCCCGGGCTCTTCTTGAGACCCAGGGCAAAGGCGACGTGGCCCTGGGGATCCAGGTCAACCAGCAGGGTTTTGATCCCGCGCCGGGCAAGGCCATCGGCGATGGTGACGGCGGTGGTGGTTTTACCCACCCCGCCCTTCTGGTTGGCAAGGGCGAAGATTTTCATGATCCCAAAACTAGCATAAAGTCTGTCTAAGGGGCGACCCTGCATTATTATACGTTAAAACACAGGGTCGCACAAGGGGCGACCCTTAGGGACGACCCTATGAAATTTGCAGGGTCATACCTAGAACGCACAGGAAGGCCAGGAAGCGCACTAAGGAGCCGGGGCTATAAAACTATATGGCCTGAGCGCAAGGCCTATTTTAAAGGCCAAAAATAAGGCTATCACAAAAGTGTAACCGCGGTAACGGATTCCCAGCCCGTCTAGAATACCGGCCACCGCTGGCCTGTGTTTCTTCTATCCCCCTTACTTAAAACTGCAAACTGCCCGCAGGCGGGCCGTAAACAGTGAACTGTAAACTGCTATAATATTTACGGAACCAATCGCTTTCAAGAGCATTTTCGGAGTGGGGTATCCTACATGAGCTGCCGGTTATTCTTCTATGTTGCAGCAGGCCTGATCGGGATCCAATTTTTGCTGGCCGGCTGCAATATGCCAACTGCGAAAAAGCTGCTGCCCTCACCGACGCCGGTCGGGAACCCTATTCCTTTTCCGTCCACCCCCACACCCACCATCCCTAAGATGCCTTTGATGCGGGTGCCTGCCATCTCCGCGGCGGAATACGGGCGCCAGTTAAACCTACTGGTCGGGGATACGTTCGTCCTGTATCGTATTAAAGGCGACCGCGAGCCGCTGAATATCGACTTTCCCCAGGTGCTCCAGGCCGAGGGTGACTTGAAAGCCTCGGCCGTGGTGCTCAAGGCAGTGGGTGTCGGAACCGCCCGGGTAGGGACCTTGATTGATTATCCCTGCCCGGCCACAGCCACGGACTGCCGCCCTCCAGATCCGTTCCTGTACGTCCAGGTCATTGTCAGCACCCCCACGATTTTCATTCCCTATATTGGCAAATAGGCCCGGATAGGCGGAAAATATCACCGCACACCGCCCGCCAGGGCAGGTGTGCGGTGAAGCTTTTCTTTTCCTGTAATTAGTGAAATTCGCGGATCAACCTCTCTCGAGCAGAGGAATCATTTTCCGGCTCTTCCGCCGGCATAGGTGCCGGCCATTTGTTTTAAGGGTACGAAGAACAGATCGAAGTTGCCGAAGCTTACGCCGTTAAAGCCGCCCAGCAGTTGGTTGAATTCGCTGCAGTCCCGTTCGACAGTGAAATCGCAGAAACCGCCGGTCGGAGTGGGTCCAAGCGTTCGGGTTGGGTGAGGCCTCCGGCAACCGCCGTGGAAATCATCCTCCCCCTTGCTCCGGCAGTCAGGCGTTCTGGAAGGTGCTCGCGTCGCGCGAGGTGTGCGGGTGGGACGGTGCGTGCTGACTGCAGTGGGAGTCCGGGTTGCGTGCGAGCGTCCTTTCGTGGGCTGCAGGGTAGCGACGGTGGTCCTGGTAGGTTTTTGGATTGGATCCACCGTCTTGGAAGATGCCTGGGTGGGCACAGATGTGCTGGTTGATTCCTGGGTTGGAGCAACGGTGCTGCTGGATTCCTGTGTTGGGACGGGTGTGCTGGTAGGCGCCTTGGTAGAGCCGCTCGTAGCGGTAGGTCTCTGGGTTGGGACGGACGTGTTCGTAGGAGCCTGGGTGGGCAAAGCGGTTCGGGTCCATGTGGCGGTCGGAGGAACGGCGGTTTGGGTAAAGGTAGCCGTGGAAGCCTGGGTGGGCACGCTGGTGGCGGGCGGTGGATAGGCAGCCGTCGTCGACGTGGCCGTGGCTGTCGTGGGTGGGGGATAAGCATTCGAGCTGGACTCATTGGTTGAGGTGGCTGTGGCTGCCGCCGGGAAGTCGCTCGCGTTGCCAGGGAAGGTAAGGGCCTGGATTTCCTGCAGGTTCGTAAAGCCGTCGCCGTCCGAATCGAGGCCTGCAATGGCAGCTGCGGCGGCTGCATTTCGGCCGTGGGAAAGGTAATCCGATCCATAAGAGTTCAGGGCAGGCGGGCTGCCGAGATGGCACAGGCTGCACGTGTCGATCCGCGAGCCTACCATGGCCGGGTAGGTGTTTTCAACGTTGGCCTGGTCGCTTTGCAGGGCTGAGGCAGTGGTCAGGCGAGTGAACAGCACGATCGTGGCCACCAGCACAATCCCAAACAAGGCCATTAATACGTAAATAGCTCCATTTGCTTTATTTTTGGAGGATGGAATTTGATTCATCCTGATTCTCCTCATTGAAATGACCGGTCTCCGTGGGCCGCCGGTTGAACGGATCAACGACTCATCCTCCACGTTCAGGTGTGGCGACGAGTTAAAACCGGTTTGGAACGCACGATTATGGAAGAGGCGAGTAACCTCTCAAAGGCCGTAGAAGGCCGGGCAAGCCGGAATAAAAGTTGTCCGCTGCTCGCTCACGCTTGGGTCGATGCAAAGCCTGGGCTCCTGCATGGGTGTGGGACCTGCGTTTTGATTACTCTCCTGCCGGTTTCAATCTTGCAGGCTTTGGTAGCGCGGTGTTATCCGTAGAATAGAACAAAATTACTACTAACACCCAAATAGTATTATTAATGTTATAGCGAATAAATCAAGATTTGCAAAGTACCCTGGCCCTTTGATCTGCCTTTCAAAACTGAAATGTTTTAAAAGGGGGAAAACCACGAATTTCTCAAATGAAAAGCACATATTCACCCCACACCTACCCTCCCGACATGACATCGGGAGGGTAGGTGTGGGGTGAATATTATTTAGTAACCGCGGTTACGATCAGCGCCGCCGTAAGCGGGCCTCTACCACCCTTCCCAACTCGCCCAGCAGGTTCACCATGCCTTCGGCCTCGCCGGTCGAAACCAGGATATCGGCAATCTCGTCGATGGCCTGGGACTGGCTGACTTCGTCCAGGGCGATGATAGCGTTGGCGAAGCGGCGCAGCCCGCTGACCGCCACTCGCCCCGGCTCGAGAGCCGCCGCTGCCGCCCGTTCGGAGCGGCTCATCGTACCCTGTTTGGCTTCCGGGCGAACCAGGTCGGCCAGGTCGTCTGAGGTAAGGGCGTTCTGGATGCTGGCTTTCACCAGCCGCTCCCACTGCGCCGCCGGTAGAGGCAGAATCTCGCGCAGCACCCGCTCCGGCAGGCGGTAGCGGTCTGCCAGCTCCAGCAGGGGTGTGGGCAGCCTGAGGATGCTCAAGAGCTGCACCATGCGCGGCCGGGTCAACTGCATGATCGGCATGATCCGCTCCCACAGGCCGGCCGGCATGCGCTGGGCCGCCGCCTGGCGGAAAAAGTCGAATTCGTCCCCCTGGCGCGGGTCGGGCTGCAGGCCCAGCTCGGCCAGGATTAGGGCCGCGACCTCGCAGGCCTGACCCACGGCTGAGGGCAGCTCGGCATGCCGGTTCTCGAGCACCTGGCGCTGGCGCGTCGGCCTTCCCACGGCCTCCACCCGCAGCAGCGGCTCCTGGTCGCGTTTCTCCTTGACCGCCTGCAAACAGGCTGCCCAAAAGCGCCGCTCCCCGGTCTCGATCAGGAAGACGTAATGCCCGTCCGGGAGCGGAGCCCACGCCCCGGTGATCGGCTTGATCTGCCCGTGCTCGCTGAACGAATCCCCCATCGCCAGCAGACGCTCGATCTCAGCCTGGTAGCCGGCGTCGCGCTGGCCCAGCGCCAGCCAGTCAGCCGCGGCCTGGTAGCAGTCGATCTTGCCGCTAAAAAAGTCAGCCCGCAAAGCCCCTGGCAGCAGCCGGCGCGGTTGGAAGCGGTCGGGCAGCATCTGGCTGGGCTTGAGGCGTTCGATGCGCTCCACCTGACCGGCCTGCGCAGCCTGGGCCGGCTGCCCCGCCGGCGGGGTCGACTGAGGTTCGGGACCGGGAAAATCATCGAACGCATTCGAACGTTTTCGTTGCGAGGGGCTCATAAGGACCTCTTAAACATTTACTACCTCCGGCCAGGTCTGGCGCAAAATGGCTTCGACCAGGGCGGCGTATTCCTGGGTGGCGCGCGAGCTCGAAGCGATCTGGTCGCTGCGGCGGTAGCGCGGTGGGCGATAAGTGAACACATCCATATGGTTGGAATGTGCGTAAGCCAGATCGGTCGCCTTGTGGATTGGCGGCAGGACCTGGGTGGGGAAACGCCGCTCCAGCTCCCCCAGAATCTCCTGTGATTCGCTGCGCTGCTCCTCGCACAGGGTCGGCAGGTAGCCAAACACCTGCAGATCCGGGCGGAAATGCACTCGCACCGCCTCGATCGTGCGCTGCAGCTCGCGCAGCCCCGAGACGCCCAGGTAACTGGTCTCCACCGGCACCAGCAGTAGCCGGCAGGCCACCACCGCGTTGATCAGCAGGTCGCTGGTGGTCGGCGGCGTATCGATAATGATGTAGGAGTACTCCTGCTGCACGGCCCGCAGGGTGTGCGACAGGCGGGTCTCGTTGGCCATCAGGGTTGGCAGAACCCGGGCCGCTTCCACCATAGCCGGCCGGTTGCTGGGAATGAAAAACAGGTTAGAGTGGTGCACGCTGCGCCGCACCATGCGCTGGATGGAGGGCGGGGGCGTCTCGGTCAGCAGGGCCGGCAGCGCGTCGGGCGCCGGGGCGTTGTGCTGCCCGAAGGCGGTCGCCAGCAGGGCGTGGCCCTGGGGGTCCATATCCACCAGCAGCACCCTTCCGGCCGGTCCCGGTTGGTCCGCCAGGCGCAGGGCCAGGCCCGCGGCCAGGTTGACCGCCGTGGTCGTCTTGCCCACCCCGCCTTTTTCGTTTGCAATCGTAATCGTAACGGCCATAGACCCCTTAGAAATATATTTTTCATCACACACCTGCCCTGGCACCACCTGCCAGGGTAGGTGTGTGATGAAAAATGAATTTATCTTCATTACCTCGATATATTAGCACAAGTATTATGGAATTGCAATTAGTTAAGCCTAATTCGTGGTACCGAGCAAAGAATTAGGCTAAATAACTTGATATTATAAGGAATTAATGTAAAATTATTATTAACGGGAGGAACTCGCGCATGTTGCACTCTTTGAGCGATGAAGAATGGCGCCTGGCGCGGTTGGAACGGCTGGGCCTGAAGGAAGATCCATTTAAGCTTTCGGCTGACCCGCGCTACCTATACCTTGGCCCCGAGCACCTGGCGGTTTACCGCCAGGCCCAGGGCGTTATCTCGCGCCGGCGCGGCCTTGCGCTGATTACCGGCGACATGGGCATGGGCAAAAGCTCGCTGGCGCGGCGCCTGTACGATGTCTACGCCTCCGAAAATGCGGTCGACATCTGCTACATCCACACCGCCGCCTTCAAGTCGGCTATGGATGCGGCCCGCCAGATCTCGGCCTCCTTCAGTATTGCTCCCCAGCGCAGCTTCCAGCGCCAGATGGACAACATGGAGCGCATGATGGCGGACGCCTACACCGCCGGGCGTAATGTCGTGATTCTACTCGACGACGCCCAATTGATGGAGAGTGAAGCCCTGGAAGTGATCCACCGCCTGTATAACTTTGATTACGATGCCAAGGTGGTGCAAACCCTGGCCTTCGGGCAGAGCGAAATGGTGCCGCTGTTCGAGACCAACAAGGCTGTTAATTCGCGTGTTTTCGTGCGCCTGGCCCTACCTCCCCTCACCCTGGCCAGCGCCTTGCAGATGGTGCTCTTCCGTTTGCGAGTGGCCGGGCGCAACGAGCCGTTCATCGATGATGAAGCCTTCGAAGTGCTGTATGAGAAATCGCAAGGCGTGCCACGCGAGATCATCCGCCTGTGCGCCATGGCCACGGATTACTTGCTCCAAAGTGAATCAACCATGGTCGGAATTGATATTGCCCGAGAGGTCTTTATACTATGACGAATAACCCTGGAAACAGCAAACCCGCCTGGGTCCAGTTGTACGAAGCCCGGCGCCTGGAGATGGAGGTCGAGCCGCGCACGCCCGGCCGTCCTCCGGCACCTATCCCACGCCGCAAGGTTGGATTCACCCTCTCGCAGGGCGAAATCCGTGAGCTGGAAGCCTGGCAGGAGCGCTTTTCACGCCTGCTTAACCGCAAACTATCCACCGGGGAAACGATCGGCATCCTGGCTCGCATTTGCACGGCCCGCTTCGCGCGACTCTCCGAAAAGTCCGATCCGGCTACCCTGGTCGAAATGGTAGAGCGGATGATCGGAGAATAGAGTTTTTTCTACCAAATATTACAAACATTAATGGAAGAAAAAATTTGTTTTGGAGGGTTTTAATGCCTGAGGATACATCTGTTTTTCACCCCGAGCGCGAAAGAAAGCTGCTCTTTCGAGGCCAGGAAATAGCCACTGCAGACCTCAAAGACGGCCGGGGCTACGTTTCGGTGCGCTCGCTGTGCGAGGCTTTCGGCCTCGACCCGCGCCCTCAGCGCAAGCGCCTCCTGCGCCAGCAGGGTTATTTTGAGCCCTTTACCGCCACCATTGTAATCACCACCCCTGGTGGCCCTCAGCCAACCCTGTGCCTGGCGGCCTCGGCTGTGCCGATCTTCCTGACAGGGGTGGACCTGGAACGCCTGCAGGACGATGAGCCGCGTGAGCTGCTCAAGGCCTTCCTGGACGAAGCGCACACCGTGCTGGCCGAGCATTTCGGCATCAGCGAGCGGGGCGAGCAGCGCTTCATGCGCGAGTCGCTGGCCCGCATGGTGGCCGAACAGGAGCTGTTTGAGGAGAACCTGGCAAAAAAAGTCAGCGCGGAGCTGGCTGAGATCCGCCAGGCGCAGGAAGAAAAGGTCCAACAGATCCGGCTGGCCTTCAGCAACCTGCGCCAGCAGGTGGTGACGCTCGAGAGCGTGGCCGGCCCCAAGGCCCGGCTCAACCCCGAGCAGTTGGGCCAGCTCCGCCAGCTTGTGGCTGCCCTGGGCACCTTGCTGCAGGAAAAAGGGGTCGCCAAACCCTACCCGGGCATATATATGGACATCACCCGACTGACCGGCGTCAGCCGTTCGGAGGATATCCGCCAGGAAGACTTCGGGACAGTGGTGGAGTTCCTTGAAAAGCAGGTCTATGCTTTGGCAAAGAGTACAAAAACGGAAGCAACTTAACCGCTAATTAAGCCAATATCATGAATTATTTTTCTAATAATTTGTGTAATTGGCGTAATTAGCGGATAAAGCCTGTATCAAATATGCAGGATTTATGATGGAAGACTCGGTGCAAACCCGGACAACCAGGCTGGTGGTGGACCACCAGGATGCCTGGCAGATGGTGCTCAGCCAACTCCGCAGTGAGCTGTCGCGGGCCCTGTTTGAAACCTGGGTCGAGCCGCTGCGGGCCCTGGGCTACCGCAACCGGGTCTTCCTGCTGGGCGCCGCTAACCCCTACGCCCGCGACTGGGTCGAGAATCACCTCAAGAATCGCATCACGCAGTTGTTGAAGGGCATGTTCAACGAGTCGCTGGCGGTGCAGGTCTCGGTGAGCAACGGCTTTTACCCTGACCCGGCGGGTTCGCCCGCCGCCGAAACTGCTGACATGGACGCCGTGGCTCCAGGCGAACCGCCCGCGGCCCCTGCGCCAGCAGAGGCAGCCTTCCCAGCTCCGGCGGAAACCTCCCAGGCCGAGCCCTCCCGCCGCAAGACCATGCTCCAGCGAGCCTACGGCTCGCGCCGGGCCGCCATCATCCAGCCCGAGCGCGGCATGTTCCTGACGCTGTACTTCTTCAATAACTGGCTGCCCCTGCTGGGGCACTCGGCTGCCACCGTCATTCTGGCGGCCCGCTCGATGTGCTACTGGAACCCGATGACCGGCGAGCTGCGCAATACGGTCGAGACGGAGATGGGCGAGATCGCCCGCCGGGCGGCGGTCAGCGTGCGCACCGTCAAGGACGTGCTGGCGGGCGATCTGGTGCAGACCTACTTCCTGCGCTACAAGGTGCGCCGTATGATGACCCCCAACGGCGTGCGCACCGCCGGCATCGTCCTGCAGGTGCGCATGGACGACCCGCTCACCCCCGAAGACCAGGCCGCCCACAACCTGCCCGAGGAAGAGCACTGGTACACAGGTGAATTCGAGGACGAGGAAGAAAGCTGACAGCTAATCGCTTCAGTTCAAATACGACGCCCTGTTGGCCTTGGCTTCTTCTACCCCCAGCAGTCGGCCCAGCAGGCTGGCCTCGCGACGGTACAGGCGGGTCACCTGGGCCAGCAGGGCGCCGGCGGCGGGCGATTCGAGCAGGGGCTGTTTTTCGTGGGCCGGCAGTTGCAGCAGGGCCGCCGCCCAGTACAGCAGCATCAGCGGGTCGTCCGGCAACTCCAGGCTAGCCAGGTCCAGGCCGCTGTCGGGTTCGGCCTGGTGCGCCAGTTGCAGGTAGCGCCTGATCCAGGGGTCCAGGCGGCGGGCGCCGCGCTGCATTTCCAGCGAGTGCGAGCCCGCCAGTTGCCATGCTTCGACCTGCCCCGTCAGGTAGGGTTGCTCGTCGCTCAGGCTGAGGATGCGGAAGCGCTCCTCGCCCAGGGCGGTCAGGTCCATCCGCCCGTCTTCGTATGGCTCCAAGCTCACGATGCGGGCCGTGCAGCCGGTTTGGTTCGGTTCGGGCAGGGACGCCCCGGCTTCCACCCCGCGCCGGATCAGCGCCACCCCGAACGGGCGGCTCTCGTCGATGCAGCGCCGGATCATGACCCGGTAGCGCGGCTCGAAGATGTGCAGGTGGATCGGCGTGCCTGGGAAAAGCACCGTTTCGAGCGGAAATAAAGGCAATTCGAACATTCTGAATCAAATATTATCTCAATTTATAAAGATTGTAAGGTGAGTGTATAGCCATTGCATAACCCTTGCCAATCCCACTCGCACCCCGCCGCCACCTGGGTGCCCTGGACTCCTACCCGGTCCTGCAGTGAATTGGGGGACATCCACATCAAGAACAACACCTGCGGCGCCCTCAGCCTGTACCTCAGCGGCAAGTACAGCTTCACCTTCTACCTGGGTACCGGCGACAGCATCAGCACGGTCTGCTCCGGCTCATACGGTCACCGCCTCCGGCTGCAGCGGCGCCAGCAAATCCGGCAGCCTCACCACCGGCGATTTGTCCGAGTGATACTGCCATTAAAACGTGAAACGTGAAGCGTGAAATGTGAATTAGGTCTCAATCACGTTTCACGCTTCACGTTTCACGGCTTGGTTTGGCTGCGCTCAGCTCAAGCTATCAAACTCGTTTCACGCCCTCGCCTCCCAATCGTCCGCCGCGCTGGACTTGCTGACCTTGTTATCGATCTCGATCTTCTGGAAGACGAAGGAAATCCGTTCGGTTTCTTTGTTCGTCCATACCGGCGGGTCGTCCACCCGCTCGGGGTCGATCTCGATCTCTGAAACCACGGCGTTCGTCAGGCGGATCTCCATGTAAACCGCCTCCTTGCCGGTTGGATCGGTCCGCACCTCCTCGATGACGACTGGGTTGAGCACTTCGTTCGTCACCAGGGCCGCGAAAAGCTGCACCGAGATCACGCCCCATTCTTTGTAGATGATGACGGGTTTGTGCTGGCGTTTGCCGGTTGGCAGTCCCGAAGCCGGGTCGCGCGGCGAGATCACGCCATAGCTGAAACCCAGGATAGGAATGCGGGTCTGGTTCTTGCCCGTCTCTCCGTGGAAATCGCCCTGTTTCTGGCCCTTGATGCTCACATAAAAGCTGCTTGCCATTAAGATCCTCCTGTCTGGAAGATTGTGCTTTTTTTCTAAAAAATGCGGTACCGCATTTTTTAGAAAAAAAGCACAATCTTTTTGGATAGATCAATCATAGCTTAATCATGACTAAAAGTCTACATATTATCTGATTAAAGTTTACAGTTGATAGTTTACAGTTCGCAGCCCGCCTGTGGGCAGTTTTTAATCCGCGAATTGCGCTGATTGCATGAATGTGAAAATGCAGATTGCATAAAAAGCAAAAGCGACCCGGCAAACTGGTTCGCTTTTGCTTGAAATCGGTGTAATTTGCGCAATTAGCGGTTCAAATTTATAAAAAGGGAGGTCCATCATGGACACCCCTTAAGAAGCCATCCGCAATCAGCGGCCAGTTTGAACCGCGAAGAACGCGAAGGACGCCAAGAATTTTAAGATCTCTTGGCGTCCTTCGCGGTTCGCTTTGTTTTACCGCTGAACGCTGACGGCTGATCGCTGATCGCTTACCGCTAATTTATGATCGCACGCCAGAATTTCGCGGGCGATGCACACCTCGCCCCGCGAAATTCTGGCGTGGGTTAACCGGGTGTGCGCACGATTCATTAATCGACCAAAAATTGATAACTGGGATATCTTCTGTCAGATTAATGGACTATAATAGATATATCCAATCAAATGTAAATTTTAAACGAGACGCCCGGTACCTATCTGGAGTTTAGGGGGGCATGATGCGGAGCGGTCAAGGGAGAACCTGATGGAAAAAAACGAATTAGATACGCTTCTTTTGCAACACGAGTTAAAGTTTTTTTGGGTAGAGGATCGTAAAGAATGGTGGCTGAGTGGAAAATCGTTAGGGGATGGACAAAAAACTGAGCCAAAGAAAGCCCTAAATATCGAAGCCGCACAGGCTTCTGCCGTTAATACCATTAAAACCAATCTACTCCGTCCAAAAAGCAATAATTCCAGTTTTCCAGAGCTGGATGCCCTGCTTTTTAAGTACAACATGTCTTTTCATTGGAGTGATCCCCGGAGCAATTGGTTCTTAATGTGGCAGGCCAAAGGGAGCAACATGCTGGTAACCTCCAAACCCCGCTACGCTTCGAGCCGGTGGGACGCCCAGATAGATGCCGCTGAGCTTATTTCGACCAAGCTCGTTGACTTGCTTTAAGCCGTAGAGACATAGAGATTAAACTTTGCTTTTACGCCACCCATTGGCGAGCGCTTCGGCCTCGGTGCAGAACCAGCGCTCGCCCTTGGAAGGTTCGATAATGGTGGCATTGTAGTAGCGTTGGCCGGGCATATGGTAGATTTTCTCACCCTTACTCGAGATGTTGCCCTTAATGGCGCAGCCGGCTGGTGGGGTGGTGCAGCCATTTGGGCAACCCGGCGGGCTGGTGGGTGCCAGCGTGGGCAGAGCCTGGGTCGGTAAGATTGTGGTGGGCGAGGCCGGGATCGGCGTGGCCGTTTGGAGGAACGTCGGCGTTGGGGGAATTTCGGTGGGGGAGGGCCGGGTCATAGGAGAGGCTGTGGGTGGGATATCGGTTGGCGCCGGTTCGGTTGGGGAAATGAGATTAGGGGGCGGTTGCGCCGTCGCTGCGGACAGCCGGTTTTCAGGAGGTGGAGCTGTTGCGGGAAGAGAGCTCCCGGTGGTGCAGGCTGCAAGTAAAACGATCAGCAGGGCAAAGGCGGCCGGGGAGCGCGGCGTTCGATTCCCTGCGGAACTGGCGCGGTTAATTCGTGGTTGTAAATGCACCATTGTAATCCGGATCTTTGTTTTTAAAAAAATTTCTTACTGACACCTAAAAGGGTGCTTTAGATATTTCTTTTCCTCGTTTTTATTTTAATGAGTAGGTAGGACTTTTACAATCTGTTTTTGCAGCGCCTTCTGGGGTGGATCGGGAACAGCCCCAAAATTCGAGCAATTGGCGTAATTCGCGGTTCAATGGGTGTTAGAATCCGGCCATCTACAAGTAGAGGGAATTTCTCATGCCAGATTCGCCCATTCCTCCCCAGTTTAAAATCGATTTTGATCCGGCGGCCGAGCCGCAGGCCGTGGTGACTGCGGGCGGCGCCCGCTTCAGCCTGCTGACGGAGCGCCTGGTGCGCATGGAGTTCAGCCCCAGCGGGCAGTTCGAGGATCGCCCCAGCCAGGTTTTTTGGTACCGGCGGCAGCCGGCGCCGGCGTTCGAGCTGACCCGCGACGGCAGCCGGCTGGAGCTGCGCACGGCTGCCCTGCGCCTGGTCTACCGGGACGGCCCGGCTGGCTTCAGCCGCCGGACGCTTTCGGTGGAGGTGGCGGCGACCGGCAGCACTTGGCGCTTCGGCGAGCGGGATACCGGCAACCTGGGCGGCACTACCCGCACCCTGGACGAAGTGGACGGGGAGACCCAGCTCGAGCCGGGCCTGGTCTCGCGCCAGGGCTGGGCCGTGGTTGATGATTCGCGCTCGCTGGTGTTCACCGCCGACGGCTGGCTGGAGCGGCGGGCCCACCCCGAGAACCTGGACCTGTATTTCTTCGGTCACGGGCACGATTACGCCGGGGCGCTGCGCGAGTTCACCCGGATATCCGGGCCGGCGCCGCTGCTGCCGCGCTGGGCCCTGGGCAACTGGTGGTCGCGTTACTGGCCCTACCACCAGGCCGATTACCTGGAGCTGGTGCAGGAATTTCGGGAGCACGGTGTGCCGCTCTCGGTGGCCATTGTGGATATGGACTGGCACATCACCCGCACCGGCAACGCGAGCAGCGGCTGGACCGGCTACACCTGGAACCGCCAGCTCTTCCCCGACCCGGCCGGCTTTTTGCAGGCGCTGCACGCCGCCGGGCTCAAGACCGCCCTCAACGTCCACCCGGCCGAGGGGGTTTACCCGCACGAGGAACAGTACCCCGAGATGGCCCGCCGGCTGGGGACCGTGTCCCGCGCCGGAGGGACCGACTCCTCTAGCCAGCAGCCAGTGCCGTTCGACATCGCCGACCTGCGCTTCGCCCGGGCCTACTTCGAGGTGCTGCACCATCCACAGGAAAACCTGGGAGTTGATTTCTGGTGGATCGACTGGCAGCAGGGCGAGCTGACCCGCCTGCCGGGGCTCGACCCGCTCTACTGGCTGAATCACCTCCATTTTTATGACCTGGGACGGGACGGGCGCAAGCGTCCCTTCATCTTTTCACGCTGGCCCGGCCTGGGCGGGCACCGCTACCCGATCGGCTTTTCGGGCGACGCGGTCATTTCGTGGGCCTCGCTGGCCTTCCAGCCTTATTTCACCGCCACCGCCTCTAACGTGGCCTACACCTGGTGGAGCCACGACATTGGAGGGCACATGCACGGGGTACGCGACCCCGAGCTGTACGCCCGCTGGGTGCAGTACGGCGTCTTCAGCCCCATCCTGCGCCTGCACAGCACCAGCAACCGCTTCCTGGAACGCCGCCCGTGGGGGTACGACGCCGAGATCGAGCGGGTTTCCAGCGCCGCCCTGCGCCTGCGGGCGGCGCTGGTGCCCTACCTGTA
>Ga0335070_10005750_pt1 | contig 14616 bp, 13 predicted proteins | sample Lox_Sample_13_FD_206722 | JGI IMG/M metagenome (GOLD analysis project Ga0335070, IMG submission 206722) | Soil microbial communities from Loxahatchee National Wildlife Refuge, Florida, United States - Lox_Sample_1.3 | ecosystem: Environmental > Terrestrial > Soil > Wetlands | place: USA... | reverse complement strand
TACTGGCCGAAGCCGCCCTGGAAGTGCGGCCACGCCTCGCACGACACGAGCCAGTTCGCCTGGCGCGTGGGACAGGACTTGTACTGGCGCCGCAGGCAGGCCGTGCAGCGCCCGCACGGGCAGAAGTAGCGATAGAGCACGCGGTCGCCGATCTTGAGCGGCTGACCGGTGGAGTCGGCGGTGACGCCGGCGCCGAGCTTGGCCACCGTGCCCATGTGCTCGTGGCCCGTGTTGAGCGGCAGCGGCCGGCCCATCTTCACGTAGTCCTGCTCGCCGCGCCAGTAGTGCATGTCGGAGCCGCACACGTTGGCCAGCGAGATCTTGATCAGCATCGCGCCCGGCTCGGGATCCGGCACCGGATACTCGCGGATCTCGAAGGGCTTGCCCGTTCCGTGGAACACCGCCAGCCGCGCTGTCTCCGCCATCGCTTGGCCTCCTGGGATCTACGGGTCGCGTCAGTCTTCTCGGTGCGCGGTAGGATACCAAATCCGCCGCGCGTCGGGAACGGCCCCGCGCCGCGGCGCGTCTCCCTGCTATACTCACCCGGGTGAACGAGTCGCTCCCTCTGGCCGGTCTGCTCGTCGTGGATCTGACGCGCGTGCTCGCCGGCCCCTACTGCACGCGCCTCCTCGCCGACATGGGCGCCCGCGTCATCAAGATCGAGCGCCCCGGCACGGGCGACGAGACACGCACCAACGTGCACCAGCTCGAGCCAGGCCGCACCGATCAGAGCTCGTACTTCGCGCGCGTCAACGCGGGGAAGGAGAGCGTGGCGATCGATCTCTCGAGCCCGGACGGCCTCCAGGTCGTGCTGGACCTCGTGCGCCACGCCGACGTCTTCATCGAGAACTTCGCGCCGGGCGTCGCGGCGCGCCTCGGCCTCGACTACAAGGCGGTGAGTGCGGCGCAGCCCGACATCGTCTACTGCTCGATCTCGGGCTTCGGGCAGACGGGGCCGTGGCGGCACAAGCAGGCCTTCGCGCACATCACCAACGCCATCTCCGGCCTCATGCATCTCGAGCAGGGCGACGAGGAGCATCCGCGCGCCTCGAACCTCCAGGCCGCGGACATGCTGGCGGCCACGCACGCCGCCACGGCCATCCTGGGCGCGCTCCTGCGCCGCACGCGGACAGGCCAGGGCGCCCACCTCGACGTGTCCATGCTGGAATCGCTCGTGGCCTCCGACAGCGTCACCTTCGCCTCCGTCCTGAACGGCGGCAAGGAGCACGGCAACCCGCGCCCGGGCATGATGGTGCATCGCATCGGCGATCGGTATGTTGCCTTTCAGATAGCCGGCGGCACGGTCATCTGGACGAGGCTGATCACGCTGATGAAGCGCCCGGACCTCGCCGAGGACCCACGCTTCAAATCCTCCGAGGGCCGGCGCCAGAACTGGCGCGCGTTGCGCGGGATCCTCGGCGAGTGGCTCGACACCTTCCCCACCGTGGAGGCGGCCATCGAGGTGCTCGAGAAAGCCCGAGTCCCGTGCGCGCCGGTGCTCTATCCCGCCGAGGTCATCGCCTCAGCGCATCTGGCCGAGCGCGAATTCTTCCCGTCACTCCCGCACGCCTCCGGCCGCACCGTGCGCGTGACGGCCAGCCCGTATCACCTCGACGGCAAGCCGGTGCTCCCGCAGCGCGCCGCCGCCTACCGCGTGGGCGAGGACACGCGCGACGTGCTGGCCAAGCTCCTGGGCTACAGCGAGGAGCGGATCGCCGCGCTTCTGGCCTCGCACGCCGTGGAGACGCCGTAGGCACGACTGAGCCGTGCCCAGGTGGTAGCGGGTCCTTCAGGACCACAGATCGGCTGGATCCAGCCGGAGATCCGGGAACGGCGGTAAGGCCGCTGGCTCGTTGACCACCCGACCGGCCGGCACATGGATGTCGCCAGCCAGAGTGTAGCTCTCAACGATCCTGCTCTCGGGATCGGCCATCCAGAAGTGGAGCACACCGTGCTCTGCGTACAGCCGAAGCTTCCGATCGCGGTCGATCCGGATGGTCAATGGAGAGAGAATCTCGACCACCAGGGTCGGCGGCCCCTTGCTCGTCAATGCGCACGATGAAGCGGATCACCGCGCTCTGATGCCGCGTCCCGGGCGCCGGCGTCACCGACCGCTCGCCCCGATGCAGCTCGTAGCGCTTCCCGTCGTCGGGCAAAGCGGCGTAGTCGCTGTAGGTCAGACCGACTCGTGCCGGCATCTCTCGTCGCTCCATGCTTCCCGCATCACCGCCACGATCGTCCCGGCGACGGCCCCACGCCGTCAATGTCCACGCTTCGATACGTGACACTGCACCCGGAAAGAGCCAAAGCGTATCCCCGGGGAGACGGTCGCCCGGCTCCTTGCGTTTGCCGCATGTCGCCGCTATAGTCCGCGCACATCCTTCCTGGAAGGAGCACGATCCGATGTCCCTCGCGCAACCGACCGGAACGGTGGTCCACGCCGTCAGGGATCAGCAGGTGCTCGGCCATCGCGACGTGGCGACCACCCAGATCTACACCCACGTGCTCGACCGCGGTCCCGCCTTAGTCCGCAGCCCCGCCGACGGGATCTTTCCATGACGCACGCGGCACGAGCTTTTACGGCCGACGGGATACGCAGACCGCGCTTCGCCGCCCATCCCGCGCGGAAGGCGACACAGGCTAGGTGAATGATAGAGCGCCGCGCTTTTCTTGCCAGCACCCTGACCGTTCTGGCCGCGCCGGTCATCCTCGAGGCGCAGCAGGCGGGCAAAGTCGCGCGCATCGGTGTGCTGTCATTTGGTGCCCCTGAGCCGTTTCGGGAGGGGTTCCGGCGCGCCCTCGTCGACCTCGGCTACGTCGAAGGACGCGACGTCACCATCGAACACCGCTGGGCAGACGGGCAGACCGATCGCCTTCCCATGCTGGCCGCAGCCCTCGTCCAGGCGAACATGAATCTCATCGTCGCCTCCGCCACGCCCAGCATCCAGGCGGCCCTGGAGGCCACGCGCCACATTCCGATCATTATGGCAGCGGCCGGTGATGCGCTCCGGACAGGGCTGGTCACCAACTTGGCGCGGCCGGGGGGCAACGTCACGGGACTGTCGCTGGCGCTGGTCGAACTGGCCGGCAAGACCGTCGAAGTACTCCGGGAAGCATTGCCCCGTGCCAGGCGGTTCGCGTGCGTGGTGCACCGCGACGACCCGCTACATCGCGAGTTTCTCGCCGAGGCCGAATTGTCGGCCCGGCGACTCGGTCTCCAGTTTCGGCCCGCTATCCTAGGAAGCGCGAGGGAGCTCGATACCACGCTTGGCTCGATCGCACGAGAGCGGGTTGGAGGCGTCGTGGTCCAGCCAATCTTCTCGGTGGATCCGGAGGTCCGATCGACACTCGTGCGACTCACGCTCAAACACCGAATACCTGCGGTGTCCGGCCTCCGGAGTTTCGCAGAGGCAGGCGGGTTGATCGCTTATGCGTCGGAGTTCAGCGATCTGCCGAGGCGTGCGGCCATCTACGCCGACAAGATCCTCAAAGGCGCAACACCCGGAGATTTACCCGTGGAGCAGCCCACACATTTCCAACTCGTCTTCAACTTGAAGACCGCCAGAACGCTGGGGCTCGCGATCCCCCGGTCAGTGCTATTGCGAGCGGATCATGTCATCGAATAACGGCTGGCATTCAATGGCCGAGCAGGCACGTCCGAACTACCGTATCCAACCGACGGCCAGCGGCCGCGGCTGATACTGACGTTAGACGCCCGGGGTCGACAATTCAGCAAATGAAGCTGGTCTGGCCGTCCCGAGAGCACCTGCCGAGCTATGTAGCGGCCCTCACGCGTGGATGGTCTGCGGACAACATCCGCGGCGACGTTGCCGCGCAGGAGGAACTGGAGCGAATTGCCGCAAACCCAGACGCCTTCCTCGCAAGTCTGGTTGACAAGGACGGAACTGGAGGCCCTATCACCCTTCCCGACGGCACGACAGCTCCACGGCTTCCGGGCTACCGACGCTGGCTCTGGGACGGCGAATTCTGGGGCAGCATCGGGCTGCGTTGGCAACGCGGGGCAGAGGCGCTCCCCCCATACTACCTTCGGCATATCGGCTACGCGGTCGTGCCCCTGGAAGCAACGGCGTCCTGAATGAGTTCCCCAGCTGATAGGCCTCTCGAAAACGCGAAATGCGAGATGCTCGTCTGGCTTGCAGCGTTAACTGTCGAGCAGGAGCGGTGGGGTCTGGAAGGAGCGGATGCCGAGAGTCTTGCGTACCTGCGCGACGCGACGTCGATGACGTGCAAGGACATCGACGGCAGCGAGGCCTCATGGGATATCGCCTCCTCGGAGAAAGGCGACTGGCTGAGCGATTACCGTCTCCGACTCGGTGCTCATCGACAGGCCGGAGTTGCCAAAGCCGATATCGGTCGGCGAATGGATCGCGTCATCTGGGCATTCAAGCTGTGGGGGCACAACCCTTACTACGCTGGGTACGAGGGCCACTTTCGTGGGCGTCTCTGCCGTCTCCTCGGTAGTAATGCGCTCGAGTCGGTGGACGACCTTTTGTGGAACGAAGGCCAGATACAGACCGAAGCGGCGACCTATATGGCGTACACCGACTACTACGAGGCGGAGCTCAGGCGGCGTGGGGTCTGAGCGTGGTGCCAAACTTCGGCGTCCTTCTTCCGGAGGGGCGAGCACGCCGTTCCACCTGGCGGCGGCAACTCAATGACCACGAGCGTTTCTGCCCGCTAACGGTCAGCCCTCGCGGCAGCCGCCTACATCGATCCTCTTCGATTGCGCCACGTCACCAGCATCGCGGGCGGCAGCTACGGGGCGTTCGGTGACAACTGGGCGGCGAACCACCTCTCCAGGATCGACGGGCTGGGCGGATTCCTTGCGCTGCATTTCGAGCCCGGGTGTAGCTTCCCGTGGCGGACGGGCGAACGCGCTGGCATCATCGGGGCACGCACATGGCTGAGATCCTCATCGGCAAGGGCGACGGGCCCGTCAGTCTGCTGGCGAAGTACGGCAATCGCCATGGGCTGATCGCGGGGGCCACCGGCACCGGCAAGACCGTGTCGCTCATGGTGCTGGCGGAGGGGTTCTCGCGCCTGGGCGTGCCGGTGTTCATGGCGGATGTGAAAGGAGACGTCGCCGGCCTCGCCATGGCGGGCAGCGGCGGCGAGAAGATCCAGCAGCGCGCCGCGCAGATCGGCATGATCGGCTACACGCCCGAAGCGAGTCCCGTGGTCTTCTGGGATCTCTACGGCAAGGCGGGCCACCCGGTGCGCACCACGGTGAGCGAGATCGGCCCGAGCCTGCTTGCCCGCATCCTCGAGGTCAACGACACGCAGGCGGGCGTCCTCGAGATCGCCTTCAAGCTCGCGGACGACCACGGGCTCCTCCTCCTGGATCTCGACGACCTCCGCGCCCTGCTCGCCTTCGTGGCCGACCACCGCAAGGAGATCTCGACCAGCTACGGGCTCGTCAGCCCGCAATCCGTGGCGGCCATCCAGCGGGCGCTGCTGACGCTGGAACGCGAAGGCGGGACGTCGTTCTTCGGCGAGCCGGCGCTCGACCTGTCCGACCTCATGCGGACGGACGTGAGCGGCCGCGGCATCGTCAACATCCTGGCCGCCGATCAGCTCATCCTGAAGCCACGGCTCTACTCGAGCTTTCTCCTCTGGCTCCTCTCGGAGCTCTTCGAGAGCCTGCCCGAGGTGGGTGACCTCGACCAGCCCAAGCTCGTGTTCTTCTTCGACGAGGCGCACCTGCTCTTCGCGGATGCGCCGCCCGCGCTCCGGCAGCGCGTGGAGCAGGTCGTGCGAATCATCCGGTCCAAGGGCGTGGGCGTCTATTTCTGCTCGCAGTTCCCGGACGACGTGCCCACCGAGATCCTGGGGCAGCTCGGCAACCGGATCCAGCACGCGCTCCGCGCCTACACGCCGCGCGATCAGAAGGCGGTGCGCACCGCCGCCGAGACCTTCGTCGCCAACCCCAGGCTCAACGTGGCCGAGACCATCTCGCAGCTCGCCGTCGGCGAGGCGCTCGTCTCCATGCTCGTGGACAAGGGCGTGCCGATGCCGGTGGAGCGCACGCTGATGTGCCCGCCGCGCTGCCGCATGGGCGCGGTCACGCCGGAGGAGCGCGCCGCCGTCCGCGCTCGCAGCCCCGTGGGCAGCAAGTACGACACGCCGGTAAATCGCGAGTCGGCCTACGAGATCCTGACCACGCGCAGCGGGCCGGCAAATGTGCCCGCGACAAAGCCAGGGAAAGCCCAGGAACCCTCCTCGGACTCTGGCGCCGGGGCGGGCGGCGCGGTGAGCGAGATCCTGTGGGGCACGAAGCGCCGCCAGGGGCTCCTGGAGGCCATGGCCAAGCAGGCCGCGCGCACGGTCGGCAGCGAGGTCGGGCGGCAGATTCTCCGCGGCGTGCTGGGCGGCATTCTCGGCGGCTCGCGCCGGCGGTAGCCTCGAGTCGTACCCGTTCCGTTCACGAAGTTCAGGAGGATCCGAGATGAGCCTCACGAGCCTCGCAAACGAGGAAGTGGCCCGCGCGCGACCGCGCTACCAGATTCCGAAGGGCCTGAGCGTGGGAGTGGTTGCATCCCGCGGGCGGGTTCGCGATTTCCCGCGCCGCGACGAGGCCGAAGGCGCGACACCCGGACAGCCCGCCGCCTCCGGCGTCCTCGACGCGCTCTCGCGCTACATCCCGGTCGAGATCGTCACGCTCTACATCGCGGCCCTGTCCGCCCTGCCCGCCCTGACGGAGACGTTTGCCTCCGTGAGCGACGTGAGGCTGTACTGGTTCTTCGCCGCCCTCACGCCCGTTCTCTTCCTGCTCGTGGTTGCGGGCAAGCGACGCCGGACCGGCCTCAGCGCGCTCCCGGCCCTGCGGCACTGGCCGTGGTGGAAGCTCCTCGCTTCCACGATCGCCTTCATCGTCTGGGCGCTGGCCGTTCCCACCACGCCGTATCTGGCCGGACCGGCCGGCAAGGTGGTGGCGGCCTTCGGCGCGCTCCTCGTCTCGACCTTCCTGACGCTGCTCGAGCCGATCTTCGATCCATCGGATCCCGACGGCCCGCCCCTGGGCGGCGATATCCGGATCTACGAGAAGGAGGGCCCGGACGACACGCTGAGGAACCAGCCCCTGTAGCGGGCGGCGCTGAGGGGACCGCGGGGTCAGCGAATCGGGCGGTAGCGCCTGCCGGCGACCACGGTGTGCACGTGGGCCGCGCCCGCGTCGGCCTCCGCGCGCAGCTTGTCCAGGTCCACCGTGGTGTGCCGGCCGTTGTCGAGCAGGAGCCGGCCGTTCACCATCACGTGCGTGACCTCCGCGCGCGTGGCAAACCGCACCAGCTCGGTCACGAGGTCCTGGGTGGGAAAGAGATGCGGCGCGTCGCCATCCAGCACCGTCACGTCGGCGGCCTTGCCCGCCTCGAGGGAGCCGATGCGATCGTCCCAGCGCAGCACGCGCGCCGCCTCGATGGTGGCCATGTCGAGCACGTCGTCCGCCGTGAGGTAGTCGGGCTCGTAGCGCGGAATCCCGTACACCGCGCCCTGGACCAGGAGCGTCGCCCGCATGGTCGCGAGCATGTCGTTGCCCTGGTTGTCGCACCCCAGGCCCACGCGCACGCCCGCATTCCGGAACCGCTGCACGTCGGGAATGGCGTTGAGGTTGTACACGCACTCCATGGGTGAATGGGTGAGCGCGGCGCCGCCCCGGGCGAGGAGATCGATCTCGCCGCCCGTGGCGAGCACGGCGTGCACGGCGACCAGATGCGGATCGATCACGCCCAGGTCGGCCAGCCGCTCGATGGGCCGCCGGCCCCACACGGAGAGCGCGAGCTCGACCTCTTCCCGATCGCGGGCCACGTGGACCTGCAGCGTGGCGCCGCGCTCGCGCGCCAGGGCAGCCGCGAGGCGGAAATAGCCCTCCGAGAAGCTCGCCAGCGCCGAGACATTGACGGCGCCCCGGATCACGCCGTCGCCGCGCGCGGGATACCGGTCGAGGAAGGCCGCGGTCCGTCTGAGCTCCGCCTCCGCCTCCCCGGGGCGCGGCGTCACGGAGGAGCGCTCGGTGAGCTGGCGGTACAGGGCCGCGTGGTAGAAGTCCTGGTCCGGTCCACCGCGCGCGACACAGGCCCGGATGCCGACTTCCTCCAGGGCCTCAAGCGTCGGCGACTCGTGCTCGGCGATGAGCGTGCCGTCGCACAGCGTGGTGACGCCCGCGCGGATCAGCTGGGCGGCGAGGAGCCGCACCGTCGCGTGCGCCTGCGCGGGCGAGAGCGAGCGCTGGGCGGGCACGTAGATGCGGGGGATCATCGGCAGCTCGTTCGCGGTGAGGGCGCGGACGAAGCACTGGGTGCAGTGCGTGTGCGTGTCGATCATGCCGGGGAGGACGATGGCGCGAGGCCCGCCCACCGTCTGGCGCCCGCGGTAGCTACGCAGCACGTCCTCGCGGGGGCCGACCGCCGCGATGGCGGATCCCGTCACGGCGACGGCGCCGTCCGGCAGCACATCGCGCCGCGGATTCAGCGTGAGGACCCGCCCGAGGAAGACCGTGTCGACGGACTGCCGCGGAGGGGACGACGCGTGGCTCATAGCGACGGATTCTAGCGTACCGGGCGCGCTCCTCGCCTATTGACATCATTTCGGGGTTCGAGGAGACTGGCACCTCTGGTCACCTCCGTCGGGAGCCCAACGACGATGTTGCTCGAGCGGCACTGAGCGCACACCCACCTGATCGCTGGAGGTCTTCATGGTCAAGCCGCCGCGTCTCTGGATCGCCATCGCCGTCGCGCTGACGGCGTGGACCGGCATCGCTCACGCACAGACCAAGTTCGTGGTCGGCAATGCCGGCGGCTCCAGCGCCGACGCCGAGCGCAAGGTCTTCTACGGCCCCTTCGCGGCCGCCAACAAGATCCAGATCCAGGAGGAGTCGTTCAACCAGGAACTGGCCAAGATCCGCTCGCAGGTCGAGACGGGCAACCTCATCTGGGACATCGTGAGCACCACCGCCATCAACGTGGCCACGGGCTGCGAGGAAGGCCTCCTCGAAAAGGTCGACTGGTCGAAGTACCTCGATCCGAAGTCGTTCCAAGGCGTGGGCGGCATCAGCGAGTGCGGCGTCCCGTACCTGTTCGTGTCGGGCGGGCTCACCTACGACGGCAACCGGATCAAGGACGGGCCGAAGACGTGGGCGGACTTCTGGAACGTGACGAAGTGGCCGGGCAAGCGCGGCATGCTCTACCGGGCCGAGCAGACGTTCGAGGTGGCACTCATGGCCGACGGGGTGCCCCCGCCGAAGGCGATGGAGGTGCTGGCCGGGCCGGGCGGCGTGGACCGTGCCATGAAGAAGCTCGAAGCGCTCAAGCCGAACATCCACTGGTGGAAGAACGGCGCGGAGTCCATCACGCTCGTATCCACGGGCGAAGTGGCCATGACCTACGCGTGGAACGGCCGCGTGGCCGCCGCCAACAAGACCAACAACCTGAACCTCAAGATCGAGCTGGGCGCCGGCCACGTCTCCGGCTGCCAGTACTGGGCGGTCATGAAGGGCTCCAAGAACAAGGAGCTCGCGATCAAGTTCATCCAGTACGCGGTGTCCGCGCAGCCGCAGGCCGACTTCGTGCGCGCGATCAACTACGGGCCGGCGAATAGCGAGGCGTACGCGCTCCTCACGGAGCAGGAAAAGGCCACCCTGCCCAGCAAGCACATGGACAAGGCCTCCCTTCAGCTGGGCAAGCTCTACCTGGGCTTCTGGCTGGCCAACGGCGACTCGCTGCTGCAGAGATTCGTGAAGTTCGCGGCGCAGTGACGGCGCTGGACCTACCCGCCCAGGTGCGCCGGGCGCGACGGCGCCACCAGGTCACCATGCTGGCCCTGGTGGCGCCGTCGATCTTCTTTGTCGCGCTGTTCTTCGTGGCGCCACTCGGGCTCTTCCTCTTTCGCAGCGTGGACAACTCCGAGGTGCCCGGATGGCTGCCGCGCACGGTGGCGGCCCTGTCGGACTGGAACGGCGCCGGCCTGCCCCACGAGGCGGCCTTCCGCGCGCTCGGCGAGGATCTGGCCGCGCTGTCCGGCAGCACCGCGCTGCCGCTGCTCGGCCGCCGCCTGAACCACAACATCCCCGGCTTTCGCAGCCTGATCACCGCCACCGGCAGTCGCGTCGATCCCCGGCGCGACGGGAGCATGCGCGAGCAGCTCCTCCAGATCGATGCCCGCTGGGGCGAGCCCGTGTACTGGCAGACCATCCGGCGGGAGCGGCACGTCCTCACGTGGTTCTATCTGCTGACCGCCCTCGACCTGCGTTACGGCACGGCCGGCGGCCTCGAGCGCGCGCCGGGCGAGTCCGCCATCTTCCTGGATCTGCTCGGGCGGACGCTCGGCATCAGCGCCGTCGTCACCCTGCTCTGCGTCCTCCTGGGCTTTCCGGTGGCCGCGACCATGGCCGCCTCCTCGCCTGCGCGCGCGAACGCCCTCCTCATCCTCGTGCTCGTGCCCTTCTGGACCTCGCTCCTCGTGCGGAGCACCGCGTGGGTCATCCTGCTCCAGAACCAGGGCGTGGTGAATCAGGCGCTGGTGGGGCTCGGGCTGATCGGCAAGCCGGTGCCGCTCATCTTCAACCGCCTCGGGCTCTACATCGCCATGGTGCACGTGCTGCTGCCCTTCATGGTGCTGCCGCTCTACAGCGTGCTGAAGGGCATCCGCCCCGAGCTGATGCGCGCGGCGGCCTCGCTCGGGGCGCCGCCGTGGACGGCCTTTCTCCGCGTCTACGTCCCGCAGGCCCTGCCCGGGCTCGTGGCGGGCGCCAGCCTCGTGTTCGTCCTCGCGCTCGGCTACTACATCACCCCGGCCCTCGTGGGCGGCCCGGGCGATCAGATGATCGGCTACTTCATCGCGTACTTCACCAACACCGCGGTCAACTGGGGAATGGCCTCCGCCCTTGGCACCATCCTCCTCCTCGTGGTCTCGCTCATCTACGTGGCGCTCGGCCGCATCGTGGGCCTCGACCGCCTCGTGGTGCGCTGAGATGGCGCGCTGAGATGCCTCGCCCGCCGCACGAGACCACGCTGGAGCGCGTCAACCACGTCGCCATGCGCGTGCTCACCGCGCTCGTGCTGGCCTATCTCGTGCTGCCCATCCTCGTGATCCTGCCGCTGTCCTTCACGTCGGGCGAATTGCTCGTCTATCCGCTGCCGGCCTGGTCGCTGCGCTGGTACCGGGAGTTCGCGACGACGGCGCTCTGGACGCAGGCGACGTGGAACAGCATCGTGCTCGCGGTCGTCACGACGCTGGTGGCCACCACGGCGGGGACGCTGGCCGCCCTCGGGCTCCAGGGTCTTCGGAGCCGCTTCAAGCCCGTGCTCTACGGGCTCCTCGGGCTGCCGCTCATCATTCCGCCGGTCATGGTGGCCGTCGCGCTCTTCTACTACTACGCGCGGCTCGGCCTGGTCGGCAGCTTCTGGGGCCTCGTGCTCGCGCACACGGTGCTGGCGCTTCCCTTCGTCGTAATCACGATCGCGGCCACGCTCCAGGGGTTCGACGCGAACCTGCCGCGGGCCGCCGCCGGCCTGGGCGCCTCGCCGCTGCAGGCGTTCCGCAGGGTGACGCTGCCCATCATCCTGCCCGGCGTCGTGTCCGGGGCCGTCTTCGCCTTCGTGACGTCCTTCGACGAGCTCCTCGTCATCCTGTTCGTGGGCAGCCCCGAGCAGCGCACGCTCCCGCGGCAGCTCTGGAGCGGCGTCAGCGAGACCATGACCCCTACGGTGGCCGCGGCCGCCGTCGTCCTCATCACCGTCTCCCTCGTGCTCATGGCGGTGGTCGAATGGCTCCGCCGGCGCGGCGAGCGCCTGCGCACCGGAGCGACCCCATCATGACCACGACCTGCATCGAGGGAGGCCTCATCGTCGCCTTCGACGGCGCCGAGCATCGGCTCCTCCGCGACGGCGTCCTCGTCTACGAGCAGGATCGCATCCTCTACGTGGGCCGCGCGTATGCCGGCCCGCGGGATCGGACCATCGACGCGCGCGGGAAGCTGGTCATGCCGGGCCAGATCAGCGGGCACGCGCACGTCTCGGCCCAGGAGGGCGGCCGGCTCCTCGTGGATGGCGGCCGCCGCGATTTCTTCCGCTCGGGCTTCCCGAACTATCTGCCCACGCGCGGCGACGGCGGCCTGTCGTTCATGCGGGACGTGGACGGCCGCGCCTCGCTCCGCTTCGGCCTCGCGTCGCTGATCCGCCACGGCATCACCACGGTGATCCCGTTCGCGCCGGGCGGAGCGGATGCGGGAGCGACCATGGTAGAAGAGGCGCGCGCTTTCGGCGTCCGCATCTACCACGCGCCGGTGGTCCTGAGCGGCCGCTACTTCTTCGACGGCGCCGGCCGGCTCCACCGCATCGTGGACGAGGCCGCCGGGCTTCGGGGTCTGGACGCCACGGCCGCCTTCATCGACAAGCACCACGGCGCCGCCGACGGCCGCGTCCGCGGGATCGTCACCATCGACGAGTTCTACAACGCCACACCGCGCCTCCTGCGGGACGCGCGGGCGCTCGCCACGCGCCTGGGCGTCGGCCTCACCATGCACTTCTGCGAGCAGGTGCTCGAGTTCCTCGACACCGTCCGTGCCACGGGCAAGACGCCGGTGGCGGTCCTCCGCGACGAGGGCGTGCTGGGCCCCGACGTACTCCTCGCCCACGCCGTGTACCTGGCGGGCCACCGCGCCGCCGCCTATCCGCACGGCGGCGACCTCGAGATCCTGGCCGCCAGCGGCGCGTCCGTCGTGCACGCGCCGGCCGGCTTCGCCCGCCGCGGCATCACGCTGGAGAGCTTCGACCGGTACCGCGCGGCCGGCGTCAACATGGTCATGGGCACCGACGTGTACCCGCTCGACATGCTGGCCGAGATGCGCACGGCCGCCCTGGCGTGCAAGCTCTTCGAGCAGAACCACGAGGCGGCGCCCGCGATGGCGGTCTTCAGCGCCTCCAACCTGGGCGGCGCGCGGGCGCTCGGGCGCGACGATCTCGGCCGCCTCGCCCCGGGAGCGAAGGCCGACATCGTGCTGCTGGACTGGGACAACCTCCACATCGGCCCCTTCACCGACCCGATCCGGGCCCTCATCTATCAGGGCTCACCGGACATGGTGCACACGGTGATCTGCGACGGGCGAACGCTGCTGGAGGACAAGAGGCTCCTCGTGTGCGACGAGGCGGAGGTCCTGGCGGCCGCGCGGCGCTCCGCCGATCGCGTGTGGGGAGGCTTTGCCGCGTATCACTGGGCCGGGCGCAGCGTCGACGAGGAGTTCCCGCCTGCCATCAAGCCCTGGCCGGGCCCGTGACGCCGCTCGTCCGCTTCGAGAACGTCCAGAAGAGCTACGACGGGCGGGCGCTGGTGGTGCGCGATCTCTCGCTCGACGTGGCGCCCGGCGAGTTCCTCACGCTGCTGGGGCCGTCCGGATCGGGCAAGACCACCACGCTCCTCATGCTCGCGGGCTTCGAGAGTCCCACGGGCGGTGAGATCCTCCTCGAGGGCCGTCCGATCACGCGGCTGCCCCCCCACAAGCGCGACATCGGCATGGTGTTCCAGAACTACGCGCTCTTCCCGCACATGACGGTGTGGCAGAACGTCGCCTTCCCCCTCGCCATCCGCGGCCTGCCCCGGCCCGAGATCGCCGAGCGGGTCGCCAAGGCGCTGGCCGTGGTGAAGCTCGTGGGCCTCGAGTCGCGCCGCCCGCTCCAGCTCTCCGGCGGCCAGCAGCAGCGCGTGGCGCTCGCCCGGGCCTTCGTCTTCAACCCACGCCTCGTGCTGCTCGACGAGCCGCTGGGCGCTCTCGACAAGCAGCTGCGCGAGCAGATGCAGTACGAGCTCAAGCAGATCCACGAGGCGCTCGACGTCACCATGGTGTACGTCACCCACGATCAGTCCGAGGCGCTGACCATGTCGGACCGCATCGCCGTCTTCAGCGCGGGGCGCCTCCAGCAGGTGGGCGCGCCCCGCACGGTGTACGAGCAGCCGGCCAACGCCTTCGTGGGCCAGTTCATCGGCGAGAGCAACCGGCTCACCGGCACGGTGGTGGAGGCGGAGGGCGGGCGGCGCCGCGTGCGGATCGCAGAGGGATGCGTGATCGACGCTCTGGCGGTGGATGCGGGCGGTCCGGGCAGCGCCACGCTCGTTGCGATCCGGCCCGAGCATCTGGTCCTCGCCCCTGCCTCGGGCTCCTACGCGAACTCCCTGTCCGCGCGAGTGGAGGACCTCATCTATCAGGGCGACACCGCCCGCGTCCGGCTCAGCGTGCTCGGCGACCGGGAGCTGGTGGCGAAGGTGCCCATCCGCTTCGCCGACACGAGCTTCAAGCGCGGCGACAGCATCGCGGTGGCCTGGCAGGCCGACGACGGCCGCGCCTTCGCTCCGGAGCCGTAGCCGCCGTGGCGGCGCCGCGATTCACGGTCATCCGGGGTGGGCGCATCCTGAGCCTTCCCGCCCATCGCGGCGAGCCCGGCGACGTGCTCCTCGAAGGCGGCACGATCCGCGCCGTCGGCGCGCCCGGGCTCGCGGCGCCGCCGGACGCGGAGACGATCGACGCACGCGATCGCCTGCTCCTGCCCGGCCTCGTCAATGCCCACACCCACGCGCACGGCGCTCTCGGCAAGGGCCTCGCGGGGGACG
>Ga0335070_10005749_pt1 | contig 14617 bp, 13 predicted proteins | sample Lox_Sample_13_FD_206722 | JGI IMG/M metagenome (GOLD analysis project Ga0335070, IMG submission 206722) | Soil microbial communities from Loxahatchee National Wildlife Refuge, Florida, United States - Lox_Sample_1.3 | ecosystem: Environmental > Terrestrial > Soil > Wetlands | place: USA... | reverse complement strand
CGTCCTCCATGTCCATGCAGATGCAGTCCACGCCCAGGGTGAGGGCTTTTTCGATCTTGTGCCGGTCGTCGCCGGGCATGTAGAGCAGGGCTCGTCGAGCGTGCATACGGCCTCCTGGTTGGGCCGGTTTCTATTATACTAAGTCATAGATGGTCCTGCTTCGAAAAACCGCTCCCCTTTGCGTCCTGCTCTTGAGCCTGGCAGCCTGCAGTCCGCGGGCGGCTGCCCTGCATCTCGTAGCCCGCGTGCCTCCGGCGACGGTCCTTCCCGGCCCGACGGCCTCGCCCGGCGTGACCTCCAGCCCGACCCCGGAACCGTCGTTCCCTTCCACGCTGACGCCGCCCGCTCCTACCAACACCGTCATCGGCCCGACCGTCCTGCCCTCGGAGACACCCCTGCCGCCCCGGATCGGCCTGTCCGCCGACGAGTGGAAGTCCTGGCCGCAGGTGCCGATCGTGCCCGGGTTTGTGCGCATCCTCTACCAGATCGGCCAGCAGATGGGCAACGACCCGCATGCCTTTTCGATCCTGGGGGACTGCCAGAGCCAGCCGGACGTCTTCATGAGCGCTTACGACACCGACCCGCAGGAGGTGGCCGGGTTGTCGCCGGAGCTTCAGGAGGTGGTCGCCTGGTTTGCCGGCTCCTTCAACCGCCGCAGTCCCACGGTGCGCGGCGGGACCACGGCCGCGGCGCTGCTGTGGCCGGAATGGACCCAAGGCAAGTACGGCTGCTGGCCTGACGAGACGCCCTTGAGCTGTGAGCTGCGCATCCACCGCCCGGCCTTTGCCATCCTGCACGTCGGCACGCATTACGATGTGCGCAATCTCGTTTACCTGAAGCGCGTGCTTGACCAGTTGATCAGCCAGGGAGTGGTCCCGATCCTGGCGACCAAGGCCGACGACAGCGAAGGCGACGAGGCCATCAACCACGATTACGCCCTGCTGGCGGTCGAATACAACCTGCCGCTGTGGAATTTCTGGGCCGCCACATCCGAACTGCCGGACCGCGGCCTGTATACGCGCACGGAGGTGCGCTACCAGGGGGACGTCTACCTGACCAAGGCGGCGCGCCTCATCCACCGCTATTCCGCCCTCCGGGCGTTGAACGCCGTCTGGCGCGCGGTGAGCGCGGCGCCGTGAACCGCCTTCCCCGGCCCGGGGAGGGCCGGCGGATAATAGATTAGATTTTGATTACAAAGGTCCGAATTTCCCCTCCCGTGTGGTAAGATTGCCGCCATGAATTACTCCCGGATAACCGACGATTTGTTTATTGGTGACACCCCGCACAAAGACGATTACGACCTGCTCCGGGACCTGGGTGTGCGCCTGGTGATCAACATGCGCCTCGAAAGGTGGCCCAGGCGGGATCGGCACGATCCACCGCTGGACTTCCTGTGGCTGCCGACGGTCGACAGCCCGGGCCTGGTCATCCCCATCCGCTACCTGATGCGCGGCGTCCGGGCTGCGCTGGAGACGATCCGCGATGGCGGTAAGGTCTACGTTCACTGTGGGAAGGGCAGGCATCGCGGGGTGGCCATGGGGGCGGCCATCCTGATCGCCCGGGGATACGAACCGGAGGAGGCCATGCAGCTGATTAAGACCCAGCGCTCCGTCGCCGACCCGGATGCCTTTTACATCCGCAGCCGCATCCTGCGGTTCGCCCGCCAGTATCAGACGATCGATTACTAAATTGCCTTGGATGCAAATCAAAACGGGTTCCGAAATGATCGGAGCCCGTTTTTTTTGTCGCTTCGTGTCATTGCGAGCCCCGAAGGGGCGAAGCAATGACAGGTAAAATTTGGAGGCTCGATTTACCCGATTTCCGGCGGATGGTCTTTGTCGTAGACCAGCACCTGCAGGTCGAGGCCGTCCTTGTTCAGGTAGTCCAGCGTCGGCTGCAGGGTGGCCTCCCGGATCGGCCCGACCTCCCCGGCGGAGACGAACACGCTCAGGCGTGCCTCCTCCCCCGAAATCTTCACCACCTTGATCTCCGCGGCCTTGCTCACCGCGCTGATCTTGGCCTTCATGTCGTTTATGGCGTCTTCGATCGACATGGCTTCTCTCCGCACATGGTCCGGCTGAATTATAGACGCGCTGCGGCCCGCAGATTCATTACGAAGAGTTTACAGATTTTCAGTCAGCCAGCTTCGCCACCGTAACCCCCGCGCCGCCTTCGCGGTCCTGCCCCTCCTCGAAGGAGGTCACGTGGGGATGGCCCTTCAAAGCGGCGCGCACCTCCTGGCGCAGCTTGCCGGTCCCCTTGCCGTGGATGATGCGCACGAAGGGCAGGCCGGCCAGGTAGGCCTTTTCCAGGTAGCGGTCGAGCATCTCCAGGGCGTCCTCGGGGCGCTGCCCGCGCAGATCCAGTTCCATGCCAGGCGAAGCGCGCAATTCAATTGAGGATTGACGATTGGAGATTATGGATTGGGCTTCCGACGACCGTTTCCTGGATTTGGGCTGTTCGCTGGCAGCTGGTAGTTCTTCATCGGCCTTGCGCTTCAATTCTTCCAGCCCCGCCCGCAGGCGCAATGGACCGGCCTGGATTTCGGCCTCGTCCTCGTCGATGGAAGTGATCACGCCCTGCGTGCCGAGCTGCTTTAACACCACCCGGTCGCCGATCTTCAGGGCCCTGTCTGGCTTTTCGCTTTTTTGTTTTACCGGCTTTTGAATCTTCTCTTCCAACAGCTCGGCCTGTTCTTCCACCTCCTCCAGGGACTCGAGCGGCTGGCGGGCTTTCTTCAGCTCCTTTTTGAGCTTCTCGATCTGCGTTTTCAGGACGGCGACTTCCAGCTCGCCCTCGGCGCGCGCCCGGGTCAGGACGGCCTGGCGCTCCTCTTCGATCTTCTCCAGCCGCGCCGCCAGCTCCCTTTCCAACCGCCGCGCCTCGGAACGCGCCCGTTCGGCTTTTTCACTCTCCTTGAAGGCAATCTTGCGCTGGCGGTGGATGTCGCCGATCAGCTTGTCGGCGCGCAAGTCGGCCGGGTCGATCTCGCTGCGTGCCGCCTCGATGATCTCCTGCGGCAGCCCCAGGCGCTGGGCGATGGCCAGGGCGTTGGAGCGGCCGGGCAGGCCGATGGTCAGCTTGTAGGTCGGGCGCAGTGTCCCCAGGTCGAACTCCAGCGAGGCATTGACCACCCCGGGCGTGGTGTGCGCGAAGGTTTTCAGCTCCGGGTAGTGCGTGGCGACGAAGGCCGTGATGCCCTCGGCGAGCAGGTGCGAGAGGATGGCACGCGCCAGGGCGGCGCCCTCCTGAGGGTCGGTGCCGGCGCCCAGCTCGTCCAGGATGATCAGGGCGCGCCGGTCGGCCTTTTTCAGGATGTGGATGATGTTGGTGATGTGGCCGGAGAAGGTCGAGAGTGACTGCTCGATGGACTGTTCGTCGCCGATGTCGGCGTAGATGTCGTGGAAGCAGGCCAGCTCCGAGCCAGACTGGGCCGGGATGTGCAGCCCGGACTGGGCCATGGCTGCCAGCAGGCCGACGGTCTTGAGCGTGACGGTCTTGCCGCCGGTGTTGGGGCCGGTGATGACCACTGCGAACGTACCGGCGGCGGGGTCGACATCGATCGGCACAACCGTGGCCGGGTCGAGCAGCGGGTGGCGGGCGTGAAGCAAATGAATTGGCGGCTGACGATTGACGATTGTCGACCGCGCAGCGTCCCCGGAGCGATGCGCAGGGGACTGACGACTGCGAAGCGTCCCCGCAGCGGAGCGAAGGGGATTTTCGATTCGGTGCAGGATCGGCTCCGCGGCGTGGATTTCATCGGCATATTTCGCCTTGGCGAAGGCCAGGTCGAGCTCGGCCAGGGCCTTGATGCCCGGGGTGATCTCGCCGGCCAGCTCCCCGACCTGCGCAGAGAGCTCGGTCAGGATGCGGCGGACCTCGTCGCGTTCGGCCAGCTGGGCCTCGCGGTAGGTGTTGTTCAGCTCGACCACCGCCAGCGGCTCGACGAACAGGGTCGCCCCGGTGGAGGACTGGTCGTGGACGATGGACTTGACCTGGCCCTTGAACTCCGCCCGCAGCGGGATGACGTAGCGCCCGTCGCGCTGGGTGATGACTGCGTCCTGCAGTTTGGCGGCGGTGGTGGGATCGGTCAGGTAACGCTGCAAGCGGGCCATCAGGCGGTCGTGGGCGGCCCGCACCTCGCGGCGAAGCCCGGCCAGCTTGACCGAGGCCGAGTCGAGCACCTCGCCGGCTTCGGAAATGGTCTGAGAGATGGCTTCCACCAGTCCCTGCGGGGCGGGCAGACGCAGGGCCAGCTCGGCCAGGTGCGGGTACTCGCCGGCCAGGCGTTCCAGGCTGCGGCGCAGGTTGCGCGCCGCCACCAGCGTGTTCTGCACGTCGAGCAGGTCCTTGGGCTCGAGCACGCCGCCGCGCGCTGCCAGCTCGACCTGCTCACGGATGTCGTGGGCGCCGCCGATGGTCAGGTCGTTAATTGAAAGCAGCTTGCGCGCCTCGCTCGTCTCGGCCAGGCGCACGCAGGCCAGGTCGAAGTCGGGGGTGGGGTTCAGGGCGCGCGCCAGCTCGGCCGAGGCAGAGAAGTCGCAAAAGTCGGCCAGGCGGGCGAGGATCTTGGGGTACTCGAGGACGGCGAGGGTTTTGGAATCCATCAGGCTGATTTAACCACAGATGCCCATTGGGCACAATGTAGACACAGATGTGCACGGATGGGAGATCAATAATCGCCAGAGTACAGTTGAGCGAATGATTTCCAGCCGGTCGGATGCAGACGCGCATGAGTCAAGTTCACCGCGGCGTGCGCGGCTGCCCGGTCAGCCCGCCTGCGCCAGTTCCCGGGAGGGCCGGCTCACGCCGGGCGCCGTTGTCACCTTGCCGACGGATGCGGCCGGCAGGGTAAAGAAAAACAGACTGCCCCGCCCGACCTCGCTCTCCACGCCCACCTGGCCGCCCAGTTTTTCGACGATGCGGCGTACGATCGACAGGCCCAACCCGTGTCCCGCCTCATGCACCTTGCCGACCTGGGTGAAGGGCGTGAACAGCCGCCTGCGGGCTTCCGGGGGGATGCCCGGGCCGTTGTCGCGCACCCAGAACCGGACTGTGCCGCCCGGCTCGGGCGCGGCGCCCAGCTCCACGCACGGCGGCTGGCCTCCGTATTTGAGTGCATTGCTAATGTAGTTGGCCCACACCTCTTCCACCCAGGGGGCGTAGCCGAAGGCGGACGGCCAGGCCTCGGGGGCGCTCACCCGGGCATCGCTCTTTTTGATGTCCAAACTCAAACGCTTGCGAACGTCCGCCACCACCCCGGCCATATCCACCGGTTCTCTCGGCGCTTCCACCTTGCGGACTTCGGAGAGCAGCAGCAGGCTGTCAATGATGCCGTTCATCTCGTAGGCCGTGGAGCGGATTTGCCCGATGAACTCCTTTTGCTCGCTGGGCGTCAGGTCACTGATTTCCGTGATCACATCTGAAGAGGAGATGATCACGGTCAACGGGTTTTTGAGATTATGGGCCACCGTGTGGGCATAGGCATCCAGCTCCTCGTTGCGGGCTTGCAAGGCGGCGGAGTGCTCGCGCAGGCGTTCTTCGGAGAGCTTTAAGTCCCTCAGCAGAATGGCGTATGGCTTGACCAGCCCGGTCTCGATGATCGCCTTGTATAAAAAGTAGTAGGCGATCAGCCGCAGGATGTGGCCAACCAGATTGGCGTTCCCGTAGACGCTGACGTATTCGGTGAAGGCGATCTCCGAGCCGATCGTGAAGACGAGGAAGAGGATCAAAAAGCGCAGCACGCCGGAATCGAACTCCCGCCGCTTCCACCACAGCAGGCCGATCGAGGCCAGGAACAACGCCGAGATGGCGTATTCGCTGATCTTCTTGAACGGGGTCAGGCCGGTTCCATCCACGTAGGCGGTCGGGAAGATGGGCCAGGCAAGGATGGACGCGAGCAGGAGGCCGGTGACGAGGGTATAAGCTGCCAGTTGCAGAGTGACCCTGAGCCTGCGCCCCAGGAAGAAGGGAGCGGCGAGCAGGGAAACGCTTTGCAGATACCGGCCGGCAATCCACAGCTGGGTCGCCAGGTTGGCGCTTCGGTCCGCAAAGACACCCATGCCTTTGTAAGCCAGGGTGTGGACCAGATCCAGCAGCGCCACGAAGATAGCCGCCACGCCTGTGAAGAGCAGGTAATTGTTGTTCAGGTAGCCGCGGGCGTTCCAGGCGATAACAAAGATGCCGGCAGCCACCGTGATGGTGAACAATTCGATCAGGCTGTGGAAAAGCAGATAGCTGTACAGGCTGGTCAGGTACAGGCCGGCAAGCAAAGACGCTCCGATCAGGAAAGCCGTGCCCGTCCGCATGAGGTCAGACCTTTTTCCCATGGAAACCCTCCCTGTCAAGAAATCCCTTGAAACGTCCGACGACAGAACCGATCGTGATCCTGCTGGTGTCCCTATAAAAATTATATGTCAGATTCAAGCTCAAGGCGCGGCTGAATAGTTTCTGCACTTTCAGCAGACGTGTTCCCCCGGACCTGCGCATCCTGGATGACAGCAAACGGAGGTCGCGCTGTTTTGGCTACGAGACGGCTTCAGACAGGCGCCCGCGAGACCGCCCCGGTCAGCGCTCCGGCTGGTAGGCAGCCACGTTGATCTCGCCGACGAATTCGGGCAGGTCCTTGTGCCCCAGCAACTGGCGCACGGCGGCGGCCTCGCCGGTGTGGTACCAGTAATGGTAGATGTTGCGCAGCAGCAGGGTACCGACGCTCTCGTCGACCGGCTTGCCGTCGCGCAGCAGGAAGGTTTGCATGATCTCCGGCGTGAGGGTCTCCAGATACTCGTCCGCCGCGGCGGTGACCCTCCGCCAGACGGCCCACATTTCCTCCAGCGGCGGGGTGCTGGCCGGCTTGCCGTAGCCGACCAGGTCGTTCAGGCCCGGTGCCAGGTTCTTCTGCTGGCCAAGCATGACCCAGTAGCGGTGTTCCTGGTTCGCCAGGTGGCCGACCATCCAGCTGATGCAGTTCAGCGGCAGCACCCGGCGGACCCCGTCCTCGGCGGAGACGCCCTCCAGGCCGCGGGCGAACTCGCTGCGGGCGAAGCGCAATTGGGATACCAAAAGATGTGGTTGCATCCGAGCCTCCTTGAGCAAATCGGATTCTATCGCAGTTACGGCACCCAGGTTTCCAGGACGTAGAGCAGCAGAAGCAGGATCATCCCCAGCACCTGCACGAGGATCACGATCCGCCTTTGCCAGGGTTTACGCAACGCCGCGCCCAGCCCGACGAAGACCGGCAAGGCCACCAGTAAATGGCGCGGCAGGCCCATGTACGGGTGCACCGGTCCGGTGGAGTAGCTAAAGCTGATCAGTGTGATCGCCAGGGCGAACAGCTGGTCGCCGATCTTCAGGTGCCGCCAGGCGCCGGCCAGGACCAGCAGGAAGCCAAGTCCCAAGGCCAGATTGACCAGGATGTCTGTGTCGGGGGCGCGCAGCGCTTTCGCGACTGCCGTCCACAGCGCCTGCCAGGGCCATACGAACGCCTGGACCGGCACCACCAAGTGCGCGGAAGGCGAGATCAGGGCCGAGTAGACCAGCGCCTGCAGGCTGTGGAAGTCCGGCCGGCCCTCGTGCAGCACGCCGAGGCGATAGACGCTCCAGGCGGCCAACCCCAGCGGAGCCGCCAGGGCCGCCAGCCATTCCCGCCAGGCCTTGACCAGGCCGCGGGGTGACCGCCCCGAAGCCTCCCAGGCTTGCCAGGCCATGGGCAGCACCAGGAACAGTCCCAACTGATGGGCCAGGGCGGCCAGGAACGCCGCCAGGGCGGCAGGCAGCGGGCGGCCCTGGCGCGTCAGGAGCAGGGCCAGGACGACCCCCAGCAGGAACACGCCCTCCGAATAAGGTGCGAACAGGACGAATGCGGTCGGGAAGGTGACCAGGCAGAGCAGTGCCGTCCAGGCCTCCGCCGGGCCCAGGTCCAGCCGCGCCAGCCGTACGAAAACGATCATCAGGAGCAGCGTCGCGAGCGAGCTGATGACCAGCAGGCTGACGGTTGGGTCGAGGCCCAGGCGGGCAAGCGGCAGGCTCAGCCAGGGGTACAGCGGGTGGAAGTTGGTCGTACCGTCGCCGGCAGCGTAGCCCTGGGTGAGGATGCGCGTGAACCAGACTCCGTCCCAGTGCAGCCAGGGTGCCACCAGGGCACGCTCCAGCCAGGCGGACAGGTTCCCGCAAGGAGGCCAGAGTGGAGTGGTTTTTTCGAGGGAGGTGAGCGGCCGCAGGGCAGAAAAGAGCGCTGCCAGCAGGCAGGTCAGAACACGCAAGGCCAGCCAGATCGTCATGACCCGGATGGCGTTTTTTTCCGCCGGATGCGGCTGGGTGGAGTCTGCCCGTTTCTCGTGCATCTTTGCCTGTACTGAAAACCCCCGGGACTCCGGGGGTTCTGGTCGCTATCCTTGAGTGTTAGCGCAGCTTGCGGATGTGCTCGGTGTGGTCGCGCTCGTGCCACAGCGCCCGGCGCAGCATCTTGCGCGGGCTCCAAAACTCGCCGTTGACGCCGACGACTTTTTTCATCCTCTCCAGGCGAGGCAGCACGGAGCGGAAGTGGGAGCGGACTTTCTTTATGCGGGCCAGCGGCTCCTCGGGCAGTTCCGCACGCGGGAAGGCCAACCCGAGGCATTCCATGTACCAGTATTCGGCGTTGCCGACGTGGCCGAGGATGCCGTTGATGCTCCAGCGCTCGCCCATGTATTTGGCGTTCAATTTTTCCTCGCTCAACCCTTCCACCTGTTTCAAAAGGTCCGCCCGGGTCCAGTCGAGCATCTTCAGGGCGCGCTCGATTTCGACCTCGGCCAGCGGCTTCCAGTCGTAGGGGAAAAACGATTCCACGCTGTAACCGTCCGCCTCGGTGGCCTTGTCCAGCTCGTCGTTGATGTAATAGACGTCCCAGATGCCATTGATGACGGTCTCGATTTCGTCACGCGCAAATGTCAGCCAGGTCTTGGTTTCGTGGCGCAGGATCCAGCCGGCGTAGCTCTCCAGGGCGCCCTCCAGGTTAAGCGTGGCTCCGTCTGCGTTGGTTCCATAGGCGAAGCACCCGGGGTGTTCCAGCGCCCAGGCGATCGAGCGCCCTTCGTTGTGGTTCTCGACCCCAACTTGAAAGATCATGACGACCTCCAAAATCCGCTTTCAAGACAGCCTTCAAGCGGAGATGCACTTGCGCTTTTCCGTCCCCGATTATAAACCTTTGTGCTCGTTCGGGCCCGCCTGTACTGAATTTGTAATGGATGGCACGAACGCGCGTCCGGGACCGGTGCTGCCCGGCTACCCGTGCCGGCTCATGAAGCGTTCCATGCGCTGCAGGGCTTCCTCGATTTTCTCGTAAGCCGTGGCGTAGGAGCAGCGTACGAACCCCTCGCCGCCCGGCCCGAAGGCGTTTCCGGGGACGACGGCCACATGCTCCTCGTGCAGGAGTTTTTCGGCAAAGGTCTCGTCATCCATGCCGGAGGCCTTGATCTGCGGGAAGGCGTAGAAGGCACCCTTCGGCTCGAAGGTGGTCAGTCCGAGGCGATTCAAGCCGGCTACGATCAGCTTGCGCCGCCGGTCGTATTCGGCCACCATCTCCTGAACAAACTTCTCCCCGTTGGTCAGGGCTTCGATCGCCGCGTCCTGGGCGGTCGTCGGGGCGGACATGATGGTGTACTGGTGGATGCGCACCAGCCCCTTGATGATATGTTCCGGTCCGGCGGCGTAGCCGATGCGCCAGCCGGTCATGGCGTAATCTTTCGAGAACCCGCCCAGCAGTACGCTGCGCCGTTTGATGTTCTCGTCCAACGCCGGGACGCAGACGTGCTGGGTGCCGTACACCAGACGGTCGTAGATCTCGTCCGAGACCAGCACCAGGTCGTGCTCCTCGGCGATCTGAGCCACCTGGCGCAGGACCGCCTGCGTGGCGACGGCCCCAGTCGGGTTGTTGGGATAGCCGACGAAGAGCACCTTGGTGCGCGGGGTGATGGCGGCACGCACGCGCTCGGGATCCAGCTCGAAATTGTCCTCCACGCGGCTGGGGATCTCCACCGGCACGCCGCCCGCCAGGAGCACCTCCGCCTGGTAGGAGACGAAGCACGGGGTGGGGATGATCACCTCGTCGCCCGGGTCGAGCAGGGCGGTCATGGTCAGGTATAGGGCCTCGGAGACGCCCACGGTGGCGATGACCTCGCTCAGCGGGTCATAGCGCACGCCGTACAGGCGCTGCAGGTTGTCGGTGATCCCCTGGCGCAGCTCCAGCTTGCCGGCGTTGGAGGTGTAGTGCGTCTCCCCGGCTTGCAGGGATTGAATGCCCGCCTCCAGGATCGGCCTGGGCGTGGTGAAGTCCGGCTCCCCGATGCCCAGGGAGATGACGTCCTTCATCGTGGCGGCGATGTCGAAGAACTTGCGAATGCCCGAAGGCTTCAGCCCGGCCACCCGTTTCGAAAGATAACGCACGTCGGTGATTTCCTGCATCCAGCCTCCTCAAAGTTGTTGGATTTGCCACTCGCCGGACGCCTCGCCGTAGCGCAGCAGAAAGTCCTGCCCGTCGCTCGTCCGGACCCGAAACCACTTCCCCTCAGGGGTGCGGCCCTGGGCCAGGATTTCGGCAACTTCCAGGCGCCGGCCCAGGTAGGTCAGCGCCACCGGTTTTTCGGCGTAGGTGAAACCGGAATGGCACTCGACGCCTTCACTCATATTTTAGGTCTTTCTTATGAAAATTAGTAGGACAAGAAGTCACAAGGTTCGCTGCCTCTTGTCCTACGCTAAAGTTTCTGGAACTGGATGCTGGAATCGTCGCCGATATTGACCGCCAGGGGCGGGTCGGCGGCGGAGCGTCCCTGGATCCTGGCCCGGCGACCGATAAACGAGCCCTTCAAGGCTGCCGCTTCGACCGTGGCGCCGTCCTCCAGAATGCTGTCCTCGATCCGGCTGGCGGTGACTTTGCAGCCCGGCCCGATGGAGGCATATGGACCGACGACCGAGTGGATGATTTCCGCACTGGCGTGGACGAAAGCCGGCGGGATAATTTCCATATCCTTTTGTTTTTTGTTTTTGGTGTGATTCGCCCGTCCGTGCTCGAGCAGGTAGCGGTTGGTCGCCAGGGTGGCCTCGATGGTGCCGGTGTCCAACCAGACCTCCACTGCCTGGGTGCGCATCTGTGCGCCGCGCTCAATCAGGATGTTGATGGCATCGACCAGGTAAAACTCACCCTTCTTGGTTGTGCCCCGTTTGACCTGTTCTTCGATGGCGGAGACCAGCTCGCCTCCTTCCCGGAAATAATAGCAGCCGACGACGACCAGTGTATTTTCGAGGCCCTCCGGTTTCTCGATCAGCCGGGTGATCCGGCCTGAGGCGTCCACCTCCGCCACGCCGAAGCGCCGCGGGTCGGGCATGTACTTGACCCAGGCCACCCCGTCGGCTTTTTCACCTGCCAGGAAGGAAAAGTCGGTCTCGATGAGCGTGTCGGAGAAGCAAACCAGCGTCGGGCCGCTCAGATATTCGTGCGCCAGCCAGAGGGCGTCCGACTGGCCGCGCATCACCGTCTGCACGACGTAATGGACGTTAGCCTCCGAGTGGTGCTCCTGCATGTACGCCGGGATCTGCCTCTCGCCCAGGTACGGTTCGACGATGATCACGTATTCCACGTCCTTCCCAGCCGGGATGGTTTTAAACGTATCCAGCAGGTGGTCGAGGGCGGTTTTGCCTGCCACGCCGATCAGGGGTTTGGGCTTGCTCCAGGTATGCGGGCGCAGACGCGTGCCCCATCCCGCGGCGGGGATGACGATTTTCAAGGACATATCCCTATTGTACGGCATTCTGCTGCTCCTGCTCATCGGAAGAAGACCAGGCCGATGGCCGCCGTGGCGACCACCAGCCAGATCGGGCTGATATTGGTGAGGGTCAGGATCAGGAAAGCGCCGAGGGCGATCAGCCACTTACCCCAATCCTGGGTCAGGGAAGCGCCCAGTTTGAGCTTATCCAGCCCGAAGACGGTCATCCCGATCTGGTAGGTGGTCCAGGCCAGCAGGCCGACCACGAAGGGACGCACCCCGGTGATGGCCGCCTTGACGTGTGGATTGTCCTTGAAGCTGAAGAAGCCCACCACCAGCACGAGCATCAGCAGGGTGGTGGGAAGCACGGTCCCGGCGGTGGCGGAGATCGCCCCGGCCACGCCGGCCAGCTTGTAGCCGACGTAGGCGGCGGCCTGCGGCGCGGTCGGGCCGGGCAGGGCGTTGCTCAGGGCGATGTCATCGGCGAACTCCTCCGGTGTGACCCAGCCGGCGGCGACCGTCTCACGCTGCATCAGTCCCAAGGAAGCCGGCCCCCCACCCCAGGAAAACATGGCCACCTTGGTGAAAACCCAGAAGATTTGCAAGAGCAGGCTCCAGTTCATAAGCTCCTCTTTACGAATGCCCCAGCACCGGATGCGGCCGGTAAGGTTCTTCGAGTCGGGTGATCTCCTCGGCGGTCAGTTGGACCTCCAGGGCGGCGAGGGACTGCTCGAGATGCTCCAGCTTGGTGGCGCCGATGATCGGAGCGGTGACGGCCGGCTTGTGCAGAATCCACGCCAGGGCAACCTGCGAGCCGGTCAGGCCGCGTTCCCCGGCGACTTCCGCGACCCGTTCGGCGACGGCGAAATCCTCGTCGCGGAAATACAGCTCCCGGGCGAAGTCGTCCAGCTGGGCGCGGGAGGTCTCGCCGCTGCCCTGCCGGGTGCGGTTCCCGGCGAAGAAACCGCGCGCCATCGGGCTCCACGGGATCAGGCCGACAGCCTGGTCGAGGCACAGCGGGATCATCTCGCGCTCCTCCTCGCGGTAGGCCAGGTTGTAGTGGTTCTGCATGGAGACGAAGCGCGACCAGCCGCGCCGTTCGGCGGTGTGCTGGGCCTTGGCGAACTGCCAGGCGAACATGGACGAGGCGCCCAAGTAGCGCGCCTTGCCGGAGCGGACCACGTCGTTCAGCGCCTCCATGGTCTCCTCGATGGGGGTGGTGGGGTCCCAGCGGTGGATCTGGTACAGGTCGACGTAGTCCATTTTCAGGTGGCGCAGGGAGCGGTCGATGGAGTCGAGGATGTGCTTGCGCGACAGCCCCCGGTCGTTGACCTCCTCGCTGATCGGGTTGCAGACCTTGGTGGCGACGATGACGGTCTCGCGCCGGGTGCCCAGCTTTTTGAGGGCGTTGCCCAACACTTCCTCGCTTTTTCCCAGGGAGTACACGTCGGCGGTGTCGAAAAAGTTGATCCCGGCCTCCAGGGCGCGCTGGACGAAGGGGATGGCCTGCTCCTCGTCCAGCACCCACTTGCGCCATTGGGACGAGCCGTAGCTCATCATGCCCAGGCACAGGCGTGAGACCTTCAACCCGGTTTTACCTAAATTGACGTATTCCATGTTGCCTCCTCAATATTACCGAAAAGGGTGGACCAATTGAAATCGAGGAAAAACGGTCGAATCTATGGAGTGCAACGGCGAGCCGTTGCATCCGATGGGAATCTTTTGGCTGAATTTATATTTTCGCTTCCAGCTCCTGGATGGTGCCTTCCATCAAGTCGACGGCACGCTTCAAGGTGGCGGCGTCGAAGGCGAATTTGGCCCCGGCGGTCTCGAACAGCTCGGGCAGGGTCACGCTGCCGCCCAGGGAGAGCGCCTTGCGGTAAGCGGCCACCGCCGCGGCCTGGTCCTTCAAGGCGTTGCCGAAGACCTGCACCGCGCCCAGCTGAGCCAGGCCGTATTCCACATAATAGAAAGGCGCCTCGTGGATGTGCAGCTTGCGGTGCCAGCCGGTGCGCATCACCTCCTCGTACCCGCTCCAGTCCACGGCGGGGATGAAGCGCGTCCACAACTCCGCCCACTTGGCATCGCACTGTCTAGGGTCCGCCCCCTCGGCCGGGTTCTCGTAGACCCATTGCTGGAAGGCGTCCACGACGGCCATGAAGGGCCAGAAGAGGATCGAGCGCTCCAGGTGCTCGATGCGGGCGCGCGCCGCCTCGGACGGTGAGTAGAAGCCGCCGTCCTTTTTCGTCAGGTAAGGTGAGGCCAGCAGCTCCATGCCCATCGAGGCGACCTCGGCAAATTCCATGGGGACGTTCAGCTGCTGGATGTACTTCAGCTTCTGCGTCTCGAAGACGTGGAAGGCATGGCCGGATTCGTGCAGGACGGTCATCACGTCGTCTTGGGTGCCGACGGCATTGGCAAAGACGAACGGGAGGCGGAGGGAGGTGTAGGAGGTACAGTAGGCGCCCGGGGCCTTGTTCTTGCGATTGGCGAGGTCGGTCAGGCCTTTCTTGAGCAAGGTGTCGAAATAGCCGCCCAGGACCGGGTCGACGCGGTGGAAGATGGCTGAGGCGCCCGCCTTGAGCTGGTCGATGCCGTCGAACGGCTTCAGCGCCGGCGCTTTGGGGTCGGGGGTGGGATGGGCGAACCAGCCGTCGGTCAGGTCCCAGGGGCGCAGCTTTTCCAGGCCCAGGGCCTTTTTGCGCTTTTCGTAGATGCGCGTCGCCGCCGGTACGACCACCTGCTCGATGGCGTTCTGGAAGGACTTGCAGTCCTCGGGGGTGTAGTCGAAGCGCAGCTTCTGCTGCCAGGCGAACTCCCGGAAGCTGGGTTTGCCGGCATTCCCGGCGATGCGGGCGCGCAGCTGCATGAATTTCTGC
>Ga0335070_10005748_pt1 | contig 14619 bp, 16 predicted proteins | sample Lox_Sample_13_FD_206722 | JGI IMG/M metagenome (GOLD analysis project Ga0335070, IMG submission 206722) | Soil microbial communities from Loxahatchee National Wildlife Refuge, Florida, United States - Lox_Sample_1.3 | ecosystem: Environmental > Terrestrial > Soil > Wetlands | place: USA... | reverse complement strand
AGCCTGGATGTTTGTGCTGGAAGAATATGAGCATGCCCGGGCGCGGGGAGCCAGGGTCTTAGCCGAAATCTGCGGCTACGGCTCCACCTGCGAGGCTTTTCATCGCGTCCGCTTGCAGGAGTGCGGCGAGGAGCCAGCGCGGGCCATCGAACTGGCCATGAAGCAAGCCGGGATCGGCCCGCAGGATGTCCACTATGTCAATCTGCATGGCACTTCAACCCAATTAAACGATCGCATCGAGACCCGAGCCTTGAAGCTGGCGCTGGGCGAGCACGCGCGGCAGGTGCCGATGTCGGCGCTCAAGTCGCAGATTGGACATCCCCAGGGGGCGTGCGGCGCTGCGGGGGTGGCTGCGACTCTCGTCGCCATGCAGCGCGGGCAGATTCCTCCCACGATCAATCTGGAGTCGCCCGACCCGGAATGCGACCTGGATTACGTTCCCGATACCGGGCGCAGGAAAGCCGTCGAGCACGCCGTGTGCAACTGCATTGCCTTCGGGTCGAAGAACTCGGCGCTGGTGCTGCGGAGAGTCGGCTAATCTCCCTTTCCTTGCGCTGGTCTGCTTCCTTCCGTTACATTCGCGGGTTCGCTTTTCTTGGGAGAACCATGAAACATCTTCACTGGTGGTTGCTGCTTCTTGCCATCCTGATTCCTACTGCAGCCCTGGCCGCTCCCGGCGCGGTGCGCTGCGGAAAGTTGCTGGATGTGCGCGCCGGACACATGCTCGACGATCAGACTGTGGTGTTCGATGACGCGGGAGTCATCACCGCGGTGGGGCCGGCTTCCTCCACCACGCTTCCCGCCGGCGCCAGCGTGGTGGACCTTTCCGGGGCGACCTGTTTGCCAGGATTGATTGATGTCCACACCCACATCACCGGCAATGCCAACGAGCACGGCTACCGGGCCTTGGGGATATCAGTTCCGCGCGAGGCGATCAATGGAGTGAAGAATGCCCGGATCACCCTGCACGCAGGCTTCACAAGTATCCGTAACGTTGGCGCCGGGGACTTTACCGATGTCGCGCTGCGCGATGGGATTAACGCCGGAGACGTGGAAGGGCCGCGCATGCTGGTGTCGGGGCCGGCCCTGGGCATCACCGGCGGACACTGTGACGAGAACCTGCTGCCCTATCAATTTCACTACAAAGCCGAGGGCGTGGCGGACGGCCCGTGGGCGGCGCGGGCCAAGGTACGCGAGGTGGTCAAGTACGGCGCCGACCTGATTAAGATCTGCGCCTCCGGCGGCGTGTTGAGCAAAGGCGACCTGCCGGACGCGCCCCAGTACACCTTGGAAGAAATGCAGGCGATCGTGGCCGAGGCGCACAAGCTGAGCCGCAAAGTGGCCGCGCACGCGCACGGCACCGAGTCCATCAAGGAGGCGATTCGGGCCGGCATCGATTCCATCGAGCACTCCAGCCTGATTGACGACGAGGGCATCCGTCTGGCCAAGGAGCACGGCACCTACCTTGTGTTCGACATCTACAACGACGACTACATTCTGGCCATGGGCGAGAAGGCTGGGATGCTGCCGGAATCCATCGAGAAAGAGCGCAAGATCGGGCGATTGCAGCGGGAAAACTTCCGCAAGGCGTTCCAGGCGGGAGCCAGGATTGCGTTCGGGACCGATGCCGGAGTCTATCCCCATGGCGACAACGCCAGGCAGTTTGCCAAGATGGTGGAGTTCGGCATGAAGCCGATGGACGCCATCCAGGCAGCCACCATCAACGCCGCCGACCTGATGGGCTGGGCCGACAAAGTTGGAGCCCTGGAGAAAGGCCACTACGCGGATGTGATCGCGGTGCAGGGCGATCCCCTGGGGGATGTGCGCGTGCTGGAAAAAGTGGCGTTCGTGATGAAGGGCGGCCGAGTGGTGAAGAACGAGAGGTAGAAATCCCATGGAAAAACTGTCCGGCACGATCGCGCAGAGCTTGGCTGAGCGTTACACCGAGCTCGCAGGCAGGGTGAAGGAGTTGGCGGCGCCGCTTTCCGAGGAGCAGTTCTGGCGCAAGCCATTTCCCTTTGGCAACAGCGTCGGGCATCTGGTGCTGCATCTCACCGGGAACCTGAATTACTACATCGGGGCGCAAGTGGCGGGCACTGGCTATGTGCGGGACCGGGACCGCGAGTTCACTGAGCCGGAGCGCGCCCCCAAGAAAGAAGTCTTGCGGCGGTTCGACGAGGCGGTCGCGGTGGTGGTGCAGGCCATACGGGCGCAGTCGGCCGAGGACTGGTCCAAGCCCTACAGTGCGGTGCGCGAGGACGATGCCGGCAACCGCTTCAACATCTTCTTACGCTGTGCCACGCACCTTCACCATCATGTGGGGCAAATGATGTATTTGTGCTTTGAGCTGCAGCGGCAGCGCTAGCGCCCATGACTTGGCTCGCGCAACTACGCCAGCAGATGCAGGATCGCCTGCTCTACCTTGGGCCAGGCCACCGAATGCGGATCAATCAGCTCAAAGTGTCCTGCCTGCGCAACTTCGAGCAGGTGTACATCTTCTCCGTGGCCCTTCTTTTGTTCCGCATAGTGGTGGCTGAAATCGGCAGGGACCACGTCATCCGCCAGGCCGTGGATCAACCACTGCGTGGCGCCCTTGATCGAGAGCTCCAGGGGATCGGCGTCACGGTAATGTTCCGGAACATCTTTAGGTTTGCCGCCCAGGAATTCGACGACCGCGTCGTTGCTCAGGTGTTGTTCCCAGGCCCGCTGGAGGTCAACCACACCGGCGAGTGAAATTACCCGAGTGATGCCGGGCTCATGCGCGGCCAGGCACAGCGCCAACTGGCCCCCGGCGGAGTGCCCCATAACCAGCACCTTGCCGGTGTCCAGGTTGTAGCGTTGGGCGATCTGAGGGAGGAAGCGATACCCCCGTGAGATGTCCTCAAATGTGCCCGGCCATCCTCCACCCTCGTTGCCTACGCGCCGGTATTCCAGGTTCCAGGTAGCCAGACCTGTGGCCGTGAGTGCCGCGCAGAGATGCCCGGCATGGGCCAAATCATAGCGGGCCCGCCAGAAACCTCCGTGAATGTTCATCACCACAGGAAACGGTCCCTTGCCCTGGGGAAGACGCAGGTCGCCGAACTGATTGCGGTCGGTGCCATAGGGCAGGCGGGCGTCTGCCGGCGGAGGCGCAGAACTGAGAATGTCATCCGGCATGTGGACTCTGCATTCTAAATCCTCACCTCGAGCGCCGGCATCGCAGCGGAGAGACCGCCGGAAGCCGTAAGTAACAGAGATGGAAGCGGGCTGAGCCGGCATGTCCAAAACGGGAAGCACCGAAAGCAGGGCTTTCCAAACGAGGAACCTATCACACCACTAGGGTGTCGCAGGTCACCGCATTCCTGGGGCCTTTGCGCCTATGGTGCCTGTGTTAAACAAAAGACGCTTACAGATCCCCCGCTCCCGGCGGGGCTACTACCCATCCTGAACTAACCTTAAAGCGTGAAAGGAGAACTTCCCCCATGTTTGCACGTATGCTTCAGTTCGTTCCCAAAGTGGAGAGGAGAGAGGAGCTGATCCGGGTCATCAAGAGAGACGTCCTGCCTATTTTGAAGAAGCAGACGGGCTTCCTGGAGATCCTCCCCTTTATGCCCGAAGTCAAGAACGAGCACATCGTGATCGTGAGCCTCTGGAATGAGAGGAAGGACTTTGAGCGCTATGAGCGCGAGGTGTTCCCCAAGGTGGAGGAGATGCTGCAGCCCTTCTTGACCACCCCGTTCACCTGGAAGCTGTACACCGTCGAGACCACTCTCTGCGAGCACTTCGAGAAGGCGATGACTGTTTAATCGCCTGAACCGAAGCTGCTACGCCGGCCGGAGGAGTAAACCTCCTCCGGCCTTTGCTTGTCAGTCGTCGCTCGTCAGAAAGGCCCAAAGCAGGCTGCAGTGCCGACATACACGGCAGTCGCCTAGTGCTCTTTCAGCTTCAGTTTGGACTTGTTCTCTTCCAGGAACTCCCGCAGCTTGGGGGCGGCGTCCAGCAGGCGGATCCACTGCTCGTAGTAAAGGGTAACGGGAAAACGGCCCAGGCCGTACACACTGACTCCGCCCTTCTCCCCGACCCGGAAATCCAGGCTTCCGGTGCGGCGCGGCCCTTGTTTCTCCAGCTCCGCCAGCCGCGCTTTGAGCTCTTCATAGGTTGGTTCAGGCATGACAGTACCTCAGAATGGCAATATCTTCTTATCATAAAGTCTGAGGCGCTGTTGGTCGAGACCGCAGTTGGACCTGAGGTCCGTTTAGGGAATCGTCAGTGTCTCCCCCTCCGCCACGCTGACCCGCCGCTCCCTGCCCTGCCAGGAGTAGGTGACCTCCAGCAGCTTCTTATGCTCCGGAGCGGGATCGCCGCCCATGGACTCATTGCTCACCTTGACGCTCAGCCGGTCGTTCTGCATCAGCCCCTGCAAGCGCGTGGTGACATCGAGGGAGTGGTCCTGAATGCCATAGGTGGCGTTCAGGATGCGCAATTCCGAGTAGTAGCTGGTGTCGGGCCGGGCCACCTCCGCCGAGGCCACCTGGTCGAAGGGGACGTCATCGGGAATGTTGTGCAGGCGCATCAGATCGCGCATGCGGATTTCCATGGTGCGGACCTGCTTGCCGTCGTGGGCGTGAAGGGCCTGCAGCCACTGCCTGTAATAGCCGTCAAACCTGCCCTGCTCCTTCACCTCCAGGTGCTCGCGCCATGGGCTGACGAAGCCTCCGGCGTAGGTCCCCCAGGTGAAGTTGGTCAGTGCATCATAGGGCACGGTGATGGGAATCTGGTATTGCCGCATCACTTCCTGCATGCCCTTTTCCATGCTGAGGGTCTCTTCCCGATTGTTGGCCCGCTTGTAGTCCAGCCAGCGCTCGTAGTAGGAGTCGTAGCGGGCCTGGTCATCCAGCGAGAAGCGCCCGCGGTACTGGCGGTAGCTGCCCTTGTCCCAGCTCTCGGAGGACGCAATGGCATCGTAGGGCACGGAAGCGGGGATGTTATAGCGCTCCATGATCTCCTGCATCCGGCGCTCCATGCGGATGGCGTCCTCGCGATCGTTGACCCGCTTGGACTGCAGCCAGTGCTGGTAATAACCGTCGAAACGCTCCTGGTCGTCACGCGAGAGGCGTCCTTGGTACCCGGCGATCTGGGTAAAAGCAATCGCCGTAAACACCAATACACTGAGCAGCGACACGAATCTCTTCATTGAATCTCTCCTAGATACACAGGCGCAGGGCTCGTGCAAATCCTACAGGGAAGGTTGCCGGCAGGTCCCTGGTCATAAATCGAGACCCAGATTCTGACATGATTGGCCTGCCGAACACAATGGCGGGCGGGATACGGGCCCGAGGCGGCGCCTGCGGCTCAGAGCTTGGCCCTCAGCAGGCTGATCACGTCGTCGGAGGTGATCACGCCGGTCAGGGTGCGTTTGTCGTCCACCACCGGCAGCGCCATGAGATTGTATTTGTCGAACAACTCGGCGAACTCTTTTTCCCCGACGTTGGCATGAGTAAAGATCAAGGGCTCCTGGGTCAGCGCCAGCAAGGGCGTGGCGGGTTCGGCCAACACCAGTCTGGCCAGCGGCACGGCCCCCGCCAGCGTGCCCCGCGAGTCCACCAGGTAGATGGTGCTCACCGTCTCGACCGCGCCTTCAAAGCTCCGTAAGGCTTCGATGGCATCCTGGGCAGTGGCGCTCACGCCGAGCGCCAGGTATTCGGTGTTCATGCGCCCAGCCGCGGTGTTCTCCTTGAACTCCAGCAGCTCGACCATCTCCTCGCGCTCCTGCGGCTCCATCTCCAACAGGATTTCCGAGGTGCGCTCCTCGGGAAGGTCGGCGAGGAGATCGGCAGCGGCGTCGGGCTCCATCTCTTCCACGATCTCGGCCGCTCGTTCTGAATCCAGGGATTCCACGATGGCCTTCTGCACCTTGGGCTTGACTTCTTCCAGGGCCCCGGCGGCCACTTCCTCGTCCAGTGTCTCAAAGACGGCTTCGCGCTCGTCGGGAGCAAGATCCTCGACGATGTCAGCAATGTCGGCGGGGTGGAGTTTCGCCAGACGCTCGTGCGAAATCTTGAGTTTCACCCGGCGGGCCGGGTCGGTTTCGATCAGGTCCACAAAGTCCCAGGGAATGCTGCGCGGCGGAATCTTCTGCAGCAGCGCGCGCAGGGCCGCCAGGGGCACCACCCCCTTCAACAAGCGCCGCACCGCTCCCCGCGTGCCCACGTCCACTGAGCCGATCTTGAGCACGGGATGGTCCCCCACCACTTCCTGGTTCAGGTCCACATCGTTGACCCGCACGACTTTTCGCCCGTGGACGTCAATCACCTGCTGGTCGAGCAGGTCGCGCTCGAGAAGGAGCAGACCCTCGGAACTGCCGTTGGCCGGCCAATCCGTGGAGACTGTGGCAGCGCGCAGCCCGTCGGCAATGGCAGTCACCGCCGTGAAGGGCAGCAGCCGGTCCCCGCTGCGGGTGCGGACGATCGCCAGGGCGATGCGCGCCCGGTCCTCCTGCGGGGCCAGGGCTAGTTCGCGCACACGTCCGCAGCGGCTTCCGGTGCCGTCGAAGACCGGGGACCCCAGCAACTCGCTGAGCGCAACTGCCGACATACCCAGAGCATACTCAACTGCGAGTGTGGAATCCAGAAGGGGTAGGGGTTTTGTGGTGGCGGTGTCCAAATATAGTTGGTCAAGTAGCGGCGCGGCGGGCAAACCGGCGCTTGCGCGTTGACATTTGCGCGCAGAGGCGCGAAACTACCGGATTCGCTCACCGGCCCGTTTTTCCCATCGCAGCGAGGGCGCCGGGCAGCGGAGGTTTCAGACTGCAGCTTCGTTCGCCAAAATCTTTGCCATGAGCGATCACCGGGTCTCCTACACCCTGGATTCGACGTTGGAGACCGTCGACAGCGCCGAACAAACCGCCAGCCGGATCGCGGCCGAGACTGGTTTCGGCGAAGATGAGGTCATGCAAATCGCCATGGCGGTGCGCGAGGCGGCGGTCAACGCCGTGCTCCATGGCAATGCGTACGATCCCGGAAAGAAAGTATGGGTGGACTTTGAAGCCAGCGCGCGCGAACTGGTCATCACCATTCGCGATCAGGGCAAAGGCTTGGACCTTAGCAAGATTCCCGACCCCCTGGCGCCGGAAAACCTTTTAAAGACTTCCGGGCGTGGGATTTTTCTTATTCGCTCGTTCATGGATGAGGTGCACATTCACCCTTCCCAAACGGGCACGGAAATCAAACTCATCAAGCACGTCCACGGCCAGACCGCGGGCGGCAAGGAGGCTTCCCAGTGACCATGAAGTGCAGCAACCGTCAGGTGGATGGCGTCACCATTGTGGACTGCAGCGGCCGCATCACCTTGGGTGAAGGCAGCGTCATCCTGCGCGACACCGTCCGCGACCTGCTTTCCAAGGGGCAGAAGAAGATCCTGCTCAACCTTGCGGACGTAAACTACATCGACAGCTCGGGCATTGGCGAACTGGTCAGCGCCTTTACCACCGTGCGCAACCAGGGCGGCGAACTCAAGCTGCTTAACCTCACCAAGAAGGTGCATGACCTGCTGCAGATCACCAAGCTGTACACCGTCTTCGACGTAAAAGAGGAAGAGGCGGCCGCCGTAAAAGCCTTCGGCTGAGGATGGGATTGCCCGGGGGCGGAGGCTGCTTCCGCCCCTCCGGGGCAGCGCTGATTCTTCCGCCCGCACTCCGGGTTTGCGCCCGGGGCCGCATTCCGGCCGCTGCGCGGCCCTTCTCCCGCACCGCCGCCCTCGGCCATCACGTCGCTGCAGTTCAGCCGTCACATTGCGTCGTTCCCGCCATCTCTACAATGCAGACAGCGAGTTTCTCGCGGCCGAGGCGGGGATGCGGTGGCTGATCGCTGGCACGGTTCTGTTCCTGTTCGCCGCGCTGCCTTCCCGCGCCGACTGCATTCCCTCTTCCGAGGCCATCAAGCACATCGGCGCAACCTCCTGTGTCAGCGGCAAGGTGATCAAAGTCAAGCAGGGCAACCGCGGGGTGACGTTCCTGGATTTCTGCGAGGACTATCGCCTCTGCTCCTTCACCGTTGTGGTGTTTCCTACCGACCTGAAGAACATTGGAGACGTGCGCGAGCTGCAGGGAAAAGAGATCGAGATTCACGGGCCAATCAAGCTCTACGACCACCGCGCGGAAATTGTCCTGCGAGATTACAAACAGCTGAGCGGCGAGGCTGCCCGGATTCCGCCGCTGCCCAAGAGTTATGACGTGGAGAAAAAGGGCCACTTCAGTGCCGGGAGGTTCAGCTATCCCAGCAAACGCAAGCCGGCCAAGAAGGGTCAAGGGGCGCCCGTGCAGACGGAAGAACCGATCACAGACAGTGAACCGCAGGACTGAGCCGGGCTATTTTTCCATCTCCGACGCCCCAGTTGAGAACAACCGACAGGGGCGCAGCCGTGCCTTCGTCCAGCTTGGTGGCCACCAGGAACCTGCGGCCGTCCGCCGACACGGCGTAGGAGAAGATGTCCTGCGAGGAAATGGGCTGGCGGCGGTGGGTTTGGAACAAAGCGACGGCAGATCCAGCTTCAAATCCGGCGCCGAGCGTCGGGGCCGGTACCGTCGAGATGGCTAGGGAGCAGGTCAGGCCTCAACGACATCTTGCTTGGCACGGACAGCGACAAGCGCGGCTGGAATCCCTTTTCAAAATGTGGCCTGGTCGTTTAACCTCTTTTCCTCTTAGAAGACGGAGGGTCCACCGCCATGAACCGCTGCCTTCTTGTACTGCTGTCCACGTTACTGGTTCCCGTTCCGCTGCGCGCGCAAGAATCCGCTCTGCCGGTGCTCACCCTGGAAGATGCCGTCCGCATCGTTCAGGAAAACAATCGCTCCATCAAGAGCGCTGATCTGGCCGCCTCGATTTCCGGTGACCACGGTCGGCGCCACGGTGCTGGCGCTGTTTCCGCTGGCCATGCACGGCGGACCGCTGTGGGAGCCGTTGTGTTATTCGCAGATCGGTGGGTTGGTCGTGGCTACTTTTATTACCCTGCTGCTCGTGCCGGTGTTCTACAGCATTTTTGTGCTTGACCTCAAGCTGGTGAAGTGGGAGGGACCGAAAGAAGCCGAATAGCTAAACCAGCCCGCGCTTCAGCTCCTCCAGCGGATATTTCGTTCCCCGCCACACGATTCCACCGCGCCACAGGGTCAGCAGCGTGGACTGCAGCAGAATGTAGATGAACAGCAGGCTGCTGATGGGGTGCAGGAAGAAATAGTAGGCCGGGACAGCGGACTGCCACGACATGCCCAAATAGATGCAGAACATTGAGAGCAAGGCCCCAGCGTAGGGCACTCGTGCCCAACCCTGCGCCAGCCAGATTCCCAGGAAGGGTCCCAGGTTCAGAAAGGCCAGGGCGGCACACGAGAGCAGCGCGCGCGGCCACTGAAAGGACAGGATGGCAAAGACGTTCTTGCTCAGGTTGCGCACCACCCCCAGCGCGCCCTTCGCCCAACGAATGGAGATCAAGTCGTTGCCGAAGACGTTCCGCTGGGCGTATCCCGCGGTCTTCACTACCTTGCCCAGCTTCATGTCATCGAGCACCTCCATGCGTAGCGCCTGGTAGGTGCCGACCGACTCGTACACTCGGCGGCGCACCAGATTGAACGCGCCCACGCCCATGTGATCGTCGGTGTCGGGTTCGGCGACTTTCCAGGGACGATGCCCAAAGACAAACAGGGTCTGGAAAAAGGCAATCATCATCTTCTCGCCGGGGTTTTCCATGATCATGCGGGGGAACACTACCAGGTGGTCGGCGGGTTCGGCTTCCGCATAGGCCAGGGCGCGGCGCAGGGCGTCAGGTTTGAAGAGCACATCCGCATCCGTGAACAGCAGCCATTCGCCGCTAGCTTGCCGGGCCGCGGTCCACATGGCGTGGGTCTTACCCAGCCAGCCCGGGGGCAGGCTGTCGAGATGTATCACCTTCAGACAACCGTGGGCCTGGGGACTAGCGGCAATGCGATCCATGATTTCCGGGGTGCGGTCGGTGGAGCGGTCGTCCACCGCAATGATTTCGTAGTTGCTGTAGTCGAGGGCCAGCAGGCGGGTCAGGGCGGGCTCGATCGCCTCCTCCTCGTTGCGGGCAGGAACAATGATGCTGACCCGGGGATTGCCCTCTGGGCGGACCGGGTTGCGGTCCCACTCCGGGCGGGAGACGTCGGCTATTTTCGACATGCCAAGCGCGGCCCCGACCAGGCGCGGAACCCACGTCAACGCCAGAATGCCCCCGGCAATCCAGTGGACGTAATTCATCCCGCCCGGCCTCCCTGGCCGCCGGCGTTGTTGTTCACCCGTACCGCGGGAGCAAAGCGCATGCCGTAAAACAGTATCGCCGAGGAGATCGCGGTAGCAATCACCGTACTAATGAAGCCGGACTCCAACGAAGATCGATCGGAAACTTTGCCGATCAGCCAAGGGGAGAGAGCATCCCCCAGAAAGTGTATGACGAACAGGTTGACCGCGATGGCGGTGGCCCGGATATGGGCCCCTACGGAATTGATGATGGCGGCATTCAGCGGCGCGGTGTTCAGCAGCAACAGGAATCCCGCGACCACGATTCCTGGCACCATGGCCGCACTGTGACTGAAAAGCGCAATGGCCATGGCGGGGATGCCCAATCCCATACTCGCTGCCGACACCAGGTAATAAGCGCCCTTGGTGCGGCGCAGTAAGCGGTCGCCCAGCCATCCGCCCAGCAGCGCCGCGATGGTTCCGTCCACCGCAATGATCAAGCCGAACAGCTGGTTCGCGTGCAACAGGCTGTATCCGCGCATGCGCGACAGGAACGTGGGCATCCACACCAGCAAGCCACCCTGGGCAAAAGTCATCATCGCCATGCCCAGGGTCGCCGTCAGAAAGGCCGGGTTTCGCGTGAGGCCCCTTATGGTTCCGCGGGCCGCGGTTTCCGGTAGCGAATCAAATCTCCCGCGCTCAGGTTCAGGCACGAACAACATCAGGGCTGCCAGTAGAAATCCCGGGAGGCCCGCAATGTAGAACGGAGTCCGCCATCCGTAGTGGGTCCCAAAATAGCCTCCGATCGGGTAGCCCAAGGCGAACCCTACTGGGATCGCAAGATAGAAGACCCCCAACACACGGCCACGCTTTGATTCCGGGAACAAGTCCGCGACGAAGGTCGGCGAAATGGTAACGAAACTGGCTTCGCCCACTCCAACCAACGTGTGCCGGATCAGTAACGAGTCATAGCTGTGTACGAACGCGGTGAGCAGTGTGATACCGCTCCAGGCAAATGCCCCCAGAGCGATGATGAGGCGGCGCGAGTGCCGGTCGGCGAGAGGGCCCATGACCGGCGCGGCGAGGGTATAGAAAATAAGAAAAACGGTGGTGAGCCGGCCGATTTGGGCGTCGCTGACGTGAAACTCGCCTTGGATCAGAGGTTGGACCGCGTTGAGCACCGAGCGGTCAATGTAGTTCAGCAGGTTCAGTGCGGTCAGCAGGGCAAGCGCGGTCCGGGGATAGAGTTTCGGTGGGGGCACTTAGCGAGGAAATATAACACGGCGGTGAACCCTGCCCGGCATTGGGCGGCCGATATAAGAATACCCGCCACTAATAATGCTTGACGTTATTAACGACTACCGTTAGTATTGAGCAGTGATCAGGAGTTTTGCCGACCGGGCGACCAGGGAAATCTGGCGGACCGGCAAAACCCGAGGGGCTGCCCCCGCCAACGTCACCAGACGAAAGCTCGGGATGCTTGACGCGGCAGTGGAATTGGCCGATCTCATGCATTCGCCCGGTAATCGCCTGGAGAAATTGCGCGGAGATCGGCAAGGGCAATACAGCATACGTCTCAACGACCAGTACCGGATTTGCTTCGTCTGGCGCGATCACGATGCTTACGATGTGGAAATAACGGACTACCACTGAGACCTGAAAGAAGGTGGGCAAACATCATGGCGGTGGCAAGGAAGGGTACGCCAAACTGGAGAGTTCATCCCGGGGAGATTTTGCGTGAGGAGTTCCTGAAGCCGATGGGCATGTCGGCCTATGCTCTGGCGAAGCGGCTGCACGTCCCCGTGCCGCGCATCAACGACATTGTCCTGGAAAAGCGCGGCATCACGGCAGACACTGCGGTCCGCTTATCGCGATTCTTCCAAACCACCGAGCAGTTCTGGCTCAATCTCCAGGGCGCCTACGAGGTCAGCCGGGTCAAAACCGAGCGCGCCGATGAACTGGAGCGGATCGAGCCGCTTAAGACTTCGCGGGCACACGCGTGATGTTCGGCCGATTCAGCGCGGTCAGCAGGGCGAGCGCGGTCCGGGGATAGAGTTTAGGCGCGGGCGCCGGGTGGGGCTATAACACCCTTTGCTAGTTCTCGGTTCTCAGTTGCTTTCTGTTACCCCTTCGGGTTGCGGGGTCGCGGCCACTTCGCTACCACCACCGTCGCAATGCCACCACGCGGGCGGAACTCGCCCTTCACTTCAGCCCACACCGGCTTGGCGCAACGCACGACGTCTTCCAGCACACGATTGACGATATTCTCCTGGAAAATTCCCAGGTTGCGATACGCTTGCAGGTATTCCTTGAGGGATTTTAATTCCAGGCAATGTTGGTCGGGCATGTAGCGGATGGTGAGCGTGCCGAAGTCAGGCAATCCCGTCTTGGGGCAGACCGAGGTGAACTCCGGGTCGTCCACCACAATCTCGTATCCCGGAAACTGGTTGGGCCAGGTCTCAATGTCCGGGAACCTGGCGTCCAATCCGGCGCGGGCGTGCTCCGGGGTGTAGCGCCGCGACTTGGGCATGGCCCATTGTACCCGCGGGACAACCGGCTCATCCAAATTGCGAAGCCTTTACGTTCTTCGGGCAGGACCCTGCATCTAATCCGTCAGATACACCCTGCGCTGCCGCAGGTGGTACAGTATTGCGTTCAGCGAAACGATGGCATCCACGGCTACCAATCCCGGTTTATGGGCCCGAAACCGCTGGCTCGGCTGGTCGGCGGGCATTGCGACGGCGGTGGTGTTGCTGGCCGCTTTCATGTCGCTGCGTGACGAGGTCGTGCCCATCAGCGCCGCCACCGCCGCCCGCGGCACGATTCGCAGTGTCGTCTCCACCAACGGGAAGGTGGAGCCGGTGCAGAACCTCGAAGCCCATGCACCCCTTGCCACCACCGTCAAGAAGGTACTTGTCAAAGAGGGGGACCACGTCCGGAAGGGGCAACTGCTGGTCCAGTTGAACGACGCGGAAGCTCGCGACCAGGCGGCGCGCGCCCTGGCCCAGATCAAGGCGGCGCAAGCCGAAATCAGCGCGGTAGAGACGGGGGGCACGCGCGAGGAAGTTCTCACCCTGCAATCGCTGCTGCTCAAGGCCCGCGCCGACCGCGACAGCGCGCAGCGCAACCTCGAGGCCCTGCAACGTCTGCAGCAACAGGGCGCGGCCTCGCCCGGCGAAGTGCGAGCGGCCCAGGACCAGCTCGCCCATGCCGACGCCGATCTCAAGCTGCTGGAGCAGAAGCAACACGAGCGTTATTCCCAACCCGAAGTCGCCCGGGTAACCGCGCAACAAACCCAGTCGCAGGCGGCTTATGCCGCTGCCCAAGACATCCTGGCCCAGCTCAATATCCGCGCGCCGTTTGATGGCGTGGTGTATTCCTTGCCCGTCCGCCAGGGGACCTTCGTAAATCCGGGTGATTTGGTCCTGCAGGAAGCAGACTTGTCCAAGGTGCTGGTGCGCGCCTTTGTGGACGAACCGGACGTGGGACGATTGGCCCCCGGACAGAGAATCGAAGTCACATGGGACGCTTTGCCGGGCCGGGTCTGGGCAGGCTCGGTGAACGCCATTCCTTCGGTGGTGAAGCTGCGTGGCACCCGCAATGTGGGGGAAACCACCTGCCTGGTAGACAACCACGATTACAAACTGCTGCCCAACGTCAACGTGGGGGTGACGATCATCACCGCGGAGCACAAGGACGTGCTGACGGTCCCCCGCGAGGCCGTCCGGCAGAGCGACAGCAAGACTTACGTCTTCCAGATTGTGAACGACCAGTTGCAACGGCGTGAAGTGCAAACCTCCATCTCCAATCTCACGCAGGTGGAGGTCACCGTCGGGCTGGCGGAAAACGCGCAGGTTGCACTGACTTCCATCAACTCCAAACCCTTGCGCCAGGCATTGATGGTCAAGGTGGTTCGTTAGGCATGATTTCGATCAGGAACATTTTGGTTGTGATTGTGCTGGCGCTGGCTCCCAGCATGGCCGGGGCTGCCCAAACTGCCAAGGACCTGCTGGCGGCTGGCCGGGTGGATGACGCCATTGCCACTTTGCAAAGCCGCATCAGCGCAGCCCCCAATGATGCCGAGTCCCACAATCTACTATGCCGCGCCTACTTTGCCGTGCAATCCTGGGACCGGGGCATTGCCGCCTGCCAGAAAGCCATCGCCCTGGAGCCAAACAACAGCTGGTATCACCTATGGCTGGGCCGCATCTATGGCGAGAAGGCGGACCGCGTCAGCTTCTTCTCCGCCGCTTCCCTGGCCGGTAAGGTGCGCACCGAGTTTGAGACCGCCGTGCGGCTGGATCCGCAAAGCGCCGCCGCACGTACCGACCTGGCAGAATTTTATCTGGAAGCTCCCGGTATTGTGGGCGGCGGTCGCGACAAAGCGGCCACGCAG
>Ga0335070_10005747_pt1 | contig 14619 bp, 11 predicted proteins | sample Lox_Sample_13_FD_206722 | JGI IMG/M metagenome (GOLD analysis project Ga0335070, IMG submission 206722) | Soil microbial communities from Loxahatchee National Wildlife Refuge, Florida, United States - Lox_Sample_1.3 | ecosystem: Environmental > Terrestrial > Soil > Wetlands | place: USA... | reverse complement strand
TCCGGAATGGCGGGCCGGTACAGGGGCGGCCAATGCGGCCGCCCTCCGACAACCCAGCTCGCCAACACGCGGAAAGGGCGGGGGCGAGCCCCGCCCCTACGTTCCTGTGTCTCCAGCCACCGGCCACCGGCCACCGGCCCCTGGACACGCCTCTATCCGTTGGCCAGGATCACGCCGCGCTCGCTCGCCCGGATGAACTCGAGCAGGCGCATCGCGTCCTGCGAGGCGGCGAGCTCCGCCTCGATGCGCGCGAGCGCCTCGGAGGTGGTCAGCTTCGAGCTGTGCAGGAGGCGCCACGCGCTCTTGAGAGCGCGGACGCGCTCCTCGTCGAACCCGCGGCGCTCGAGACCGACCGTGTTCGGCCCGAAGCAGCGCGCCGGCCGGCTCCCCACCGTCTTCATGAACGGCAGCACGTCCTTGGTCGCGATCGTGCCGCCCCCGATGAACGCGTACTCGCCGACGCTGCAGAACTGGTGGATCGCGGTCAGCGCCCCGACGGTCGAGAAGCTGCCGACGTGGACGTGGCCCGCGAGCGTGCCGTTGTTGGCGAAAATCACATGGTCGCCGACCTGGCAGTCGTGGGCGATGTGCGCCCCGATCATGTACAGGCCGTGGCCGCCGAGGCGCGTCACGCCCCCGCCGCCGGGCGTCCCGCGGTGGATGTTGACGAACTCGCGGAAGACGTTCCCCGGTCCGATCTCGAGGCGCGTCGGGTCGCCCTTGAACTTGAGGTCCTGCGGCGGCGCGCCGATCGAGGCGTGCGAGACGAAGCGGTTCCCCTCGGCGATCGCGACCGGCCCCTCGAAGCGGCAGAACGGACCGACCACGCACCCGGCGCCGAACTCGACCTCGCCCTCGATCACGACGTACGGGCCGACCTCGACGTCGTCCGCGAACCGCGCCCGCGGGTCGACCACGGCGGTCGGGTGGATCTTCGTCGTCACGCCTCGCCCTTCGGTTTGTCCACCATCGCCGATGAGAGGTCCGCCTCGGCGATGATCCTGTCGCCCACCCGGGCCACGCCGTGCAGGACGGCGTAGCGCTGGCGGCGCTTGGAGACCGTCACCTCGAACACGAGTTGGTCGCCCGGCACGACCGGGTGGCGGAACCGGCAGTTGTCGATGCCGGTGAACAGGATGAGCTTCTCGTGCCGGTCCGGGATGTCGCGCAGCATCAGCACCCCGCCCGCCTGCGCCATCGCCTCGACCACCAGCACGCCGGGCATCACCGGGACGCCCGGGAAGTGGCCCGTGAAGTGCGGCTCGTTGAAGGTGACGTTCTTAAGCGCGACGATCCGGTCCGGGCCGATCTCGAGCACCCGGTCCACCAGCAGGAACGGGTAGCGGTGCGGAAGGATGTCCAGGATCCCCTGTATGTCCATCATGCCTTTCCCCCCAGTTGGCGGACCGCCTCCTCCAGGGCCTTGACCCGTCGCTTCAGCTCCTCGAGCGTGAACAGGTTGGCCATCGCCCGCAGCCACTCCTTGTGCGGCCGCGACGGGAACCCCGAGACCATCGCCCCCGCAGGCGTGTCCTCGGTGACCCCGGTCTTCGCGGTCACGACGGTGCCGTCCCCGAGCGAGATGTGACCAACGGCGCCGCTCTGGCCCGCCATCACGACGTGGTGGCCGAGGCGGGTCGAGCCCGAGATCCCCGACTGCGCCACCAGCAGCGAGTGCTCCCCAACCCTGACGTTGTGGGCGATCTGCACGAGGTTGTCGACCTTGGTTCCCCGCCCCACGCGCGTCTCGCCGAGCGCCGCGCGATCCACGCACACATTCGCGCCGAGCTCGACGTCGTCCTCGATCACCACGATCCCGACCTGCGGCACCTTGTGGTGCACGCCCGCCACCGTCGCGAAGCCGAACCCGTCGGAGCCGAGCACGACCCCGGCGTGGAGGATGCAGCGCGCGCCGACGCGGCAGCGCGCCTCGACCGTGACGTGCGGGTGCAGCACCGCGTCCTCGCCCACCTCGGCGTCGTCCCCGAGCACGCACGCCGGCCCGACGACGGCGCGCTCGCCCACGACGGCGCGTTCGCCGATCACCGCGTGGGCACCGACGGACGCGGAGCCCGCGACGCGCGCCGAGCGCGCGACCACGGCCGTCGGGTGCACGCCGGACGGCGGACGCGGCGCCGGGTGGAGCAGCTCGAGAATCTTGCCGAGCGCCGCGTACGGGTCCTTGCACACGAGCAGGTCGCGCCCGGGGAACAGCGCCGCGTCCGCGACCACGAGCGCCCCTGCGCGCGACTCCCGCGCCGCGGCGAGGTACTTCCGGTTGTGGTAGAACGACAGGTGCCGCTCGTCCGCCTCCTCGAGCGTGCGCACCCCCTCGAGCCGCCGGGAGCCGTCCCCCACGACGGATGCGCCGACGTGCGCGGCCAGCTCGCGGAGGGTGAACGAGGACATCGTCTCAACGCCTCGCGCCGCGGAACCCGCCCCTTGATCCGGAGCGGGCCGGCGTCACTTCGTGACCTTCGTGTTGAACCGCTTGAGCACCTGGTCGGTGATGTCGAGCCCGTCGTCGGCGTACACCAGCCCGGACTGGAACTTGTTGAAGATGAGCTGGAGCTTCATCTCGCGGCCGAGCTCCTGGATGATCGGCATGATCTGCTTCTCCAGGGCCGACAGCTCCTTGCGCTTGGCCTCCTCGAGCTGCTGCTGGGCGTCGTCGTCGAAGCGGCGGATCAAGATCCCCTTGTCCTCGATCTGCTTCTGGAGATCGGCGATCTTGGCGTCGGAGAGCGTCGCGCGCTGCGACTCGAGCTGCTTCTGCAGCGCGTCGAGGTCGTCGGTCATCTTCTTGCGCTCCGCGACCTTGTCGTCCTGCGCCTTCTTGAGGCGCGCCATCGCCTCCTTGCCCGCCGCCGAGTTCTGGACGAGCTGGTCGACATCGATCACCGCCATGGAGAGCTTCGCAGGCTCCTGCGCCCTCGCCTGGCCCGCCGCGAGTGCAGCCACGGCCGCCACAACCAACGCCAGATTCGCTTTCATGCTCGGCTCCTTTTCATAAGGCACTCGACCCGTGTTCCGGGGCCCCGCATTCTACCATCAGCGGGCGGTTGCCGAGGCCGTCCGGGTGCGCGACAATCTCGAATTCGCGGGAGGTCCCATGCGGCCGTTCGACGAGGTGGACCGGCGGGTTGTGACGGCGCTGAGGGTGCTGGCGGTCGACCAGGTGGAGAAGGCGCGGTCGGGGCACCCCGGGCTGCCGCTGGGGGCCGCGCCGATGGCGTACGCCCTCTGGAGCCGGTTCCTGCGCCACGACCCCACGGACCCCAAGTGGCCCGACCGCGACCGCTTCGTCCTGTCGGCCGGCCACGGCTCCGCCCTCCTCTACGCGCTCCTGCACCTCTTCGGCTACGACCTCCCGATCGGGGAGCTCGAGCGGTTCCGTCAGTGGGGCTCCCGCACGCCGGGTCATCCGGAGGCGGGGCTGACGCCCGGCGTCGAGACGACGAGCGGGCCGCTGGGCCAGGGGTTCGCCGCGGCTGTCGGCATGGCGCTCGCGGAGCGCCACCTCGCGGCCCGGTTCAACCGCGACGGGATGGAGATCGTCAACCACCGCACCTGGGTGATTGCAAGCGACGGCGACCTGATGGAGGGGATCTCGCACGAGGCGGCGTCGCTCGCCGGCCACCTCCGTCTCGGCCGCCTCACCGTCCTCTACGACGACAACCACATCACGATCGAGGGTTCGACCGACCTCGCGTTCTCCGAGGAGGTTGGCGCGCGGTTCGCGGCGTACGGGTGGCGCGTCCTCCACGTCGAGGACGGCAACGACCTCGACGCCGTCGCCGCCGCGCTCGAGTCGGCGGCAGCGCGCGAGGACGCGCCGGCGCTCGTCCGCGTTCGGACCCACATCGGGTTCGGCAGCCCGCGGCAGGACACCGCGAAGGTGCACGGCGAGCCGCTCGGTGCCGAGGGCGCCGCCGCCACGAAGGCGAAGCTCGGCTGGACGGCGGCCGAGCCGTTCGCGGTGCCGGAGGAGATCCGGGCGCGCGCGCGCTCGCTCGCCGACGCGGGACGCGCCGCGCACCGCGCGTGGACCTCGCTGCTCGACGCGTTCCGCGGCGCCCACCCGCAGGAGGCGAGCGAGCTCGAGCGGCGGCTGGCAGGGGAGCTGCCGGCCGGGTGGGACGAGGCGCTCCCGGCCTTTCCTCCGGGCTCCTCGGCGGCGACGCGCCAGGCCTCGGGCGCGACGCTCAACGCGCTCGCGCCGAAGGTGCCGGAGCTGATCGGAGGCTCGGCGGACCTCGCGCCGTCGAACGACTCGCTGCTGGCCGGCGAGCCCTCGGTCGCCCGCGGGTCGTACGGCGGGCGCAACCTGCACTTCGGGATCCGCGAGCACGCGATGGCCGGGATCGCGAACGGGCTTGCCCTCCACGGCGGCCTTCGTCCCTACGTCGCGACGTTTCTGGTATTCTCCGACTACATGCGGCCGGCGATCCGCCTCGCCGCGATCATGAAGCTCCCCGTCACGTACGTCTTCACGCACGACTCGATCGGGGTCGGCGAGGACGGTCCGACGCACCAGCCGATCGAGCATGCGGTCGGCCTCCGGATCATCCCGAACGTGGTCGCGCTCCGCCCCGCGGACGCCAACGAGACGCGGGAGGCGTGGCGCGTCGCCCTCGAGCGGACCGACGGCCCGACGGCGCTCCTCCTGACGCGGCAGAAGCTGCCGGTCCTCCCCGCCCCCGGGCCGGGCTCCGTCGCCCGCGGCGCGCTCGTGCGGGCGGACGCCTCGGGCGGCGCGCCCGAGGTCGTGCTGGTCGCGACCGGCTCCGAGGTGAGCCTGGCGCTCGCCGTGCGCGACGCGCTCGAGGCGGGCGGCACGCCGACCCGGGTGGTCTCCGCCCCGTCGCTCGAGCTCCTCGCCCGCCAGACGCCCGCGTACCAGCGCGCCGTGCTGGGCCCGCGTCACGTGCTGCGGGTGGCGATCGAGATGGGACGCGGCCAGGGGTGGCACCGCTGGGTCGGCGACGGCGAGATCGTGAGCCTGGCCCGGTTCGGCGCGTCGGCGCCCGGCCCCGAGGTGATCGCGCGGCTGGGGTACACGGTCGAGGCGATCTCCGCCCGCGTGCGCGGCGCGCTCGCCGAGCGCGCTGCGGCCGGGATGGAGCTCGCCCCCCCGGACGAACTCCTCCCCGCGCTCGAGTCGGCTCGCACCCGTCTGCGCGACGCGCTCGCGACCCAGCGCCTCGCGGCGCGCGATGCGGGCCTGTGGGGTGAGGGTGCCGCGACGAGCGCGTCCCGGCGCCTCGGGTGGCTCGACCTCCCGGCGCGCACGCGGCGCGAGCTCCCCGCGCTCGAGAGGCTCGCCGCAGCCCTGGCGGCGGACGGCGCCCGGACGCTCGTTCTGATCGGCATGGGCGGCTCCAGCCTGGCACCGGAGGTCGTGCGGGCGGTCGGCGGCGCGCCGTCCGGCCGCCAGCTGGTCGTGCTCGACACGACCGACCCGGACCGCGTGGACGACGAGATCGGGCGCCTCGACGCCTCGACGGTCGCGGTGGCGGCGGTCAGCAAGTCCGGCACCACGGCGGAGACCTCCGCGCTCCTCGCGATCCTCGAGGAGAGGCTCCGGGCGGCGCTCGGCGACCGCGCCGGGCGCCGCTTCGTCGCGATCACCGAGCCCGGCACGCCCCTCGCCCGTCTCGCTCGAGAGCGCGGGTTCCGGGCGGTGCTCGACCACCCCGTGGACGTCGGCGGCCGGTACTGCGCCCTCTCGGCGGTCGGGATTCTGCCGGCCGTCTGGCTCGGCCTCGACGCGGAGTCGCTGCTCGGCGGCGGGGAGCGCGCGCTCGCCTCGGTCGAGCCGGGTTGCCCGGCAGCCGAGCTCGCGGCGCTCCTGGCGGCCGCGGCGAACGACGGCTGGGGGAAGCTCGTGCTCGCGGCCTCGCCCGGTCTCGCGCCGCTCGGAGCGTGGGCCGAGCAGCTCGTCGCCGAGAGCACCGGGAAGCGCGGCCGCGGGATCCTCCCGGTTGTGCTCGGGCAGGCGCCTGCGCCGGATCAGGCGTGGCCGGGCGCGGTCGTTCTCTCGCCGCGGTTCGCCGACGAGGACACCGCGACCCTCGACACGGCGCTCGACGCCGTGCGGGCTGCTGGCCAGCCGGTCGTGCGCTGGTGGCTGCGGAGGGACGGCCTGGGCGAGGCGTTCGCCGTTCTCGAGATCGCGACCGCCCTCACCGGGTTCCTGCTCGCAGTGAACCCGTTCGACGAGCCGGACGTCGTCCGCGCCAAGGACCGCGCCCGTGCGGCGCTCGCCGGCGGGCGGCTCGCGCCGCCGGCGCAGACCGCGGCCCCGCGCGCGGCTCTGGGAGCCCACGTGCGGGCGCTCGGGCCCGACGACGCGATCGCGCTGCTCGCGTACCTGCCGGAGAGGCCCGCGGTCGCGGCCGCGCTCGCGAGCCTCGCCTCGGCGATGTCGCGCTCCCTGCGCGTCCCGGTGACCGCCGCGTTCGGTCCGAGGTACCTCCACTCGACGGGCCAACTCCACAAGGGTGGACCGGCGCGCATCGTGCCGATCGTCCTCACGTCGAATCCCGCGGGGGACCTCGCGATCCCGGGCCAAGAGCACACGCTGGGGCAGCTCCGCCTCGCGCAGGCGCTCGGAGACGCAGCGGCGCTGGCGGAGGTCGGCCGGAGGGTGCTGCACCTCCACCTCGGAGCCCACGCAGTTGCCGGCCTTGCTGAGCTCGCCGCGAACTGGCCGACTCACGCGGCGGAGTGGAAGGGTAAACGGTAGAGGGCAAATGGACGGCACTGGCGTCCGTGCGCACCGGAAGGCGCTCCTCGTCGTCCGTTTGACCTTTCCCGTTTCACCTCTTCCCTAGTCGGTATCTTGTCCCTGCAAGTCGGTCCCGAGCGCGACGGCGGCGAGCCGCTCGCACGCCCGGGCTCGCGAGTACTCGCGCTCGACGACGCCCCGCAGGCGCCGCCCCGCGTCCGCGCGCGAACCCGGGTCTCGGAGAAGCGCGATTACGCGCTCCGCGAGCGCGGCCGGGTCGCGAGCGACGGCCGCCTCGGAGGCGATCGCGTCGAGCCCACGTACCGCCTCCGCCGTCGCCACGAGCGCGCACGAAGCCTCCGCCGCCTCGAGCACCTTGTTGGACTGGCCGCTGCCGAAGCGGAGCGGGAACAGCGCGACCCCGACCGAGCGGAGCAGCCGGGAGCGCTCCTCCATCGGTGTGACAACCGTGATGCCGTCGCGGCCGTGGGCGCGCCGCACGAACGCGGGCGCGTCCGCTCCGGCGATCAGCAGGCGCGCGGCCGGCAGCGCGGCGCGGATGCGCGGCCAGATCTCGCCGAGGATGCGCGCCGCGGCGTCGCGGTTCGCGAAGTACGCGAGGCGACCCCAGAACCCCACGTCGAACTCGCGCTCCGCTCCACCGGGCGGGTCGAGCGTCACGCCGTGGAACACCGCCGCCGTGTCGCCGCCGAACGCGGCCCGCTCCGCGTCGGCGACCACCAGCACGCGGTCGTAGCGGGAGGCGGCGTCACGCTCGAGACGCGCCGTGCGCCGGGCCTCGACGCGCCACAGCCACCGCGCGGGTCCGCGCGCCGCGTCCGCCCTCGCGTCGAGGTTCGCGGCGAGCGAGTCGATCGCGTCGAACACCAGGCGCCTGGCCTTGAGGTAGCGGAACGCCCACGGGTCGAGGCGCGCGAGGAGCACGACGGCGACGTCGAACGGACCGGCCGCGCGCTCGGCGGCCGCGAGCGCGCCGCCCCACGCGTGGCCGGCCGCGAGCAGCGCCGTGGCCGGGAGCCCTCGGCAGAGCGTGCGCCATACGGCGCCCGTGAGCGCGAGCGCGGACCGGCGCGCCGGCACGAACCGAAACGGCGGTGCCGACGCCGGCGCCGCTCCCGGCGGCGCGACCAGCGTCACGTCGGCGCGCGGCGCGAGCGCCTCCAACCACGCGAGCGCCCGGATGCGGTCGCCGGTGACGACGGGCCACGGGAACCGCGACGACACCACGAGGACGTTCCTAGCCACCGAAACCCCCACCGCCTCCCGGACCCGGAGCGATGCGCGCCACCAGCGACTCGAGCTCGCTCGCGTACGAGTCCCAGCTCCAGCGCGCCGCAGCGGCGCGAGCGCCCGCCGCGAGACGCGACCGGAGCTCGCCGTCGCAGATGCGCGCCAGCGCGGCCGCGAGGTCGTCGGCGCGCCCCGGCTCGACGAGCACGCCGTCGACGCCCTCGTCCACGACGTCCACGATACCGCCGACGGCGCTCGCGACGACCGGCAGCCCGGCCCCCAGCGCCTGCGCGGCGACCGCAGATCCGGTCGCGCTCCGATACGGCAGGACCGCCGCGTCTGCGGCCGCGAACCACTCTGGAACCTCCGCCTCCGGGACCCACTCGAGTCGCGCCACGACGCGCCCGGCGAGGTCCGGCCCGCGCATCCGTCTCTGGAGCGCGTCGCCGAGCTCCCCCCACGGCTCGCCCGCGAGGAGAAGGGTGACCGGGGTCTCGCGCGGCAGGCGGGCGACCGCCTCAAGTGCGACATCCACCCCCTTGTACGGCCGGATCAGCCCAAAGCACAGCACGGCCACGGCGCCGGGCGCGAGCCCGAAGCGCGCGCGGGCCGCCTCCCTGTCGCCCGGCGCGCACGCTCCCGCGGGCAGCGGGTGGACGCCGAGGGGCGTGCTCGGAAACCGCTCCTGGAGTGCCGCCGCCACCGAGCGGCTGTGGCAGAGGAACGCGTCGCAGCGGCGGAGCACCGCGCGCGCGGCCCAGCTCGACGCGACGCCCGCGCCGTGGTCGGCCGGGTTGTGCACCACGGCCACGGTGGGCAGACGCAGGCGCCAGCCTACGAACAGGTCGAGGGGCGCCCACGCCGCGGTCCAGAACGGGACGATCATCGCGTCCGGCCGGAGCGCCCGCAGGCGGGACGCCAGCCCCGGCCAGCTCCAAGGCTCGAACACGCCGAAGCACTCGTGCGCGAACCCCAGGCGCGGGCAGGCGTCGGGATCGACGTCCCTGGAACCCGGGTACAGGATCCGCGGGTACTGCCGCACGGGGACGAAGAACCCCCCGAGCGTCCCGCGCCCCTCGAGCGCCGCGGCGAGCGACGTGGTGGTCCGCGCGATCCCGCCGCGCAGCGGCCACGACGGCCCGATCAACGCGAGCGAGCTCACGGCCGGAGAGTAGCACCCCGAACGGCGCGGCGGCGGCGCGGTTGACACCACAGGGCCGTTGTTCCACGCTAGCGGCTGGTCGTGACCGCGGCGGAGGTGGGATTGGCATCGCTCTTCGATACGATCGCCGGCTTCTTTGAGCAGGACGGCTGGGATTTCCGGCGGCTGCCCGGCCACCAGGCGCTCGAGATGGGCGCGGCCGGCGAGCACGGCAACTACCGCCTCATCGCTGTCGTCGAGCGGGACCACCCGATCGTCAGGTTCCTGACGTTCGTCGAGGGGAAGGTCCCGGAGCCCCGGCGCAAGGAGGTGATGGAGTTCCTCACGCGGGCGAACTACGGCCTCCTGCTCGGGAACTTCGAGTTCGACCTCAACGACGGCGAGGTCCGCTTCAAGTGCTCGGCCGACCTCGAGGACGCCGAGCTCACGCACGCCCAGTTCGAGAACCTGCTGCTGATCGGTCTCTCGGTGATGGACCGCTACTTCCCGGGGCTCCAGCGCGTGATCCAGGGGACCGCCGACGCGGCCGCCGCGATCGCGGAGGCGGAGCTGTAGGAGACCGTGGGTCGTGGCTGGTTGGTCGTGGGTCGTGGAAGGCCGGGCCGAATCGAGCAGAGTGGCGGAGGGTTCGGAGGTCCGCAGGTTCGTGGGTTCGAGACGGGCGACCGGCACCGCCGAGGCCGGCGATCACCACCGTCTCGGGACCTGAGAACCTTCGAACATTCGAACCTCCGAACCCCGGACGGATGTCGGTGGAATCAGGAGTCGCGATCCGACCTTGAGGAGGTGCCGGCGACGCCGAGCCCGACGGTCTCCTGGACGAGGTACAGCGGCCGGCCCCTCACCTCGTCGAACACGCGGCCGACGTACTCGCCGAGAAGGCCGACGGCGACCAGCTGGAGGCCGCACAGGAGAGCGAGGCCGGAGAGCGCGACCCACACCCACGCCGGGCCGGACCCCGCCGCCTTCAGCACGAGCTCGACCACGATCGCCACCAAGGCGGCGGCGGAGACCGCTGTGCCCACCCAGCTCGCGACCTGGAGCGGAAGGTACGAGAACGACGTGATCCCGTCGCTCGCGAGGCGCAGCATCTTCTTGAGCGGGTACTTGGTCTCGCCGGCGTGACGGGGCGCGCGGTGGTACGGCACGCCCACCTGCCGGAACCCCAGCCACGAGACCATCCCGCGCGTGAACCTATGGTGCTCCGGCAGGCGGCGGAACGCCTCGACGGCCTTGCGGCTCATGAGGCGGAAGTCGCCCGTGTCCACCGGGATCTCGACGTTCGTGATGCGCCGCAGGAGGCGGTAGAACGCCGCCGCCGTCGCGAGCTTGAAGACGGTCTCACCCGCGCGCCGGGCGCGGACGGCGTACGCGACGTCGTACCCCTCGCGCCAGCGGGCGACCAGCTCGGGGATCAGCTCCGGCGGGTCCTGGAGGTCGGCGTCCATGATCACCACGGCGTCGCCGTCCACGTGGTCGAGGCCGGCCGTGAACGCCATCTGGTGTCCGAAGTTGCGCGAGAAGCTCACGCCCTTGACCCGCGCGTCGCGCGCCGCGAGCTCCTTGATGAGGGTCCACGAGCGGTCGCGCGAGCCGTCGTCCACAAGGACGATCTCGTACGACCCGACGACGCCCGCCAGGACCTCCGTGAGGCGCCGGTACAGCTCCGGAACGCTCTCCTCTTCGTTGAACACCGGGACCACGACCGAGAGTTCGACGCTCACGCTCCACCCTTCCCAGCGCTGCCGCGCTACCGCTTCCCGGACTCGAACACCAGTATGTCGGTCGCCCCGATCGCGGACCACGCGCGGCGCGTCAGGAACCAGTTCGCGATCCCGGACCACGCCTTCCCCGTGCACAGCCAGCGCGCCACGTCCGAGGCTTTCTCGCCGCCCATGTCCTCCACCCACCACGCGCGCAGCGGGATGCGCCGGACGGTGTACCCCTCGCCGATGATCTGGCGGACCGCGGCCTCCTTGTCCGGATCGCACACCACGATCGGGGGGTGCATCCCCGGCTGCGGCATCGCCCACCACACCGGCACCTTCTTCCACTGCCACGACAGCGGCCAGCTCCCCTCGCCGTCGACGGCCGCCACGGGGCCGTCGGAGTGCGTGACGGCGAGCGCCCTGCCGAGGTTCGCGAGCGCCTTCTCCTCGGGCGTGGTCTGCACGAACACGATCAGCTCTGCGTGCGGGTCGGACGTGGTGATCGCCGGGTGCAGGTAGCTCGACGCGAGCGCGCTCCACCCCGTCGCGGCGAGACCGGCGGTCGCGAGCGCGCGCGACCACCAGCGCCCGCGCGGCGAGAACGTGCGCGACAGCTGCGCGCCGGCGAGCGGGATGAACGGGAGCACCTGGTGGACGGCAAGCCACGGCACCTTCTCGCCCAGGTACGCGTACGTCGCGACGGAGCCGAGCCCCCAGGCGAGGCAGAACACCTCGAGCCGCTTGAGGCGGCGGCGCCGGCGCACGGCCCACACCAGCGCGGCCGCGATCGGCAGGAACTCGTACAGGGCCAGCCGCGGCAGGTGGTAGAACCATGGCCCGCCCACGCGCTGGATCTTGTGCTGGTTGTACCAGTACGCGATCGCCTTGACCGGGTACGCCCAGTCCTCCGGGTGCACGTAGAACACGGTGAACCCCGTCACCGTGATCACGAGGAACCAGAGGATCGCGGTTCCGATCGCGACGCGGTACCTGTCGACCCACGCGAACCCCTTGCGGATGCTCTCCCACACGCCCTCGCGAAGCGAGACCACGTACCCGCTCATCGCGAGCAGCGGCACCGTGACGTAGAACGTCTCCTTCATCATCGCGTGCCCCGCCGCCGCGACGCCGATCCACGGGATCGGCCGCCACCCGTGGCGCCGCACGCGGAGGAACAGCGCGAGGCCGGCCCCCGTGAAGAGGGCCACCGGCACGTCCTCGCGCGCGAACCTCGAGTAGTAGAGGATCGATGGGGAGATCGCGAGCAGCGCGCCGGTCCACCATGCCGCACCTCGGCCGAGCCTGCGGCGCAGCGCGAGCGGCAGCGCGACCAGCGCCACGCCCGCGACCGCCGGGTACAGGCGCCCGACCGTCGTGGTGGCCCCGAACAGCAGCAACAGCGGCGCCATCACGTAGTAGATCAGCGGCCCGTGGTACGTCGGGTCGTACCTGTACGTCCCCTGCGTCAGGAGGTTGTAGGCGAAGTCGCAGTGGATCGCCTCGTCGTGGTGCGGCGGCCGGTCGCCGAGCGCGAGGAACCGCAGCACGAGCGCGAAGGCGATCAGGGCGCCCCAGGCGAGCTTCTCGCGCCGGTCCATCCCTCGCATGCTCACTGGCTCACGTCCACGATCGTGCAGACGCCCTCCCTGAACGCGGGCGCTCCCGAGCGCAGCACCGCGCTCAGCCCCTCCTGCGGGTACAGCCGCGCCTCGACGCCGCCCACGACTACGTAGCGCGCTCCGAGCGCGGCCGCGATCCGCCGCACCTCGGCGGCGTCACCGCACCGGTACAGCCGCTCGATCTCCGACTTCCGCCGCCCCGTCTCGTCGCCGATCGAGCCGCCGCGCCACACCCCCTCGTGGTTCTCCCACCCGAGCACGGCGGGCACTCCGGAAGCAGCGGACATGCGGGCCGCGTCGGAGTAGGCGTTGCCGATCCCCTCGATGAGCACGGTCCCGCGCGGCTGACCGCGCAGCCACTTCGCGGCGTCCGCCTCGCCGGGCGCCATCCACCCGAGCCCGCCCCAGTCCTTGGGCCGCCCGTCCACCGCCCGCGACGCGAGAGCCGCGAGCTGCGGCAGCCCAGCGGCCACGACGAGCGCCGCGCCGGCGACCGCGAGCGCCGGGCGCCTCCTCCGAAGCCACCCCAGCGCCACCGGCCCGACCACGGCCAGGAACGTGAACGCCATGTGCGTCGCCTTGAACACCGTGTTCATCCGGTAGAACTCGGCCCCGTACGGGTCCTTGAAGTACACGATCTCCATCAGCGCGAGGAGCGCGAGCGGGACGAGCGCGAGGGCGAGCGTGGGCCGCACGCGACGGTTGCTCCCGCGGACGACGGTCACGGCCAGGATGCCGCCCACTGCCGCGACGAGGCCGAGGAGCGGCCGCTTCGTGACGACCACGACCAGCACCATGGCCGCCAGCCACGCGGCGCGGCTCAGCTGGCGCCGCGCCATGTCCACGCCGCCCCACCGCCACGAGAGCTCCCAGGCGACGAGGATCAGGGGCAGCAGGGCGGCGGCGAGGAGGAGCGCCACCTCGTCGATGCGCGTCGGTGTCGTCACGATCCCGAACCCCTGCGCGGGCGGGTGGAACGCGAGCCAGAACGGGGCGTACAGGAGCCACCCCGCGGCGCCGACCGCGGCGACACCCGCCCACAGACGCCACCCCGCGCCGAGCGGCCCGACGAACCCGGTCTCGGCGCCGACCGCGACCATCAGCATCGCGGCGCCGAGCGGGATCGCGCACCAGGGGTTGGACGCAGCCGCGGCTCCGTAGACGACCGACCCGAGGACGAGGGCGGCGGGCCAGTTCCCCTTCGCGTTGCTCAACGCCCGGGTCAGGAACACGGCGACGAGCGCGAGCGGGACGCACAGCAGATGGGGGTGGAGGTCGCCGAGGTGGAACGTGAAGAGGGGAAACTCCGTGATCGTGCCCTTGATCGCGCGCGACGCCGGCCACAGGTCGATCCCGGAGATGCGCGCCCCGGTGGCGAGCTGTCGCCACCCGTCGGAGGTGCCCATGAAGACGACCAGGAACGCCGCCATGATCCCCGTGCGCCGGCTGCCGCCGAGGGCGCGCGCGACCGCCCACGCGGCCTGAGCGCTCACCGCGGCGAGCGTGACCACGAGGAGGTTGAACGCGACGTCCGGGGCGAGCCCCAGGATCTTCGCCGGCAGCATCCACGGCACGAACCCGAAGTAGTAGTACGGCAACGAGTACCCGGCGAGCCACGGGTCGGTCGGAGGGAACGCGCCGCGACGAAGGAGAGTCGCGAGGATCGCGAGGTCCATCGGCTTCTCCGTCGCGGTCACGGCCATGACCGGGAGCCTCAGGAACGCGAGGAGGAGGAACGCCCCGAGGCCGACCAGCTCCGGCTCCGCCAGCACCCGCGGGTTCAGGCCCATCGCGGCGCGCCGGCCGTACCACGCGAGCAGCGCCACGACGGGCAGGCCAAGCCACCACCACGACGCGAGGCCGAGCCACCCACCGATCCAGGCGACGTACCCGGCCGCCGTCCAGGTCGCGACGCGAGCGACGGCCCAGCTCGCCCCCGCGCCCACGCCGAGCCGCCGCAGCGCACCGAAGCCCGCGACCCCGCCCGCGGCCACCACGACGTACCAGGCGAGCGCCTGCCAGATCATGCACGTTCATTCTAGCGGTTTTTCCACACCCTCCGCGCCGCGCGGTCGTGCAGAGAGACCGGTCGTGGGTTCCGCGGTACACTCGGGGGGTCGCGAACCGGAGGCCCGACACCATGACGAT
>Ga0335070_10005746_pt1 | contig 14619 bp, 18 predicted proteins | sample Lox_Sample_13_FD_206722 | JGI IMG/M metagenome (GOLD analysis project Ga0335070, IMG submission 206722) | Soil microbial communities from Loxahatchee National Wildlife Refuge, Florida, United States - Lox_Sample_1.3 | ecosystem: Environmental > Terrestrial > Soil > Wetlands | place: USA... | reverse complement strand
GCCGCGCTCCGCGGCACGCTGCTGTGTCCTCGGTCGGCCCGATAGTGCAACTATCGGTCCTCCCTGCGTCCTTGCAGCGCACTCGCCGATCGCACCCGGTCGACGAACGTCATCATGTGAGGGTGTCTTGGAGAGTGTGTCCTACAGACGCCTGAGCTCCCGCCGCGGCTTGGGGCCTAGCAGACTCCCCTGCCGGCCGGGGAGCCGGTCATCTAACGCGCTCCCCCCTCGAGAGCGATTACGAGCCGTCCGCCGAGCTGGATTTTGGTTCGCTCCACGAAGCTGCCAACATGCACCCACCCCCCGGTACACAAGGAGCAGATATGGCCAAGCAGACCAACCGTGAGTGCGGCCTCGCCGCCCGGGCCGACTCAGACGAGGAGGTCATGTCGACTCCACCGTTCGACCCGGTCGCATACAAGGAGACGACGAGGGGGCAGTGGCAGGAGACGGCGGCAGCGTGGCATCGTTGGGGGTCGACGCTCGAGAGCTGGCTCGGCGAGGCCACGGAGCTCATGCTCGACCTCGCCGGGGTCGTCGAGGGCGCGCGCGTCCTCGACGTCGCAGCGGGAGCCGGCGGCCAGACGATCGCGGCAGCGCGCCGCGTTGGCGACCGCGGCGCCGTACTCGCGACCGACATCTCATCGAACATCCTCGAGCACGCTGCCCGCGAGGCGCGCACCGCCGGGCTCTCGAACGTCGCCACCCGCACGATGGACGGCGAGAATCTCGAACTCGAGGACGAGTCGTTCGACGCGGTCGTCTCGCGCGTCGGGCTCATCTACTTCCCCGACCGGCAGCGGGCGCTCGGCGAGATGCGCCGCGCATTGCGCGACGGCGGCCGCGTCTCGTCGATCGTGTACTCGACACCGGAACGCAACCCGTTCTTCTCGATCCCCGTATCCGTCATCCGCCGCGTCGCGGAACTCGCCGCGCCCGCGCCGGGGATGCCGGGCCCGTTCAGCCTGGGCCAGCCTGGCGCCCTTGCAAACGCGTACCGGTCAGTCGGCCTCCGCGGCATTGAGGTGCAGACGGTCGAGGCTCCGCTCCGCTTCGCGACCGCGGCCGAGTGCGTTCGCTTCGAGCGGGAGTCGTTCGGCGCGCTCCACGCCATGCTTGGCGGCGTCTCCGAGCAAGCGCGTGAGGAGGCATGGGCAGAGATCGAGGAGGAGCTGGGTCAGTTCGAGGGGCCGGACGGATTCGTCGGGCCGTGCGAACTCATCGTCGGGGCGGCCACGAGATAGCTCTCAACGCCGCCGACTACGCTGAAACCTGAAAGTGCGAGATGGAGCCAACGGCATAGCCCATTTCGCCAAACCCTCCCAGCAGTAGCCAGGACTTTCCCTTCCCGTCTCGAACGCGCACGAGATGGGCGTTGAAGCCAGCGTTACGTTGCTCGCAGACTCGATCACCCAGGTGGAGACGTTCGTCAACGTCTTCATCATCGTGTACACGGTCGTGTTGCTCGCGTACGTGCTGATGAGCTGGCTGCGGCTGCCGTACTCGCCCTGGCTCAACCGGATCCAGCGCTTCCTCTACGACGTGTCCGAGCCGTACCTGCGGCTGTTCCGTCGCGTGCTTCCCTCGATGGGCCCGCTCGACCTGTCGCCGATGATCGCCATCATCGTCCTGGGCCTGCTCGATCGAGTGCTGATCCGCATCCTGGAACAGTTCCACTAGAGGAGAGGAACGATGGCACTCACGCCAGTCGAGATCAGACACATGACCCCCGGCACGGGGCTCTTCGGGTACAAGCGCGCGGCCACCGACCATCTGCTCTCCGAGATCGCGACGAGCTTCGAGGACGTCTGGCGCGAGCGCGCCGACCTCGCCGACAAGGTCGAGCAGCTCGAGAACGACCTCGTCCGCTACCGCGAGCTCGAGGCGCTGCTGCGCACGACGCTCGTCTCCGCCGAGCGCTCGTCGGCGGAGCTGAAGGAGCAGGCACGCCGTGAGGCCGATCTGATCCTCAGCGAGGCCCACGCCGAGGCGCGGGCCGTCCAGCGGCGCGTCCTCGCCGAGAACGAGCGCCTCGTGGGCGAGACGCGGCGGCTCAAGGAGCGCCTGCGCGCAGTGCTCGCCGTGGTCGAGGAGACGGAGGACACGCTCCACGGGGTGGAGCCGCAGGCCCGCCTCGACGGGACCGCGGAGCCTGAAGCCGCGTAACCGATCTACACTTGGGGCATGACGGCGGCGTCCACACGGGTGCGTCTGCGGGTCAGCCCCGGCGCCGGCAGGACCGGGATCGTCGGCCGTCACGGCGACGCGTGGAAGGTCCGGGTCACCGCGGCGCCGGAGCACGGGCGGGCGAACGAGGCGGTCCTCCGCCTTGTCGCCGAGGCGCTCGCGCTCCCGCGGGACGCCCTCACGCTCGTGGCGGGCCACGGCGGCCGGGACAAGATCGTGGAGCTGACCGGGCTGGGCCCGGCGCTCGTCGAGCGCCGGCTCGCATCCGCGTCCGCGCCCAGCCGCGGCAGAAAGGACAGGCGGTCATGAGCATCGACACACCGCGGTTTCGGACTGCGCTGCTCGAGGAGCGCGAACGGATCGAGAAGGCGCTCGAGAACCTCCGCGACGACCATCCCGGCCGCGACGAGGAGGTCGAGGAACCCGCGGTCAGCGACAACCACCTCGCGGAGACCGCGACGACGACGCTCGACCGGGAGATCGACTACACGCTCGAGGAGAACTCGACGAGGATGCTCGCCGCGATCGACGCCGCCCTCAAGCGCGTCGACGCGGGCACCTACGGCACGTGCGAGAACTGCGGCCGCGAGATCCAGGCCGAGCGTCTCGAGGCGTACCCGTGGGCGTCCCTCTGCATCGACTGCAAGCGCGAGGCCGAGCGCGGGTGAACCCGCAGGCACGGCCGCCCGACGTCCGCGTGGGGTCGACGACGGACGGGCTCACACCGCTGTCCGTCGCGGAGCGGCGGCTCGGCGCGGGCCTGACGCACTGGATCGGACTCGCGGCGATCGTCCTCGCGGCCGTCGCGGCAGACCAGCTCACGAAGCACATCGTCACCGGTCGGCTGCGCCTCGACGCCGGCGTCCACGTCGTCGGGCCGCTCTGGATCCACCACGTGCAGAACTCGGGTATCGCGTTCGGCCTGTTCTCGAGCGCGACGCCGGTCGTGATCGTGCTGACCGGGCTCGCGGTGGCCTGGATGCTCGTGTTCTTCGCCCGCTCCGGCGCGCGTCATCCCGTGCTCCCGGTCGCGCTCGGGCTCGTGATCGGCGGCAGCGTCTCCAATCTGCTCGACCGCGTGCGCCTCGGGTACGTCACCGACTTCCTCGATCTGCGCTTCTGGCCGGCCTTCAACCTCGCGGACAGCTTCATCGTGATCGGCGTCGGGATCCTGCTCGCCGCCATGCTCGCCGCCGAGCGCGAGCCCCGCCGGGCGCGGCGCGTGCGTGACGCAGCTGCGCGTCCCTGACGGCGCCGCCGGCGAGCGGCTCGACCGCTTCCTCGCCGGCCTGCCCGAGATCGGTTCGCGCGCGGTCGCCGAGCGGCTGCTGAGCAACGGTGCGGTGCTCGTCGACGGCCGTACGCGGGCGAAGAGCCACAAGCTCGGCGGCGGCGAGCGGCTGGAGTTCGAGGCGCCGGCGCGCGTGAAACTAGAGGCCGTAGGCCGGCCGGAGGCGATGGATCTCACTGTGCCCTACGAGGACGAGCATCTGCTCGTGGTCGACAAGCCGGCGGGGATCGTCGTGCATCCTGCTCCCGGGCACGCAGAGGGAACGCTCGTGCACGGACTGCTCGCCCACGACGTCGAAGGCGGCGAGGAAGCCGACCGGCCGGGAATCGTCCACCGCCTGGACCGCGACACCTCGGGGTTGCTCGTCGTCGCTCGCTCTCCCGAGGCGCACCGGCGGCTCCAGGCACTCGTACAGGCGCGCAGGCTGACGCGCGAGTACCTCGCGCTCGTCGTCGGGCGGCCGCGCTCGCGGCGCGGGACGATCGACGCGCCGATCGGACGCGACCGCCACGACCCGCTGCGCCACTCGCTCGACAGCGACACGCCGCGCGAGGCGATCACCCACTTCGAGGTGGAGGAGCTGCTGGCGCGCCACGCCCTCCTGCTCGTAACGCTCGAGACCGGGCGGACGCACCAGATCCGCGTCCACCTCGCGGCGATCGACCTGCCGGTTGCCGGCGATCCGCTCTACGGCCGTCCGGGCGAGCTCGGGCTCGAGCGCCAGTTCCTCCATGCGGCCCACCTCGTCTTCGTGCACCCCTTCACCGGCGAGCCGGTCGACGTCCGCTCGCCGCTCCCCGCCGACCTCGAGGCCGCCCTCACGGCCGCCCGCAGCTAGACTGCGCGCGAATCCAGCCCTCCGACCCGGCGGACCAGCCGAGGCGCGGGTGCCGGCCTTTGCGGCCGGGACGCCCCGAGCCCCGCCGGTGCAGCACCACTCAACCCAGGAAGGAGCACTATGGCAGTCGTCTCCATGCGCGAGCTGCTGGAGGCCGGAGTCCACTTCGGCCACCAGACGCGACGCTGGAACCCGAAGATGCGCCGCTTCATCTTCACGGAGCGGTCCGGCATCTACATCATCGACTTGACGCAGACGGCCGAGCGCCTCGAGGAGGCCGCGCAGTTCGTGCGCAACCTCGCCGAGCGCAACGGCACGGTGCTCTTCGTCGGCACGAAGAAGCAGGCACAGGATGCCGTCAAGGACGAGGCCAAGCGCGTCTCCATGCCGTACGTGAACCACCGCTGGCTCGGCGGTCTGCTCACGAACTGGCGGACGATGTCCGACCGGATCGAGCGCTTGCACGAGATGCGGCGGCTGAAGGAGGAGGGACAGCTCGACCTGCTGCCGGCGAAGGAGCGTATCGCGATGGCCGGCGAGCTCGAGAAGCTCGAGCAGAACCTCGGCGGCGTCGCCGACATGCGACGTCAGCCGGACGCCGTCTTCATCATCGACCTCAAGAAGGAGCAGCTCGCGGTGCGGGAGGCGCGCAGGCTCGGCCTGCCGGTGGTCGCACTCGTCGACACGAACTGCGATCCGGACGAGGCCGACTACGTCGTGCCCGGCAACGACGACGCAATCCGCTCCTGCAGCCTCGTGACGCGGGTGATCGCCGATGCGATCGCCGCCGGGCAGCAGAAGGTGACGGCACGCGACTTCCATCCAGCGCAGGAGAACGGTGCCGTGCCGGCAACCGCCGACGCTCCGGCTGCGGCCGAGACGAGCGCCGAGGAGGCCCCCGCCGCGGTGGAGGCTGCCGAGCCCGAGGCGACGGAGGTGGAGCAGTGACGGCGGAGATATCGGCTGCGCTCGTCAAGGAGCTCCGCGAGCGCACGGGCGCGGGGATGATGGACTGCAAGCGGGCGCTGCAGGAGGCCAACGGCGACATGGAGGCGGCGATCGTGCTCCTGCGCGAGCGCGGGATGGCTGGCGTCGCAAAGCGGGCCGGCCGGGTGACGACCGAGGGTCTGGTCGGCTACCGCCTCGCCGACGACGGCTCGCGAGGGACGATGGTGGCCGTCGGCTGCGAAACCGAGCCGGTGTCGAAGAACGAGGCGTTCCAGGCGTTCGCGAGGAAGGTCCTCGACGCGGTGGACGCGGACGGCGCGGGCGCCGAGGCCGAGCTCGAGACCGAGCGCCTCGAGCTGGCCGCGAAGCTCGGCGAGAACATCGTCGTAGCCGGCGCCGCTCGCTTCGAGGCCGTCGACGGCGCGCGGATCGCCGCGTATGCGCATCCGCCGGCGAACAAGCTCGGCGTTCTCGCCCAGGTGCGCGGCGGCGATGCCGAGTTCGCCCGGCAGGTCGCCATGCACATCGCCTCCGCTGCTCCGCAGTGGATCACGCGCGAGGAGGTGCCGGACGAGATTCTCGCCGCGGAACGCGACATCTACTCGAACACCGACGAGGTGCAGTCGAAGCCGGAGCAGGCGCGCGAGAAGATCGTCGAAGGCATGCTCAACAAGCGCTTTTTCGGCGCGAACGTGCTCGCCGACCAGGAGTGGATCTGGGACGGGAGCAAGACCGTCGCTCAGGCGCTGCAGGAGGCCGGGGCGGAAGTGCTCGAGTTCCAGCGCTTCTCGCTGGCCGGCTGAGCGGCGATGGACGTGCGCCTGGACGAGACTACCGAGCGGCGGACGGGCCACCAGGCCGGCTTTCGGCGCGTGCTCCTGAAGCTCTCGGGCGAAGCGCTGATGGGCACGCGCGACTACGGCATCGACCCGGCGGTGGTCAAGAGCCTCGCCGCCGAGATCGGGGCGCTGCGCGCCTCCGGCGTCGGCGTTGCGATCGTCGTGGGCGCCGGCAACTTCTATCGCGGTCTCGCCGCCGCGGCCGAGGGGATGGAGCGCGCCACCGCCGACTACGCGGGCATGCTCGCGACGCTGCTGAACGCGCTCGCGCTTCAGGACGCGCTCGAGCGCGAGGGAGCAGACACGCGGGTGCAGACGGCGCTGGGCGTCGCCGAGGTCGCCGAGCCGTACATTCGCAGGCGGGCAATCCGCCACCTCGAGAAGGGGCGCATCGTGATCTTCGCGGCCGGCACGGGCAACCCGTTCTTCACGACCGACACGGCGGCCGCGCTGCGGGCGCTCGAGATCGGCGCCGACGCGATCCTGATGGCGAAGAACGGGGTCGAGGGCGTCTACGACGGCGACCCGCGGGTCGACCCGGACGCCGTGCTCCTGCCGCGGCTGACACATCTGGAGGCGATCGAGCGCGGCCTGAAGGTGATGGACACGACCGCGCTCTCGCTCTGCATGGACAACAAGCTCACGATCCACGTGTTCGAGCTCGCCGACGGCAACATCGCCCGCGTCGTCGCCGGCGACGAGGTCGGCACGGTCATCGAGACCCGGTAGGAGGGTAGTGAGGATGCCATCAGTCGACGAGCTGATCCGCGAATCGGAGACGCGCATGGACAAGTCCGTCGAGCACGCGCGCAACGAGTTCAACACCGTCCGCACGGGACGCGCTTCCGCATCGCTGCTCGATCGGATCGAGGTCGACTACTACGGAACGAAGACGCCGCTGAAGCAGCTCGCGACGATCGGTGTCCCGGAGGCCCGCATGCTCACGATCCAGCCATTCGACCCCGGCTCGATCCGCAACATCGAGAAGGCGATCCAGGAGTCGGACCTCGGGCTGACTCCCTCGAACGACGGCAAGATGGTCCGGTTGCCGATCCCGCAGCTCACCGAGGAGCGGCGGCGGGAGCTCGTGAAGGTGGTACGCGGCCTCGCCGAGGATCACCGGGTTGCAGTGCGCGAGATCCGGCGCGACGCGATGAAGCACCTGAAGGAGCTCGTCGACTCCGGAACCGTCGGCGCCGACGAGGAGCATCGTGCCGAGGAGCGCGTACAGAAGCTCACCGACGACCGCATCAAGCAGATCGACGAGCTGTTGAAGCACAAAGAAGCCGAAGTGATGGAGGTCTGATCCTCCTGTCCGGCAGCTCTGCGTCGAGCGACACTGAGCCTCGCACAGCGCCGCGGCTGCCCGAAGCCGCGCGAGCGGTCGCGATCATCATGGACGGGAACGGCCGCTGGGCCGCCGCGCGCGGGCTCACCGTCGCGGACGGCCACCGCGCCGGCTCGCGCGCCCTGCGTCCGGTCGTCGAGACGGCGATCGACCTCGGGATCGAGTCGCTCGCGGTGTACGCCTTCTCGACGGAGAACTGGACGCGCCCGCCGGAGGAGGTCGAGGCGCTGATGGAGATCTTCGGCGAGACGATCGACCGCGAGCTCGCCGACCTGGCGAAGGAGGGCGTGCGCACGCGCTTCGTCGGCCGCCGGGACCGCGCGCCCGCGTGGCTCCAGGCGAAGCTCGCCGAGCTGGAGGAGGCGACCGCCGACAGGTCGCGGCTGAACCTGTGGATCGCGTTCGACTACGGCGGACGGGCGGAGCTCGTGGAGGCGACGCGCCGGATCGTCGAGAGCGGCGCCGATCCCGACGAGGTCGACGAGGAGCTCGTCGCACACCATCTCTACGCGCCGGAGATGCCCGACCCCGATCTCGTCATCCGCACGTCCGGCGAGCTACGTGTCTCGAACTTCCTGCTCTGGCAATCTGCCTACGCCGAGTTCGTCTTCACCGAGACGCTGTGGCCCGACTTCGGACCGGACGAGCTCCGCGCCGCAATCGAGGACTACGCGAGCCGCCGCCGTAGATTCGGCGGCAGATGAGCAACTTCATCTCCCGCCTACTCGTGAGCGCGATCGGGCTGCCGCTCGTGCTCGGCATGGTCTGGCTCGGCGGCTGGTGGCTCTACGGGCTCCTCGTCGCCGTGACGCTCGTCGCCGTGCACGAGTTCGTCACGATGGCGCGGCCGCTGCGGCCGCTCGCGCCCGCCGTGTACGCGGGCACGTTGCTCGGGCTCACGGGCGCGCGCATGGGTGGGATCGCCTGGCTGCTCGGTGGAGTGCTCGCGACCTTCGTCTTCGCCTTCGTGCTGAACGCGTTCGCGGAGACGCGCGCTCTGTCGACGGTGGCGATCGGTGCGACCGTGCTCGGCGCGGCCTGGATCGGCTTCGGTCTCGGCCACGTGCTGCTGCTGCGCCAGTTCCACACGGAGGGACGGCTGCTCACGTTGACGGTGCTGCTCACCGTGTGGGCGGCCGACACGTTCGCGTACTTCGGCGGCCGGCTGCTCGGCCGGCGGAAGCTCGCGCCGTCTCTCTCGCCCGGGAAGACCTGGGAGGGCTTCTTCGTCGGCTCCCTCGCGGGTGTCTTCGTGTCGTTCATCGCGCTCTACGACACACGCGACCGCTATCTCACGATCTGGGAGGCGGTCGTGCTCGGCCTCGTCGTCGTGCTCGCCGCCGTGGCGGGCGACCTGTTCGAGTCGATGCTGAAGCGGGACATGCAGGTGAAGGACACCGGGCACCTCCTGGGCGGGCACGGCGGCATGCTCGATCGTGCCGACGCGGTCCTGTTCGCCGGCGCGGCGGCCTACTACCTCGTGCTCGCCTTCGGCTACGGCTAGGGTCCCTACACTGGACCGCGTGAAGCGCGTCGCCCTCCTCGGCGCCACGGGCTCGATCGGGCGCCAGGCGATCGAGATCATCGAGGCGCACCCCGGCCTCGAGCTGTGCGCCGCCGCCTCCGGCTCGTCACCGCTGGACGGCGTCGACGCGCCGTTCACGCAGGTCGGCGGCGACCTCACCGAGCTGCTCGACCGGGCAGCGCCCGACGTCGTCCTCAACGCGGTGGTGGGATTCGCGGGAATCCACGCGACGCTGTGGGCTCTCGAACGGGGGGTAGATCTGGCTCTTGCGAACAAGGAGAGCCTTGTCGCGGGCGGCGAGCTCGCGCTCGCCGCCATGGCCCGCGGCGGCGGACGCTTGCTTCCCGTGGACAGCGAGCATTCCGCCCTCTATCAGTGCCTGGAGGGTCGAAGCCCTGAACAGGTCGACTCCCTGGTGCTGACCGGATCCGGGGGGCCGTTCCGGGGACGGACGCGCGACGAGCTCGGCGGCGTCTCGCCGGAGGAGGCGCTCGCACATCCGACCTGGAGGATGGGCCCGAAGATCACGGTGGACTCCGCGACACTCGCGAACAAGGGGCTGGAGCTGATCGAGGCGCACTTCCTGTTCCGCATCCCGTACGAGCGCATCGAGGTCGTGCTCCAACCGACGTCGATCGTGCATTCGCTCGTCCGCTTCCGGGACGGCGCAGCGCTCGCGCATCTCGGTTACCCGGACATGCGTGCGCCGATCTCGTACGCGCTCACGTACCCGGAGCGTGCGGCGACACCGCTGGCGGCGCTCGACCTCACGGCCCTGACGCTGGAGTTCCAGGCGCCGGACCTCGAGACGTTCCCGCTGCTCGCACTCGCGCGCGAGGCCGGGGAACGCGGCGGCACGCACCCGTGCGCGTTCAACGCCGCGAACGAGGTCGCCGTGGCGGCGTTCCTCGACGGCCGGCTGCCGTTCCTCGGCATCGCCGAGGTTGTCGCGGACTCGCTCGCACGGGCGGACGGGTCGCCGGCACGGGACCTCGACGACCTGCTCGAGGCCGACCGCCGCGCACGCGCGCTCGCCGGCGAAGGATTGCCGGTGGCATGATCTGGGCCGTCGTCATCGTCGGCCTGCTCCTGCTCGTGCTCCTGCACGAGCTCGGCCACTTCACCGTCGCGCTCGCCGTCGGGATCCGGCCACGCGCCTTCTACGTCGGTTTCCCGCCCGCGATCGTGAAGGTCAAGCGCAAGGGGATCGAGTACGGGATCGGCGCGATCCCGCTCGGCGGGCTCGTCCGCATTCCGGGCATGCACCGCCCGTCGGGACGCGACCTGGAGACGTTCATGGCGCCTGCGTTGCGCGAGGAGCCAGGGCTCGCCTCCGCCGTCCTGCGGGTGCGGCGGCACCTCGAGGCCGGTGACCTCGTCGCCGCGCGCGAAGCGGTGCCCGAGCTGCGCGCAGAAGCCGACGCCGCGCAGCTGACCCCGCCTGCCCGCCGCTCGGCGAACCGCGCGCTGCGCGAGGTCGACGAGGGGACCGGCGCCGACGCGTACTGGCGCCAGCCGACGTGGAAGCGCCTCGCCGTCATCGGGGCGGGCCCTGTCGCGAACATCCTCGTCGCGTTTCTCATCTTCACGGCCGTGTACGCGACGGGCGCCCCCTCGCAACAGCCGAGCACGGAGGTCGCCGAGGTCAGTGCGCACACGCCGGCGGCCGCTGCCGGCCTGAAGCCGGGAGACCGCGTCCTCGCCGTGAACGGGTCCGCCGCGCCGAGCTTCACGGTCGTGTCGCGCCTCATTCGCGCGAGCAAGGGCCGTCCGATCACCGTCACGGTGCGCCGCGACGGCCGGGTGGTGACGCTCGGCCCACGCCGCACGATCGAGCGGCAGGGCCGCTGGATCTGGGGCTTCGTGCCGGCCGCGACGCTCGTCACCTATCCGCTCGGTCACAGCGCGAGCCTCGCCGCCGGCGACTGCTGGCAGGTGGTCGCGGGCACGGCGAAGGCGTTCTCGGCCCTCTTCCACGGGCACCAGCGCGGCCAGCTCACGAGCACGGTCGGCATCGTCCGCATCTCCGCCGCCGCGCTGAAGGTGAACTTCAACTGGTACCTGCAGATCGTCGGCTTCGTGAGCATGTCGCTCGCGCTGCTCAACCTGCTGCCGTTGTTGCCGCTCGACGGCGGCCACATCCTCTTCTCGCTCATCGAGGCCGTCCGGCGCCGTGCGCTCGCGCGCGAGGTGTACGAGCGCGTGTCGGTCGTCGGGTTCGCCCTCATCCTCCTGATCTGGGTGATCGCGCTCTCGAACGACTTCTCCGGCAACGCGCCTCACTAGCCCTTCCTCAGCGTCCGCTGAGGCCGCCGGGAGCCGGAACCGCCTGGCTAGACTGAGCCACGGGATGCCCAGCGAGCGCCAGATCTCGGTCGGGGGCGTCACGATCGGCGGTGGCGCGCCCGTCGTCGTGCAGTCGATGACGCTCACGAAGACGCACGACGTCGAGGCGACAACGGCGCAGATCGCCGCGCTCGCCTCCGCCGGCTGCGAGATCGTGCGCGTCGCCGTACCCAAGCTCGAGGATGCCGAGGCACTGCCCCGCATCGTGCGCCTCTCGCCGCTGCCGGTCATCGCCGACATCCACTTCAACGCGAGCCTCGCGCTGAAGGCGATCGAGGGCGGCGTCGCGGCAGTGCGGATCAATCCCGGCAACATCGGCGGCCCCGACAAGGTCGCGCTCGTCGTCGAGGCCGCGAAGAAGGCGGGGATCCCGATGCGAATCGGAGCGAACTCGGGCTCCCTGCCGAAGCACCTCTACGACCTCGCACAGCAAGACCAGGCGGACGCGCTCGTGGAGGCTGCGCTCGAGGAGGTGCGCCTGCTCGAGCAGCTCGACTTCTGCGACTTCAAGATCTCGGTCAAGTCGAGCCACGTGCCGACGATGATCCGCGCCTACCGGCGGCTCTCCGAGCGTGTGCCGTATCCGCTCCACCTCGGTGTGACCGAGGCCGGGACGCCCTTCTCCGGGTCGATCAAGTCCGCGGTCGGCATGGGCGCCCTGCTCGTCGACGGCATCGGCGACACGCTGCGGGTGTCGCTCACCGCCGACCCGGTGGAGGAGGTCAAGACCGCGTTCGAGATCCTGAAGGCGCTCGGCCTGCGGGAGCGGGGTCCGATCATGATTGCCTGCCCGAGCTGCGGGCGCGACAACGTCGGTGTGCAGACGCTCGCCGAGAAGGTCGAGGAGCGGCTGCATGCGTATCCGCAACACTTCGAGGTGGCGGTGCTCGGCTGCGCCGTGAACGGTCCGGGCGAGGCCGGCGACGCGGACTTCGGGATCGCCGGCGGGCGCGACGTCGGCTTCGTGTACGCGCACGGCCGCGTGCTGAGGAAGGTCTCGTCCGACATCCTCATCGACGAGCTCTTCTTCGAGATCGACAGGTGGATCGCGGACGGCATGCACCGGCCGAAGCGCTTGAAGATGGCGAAGCCGGCGGCGCTCGCGATGGCCGAAGCGTCGTTGATCCCGCTCGAGTAGACGGCCTGCGGCCTAACCCGCGCAGACCCTCGCGCTTCGCGCGAGGCCTGCACGCTGGGTGCCGCGTCCGAGTTGCGTGTTGTTTAGGGTGAAACGACGTGATCGCCCGGGCCTCACAGCTCTTCCTGCCGACGCTGCGCGACGACCCCGCCGATGCGGAGGCCGCGTCGCACAAGCTGCTCGTGCGCGGCGGGTACATCCGCCAGGTCAGCGCCGGCGTCTGGACGTTCCTGCCGCTCGGCTGGCGCGTCCACCGCAAGGTGGAGCAGATCATCCGCGAGGAGATGGATGCGATCGGCGGCCAGGAGATGCTGATGCCCGTGCTGACGCCGGCCGAGCTCTGGGAGGCCACCGGCCGCATCGCGATTCCCGAGGTATTCCACGTCGAGGACCGCGGCGGGCGGCAGTTTGTCCTGCCGATGACGCACGAAGAGACGGTCACCTTCCACGCACGCGAGATCCAGTCGTACAAGCAGCTGCCGCAGCTCTGGTACCACTTCGCGGTCAAGGACCGCGACGAGCCGCGGCCGCGCGGCGGGCTCCTGCGCGTGCGCGAGTTCATCATGAAGGACGCCTACTCGTTCGACCGCGACGAGGAGGGCGTGAAGCGCAGCTTCGAGGCGAACCGCGGCGCCTACAAGCGGATCTTCGAGCGCTGCGGCCTGGAGACGTACGACGTCCAGGCCGAGAGCGGGATCATGGGCGGGAAGTTCAGCGTCGACTTCCTCGCGCCCGCCGCCGCCGGCGAGAACGTCCTCGTCACGTGCGAGACCTGCGACTACGCTGCCGACGGCGACATCGCGCAGGCCGTGCCGCGCGCGCCCGAGTTCCCCGACCGGCTGCCGGCACCGGAGGAGGTCGAGACGCCCGGTGTGACGACGATCGATGCCCTGGCCGACTTCCTGGAGATCGACCCGGCCGCGACCTCGAAGGCGATGCCCGTGGTGAAGGAGGACGGGACGCTCGTGCTCGCGCTCGTCCGCGGCGACGACCGGCTCAGCGAGATGAAGCTCTACGACGCGCTGCCGGGCTCCTCCCGTCCCGCGAGCGACGAGGAGATCCACAGGGCGTTCGGCGCCGGCGGAGGGTCGCTCGGCCCGGTCGGCTTCACGGGCGAGGTCGTGGCCGACGAGACGCTCCGCGGGGGGCAGTTCGTCGCCGGCGCGAACCGCGACGGCTGGCACCTCCGCGGCGTGGAGGCGGGTCGCGACTTCGCGCCGAGATTCGCCGACCTGCGCGAGCCGCGCGAGGGCGACCGCTGCCCCGAGTGCGGCGGCCGGCTGCATTTCCGCATCGCGGTCGAGGTAGGCCACATCTTCAACTTCGGCGCCTTCTACGCCGTGCCGCTCGGTGCGAGCTTCCTCGACGAGGACGGCCGGGAGAAGCCGCTCCTCGGCGGCAGCTACGGCATCGGCCCCGGCCGCGTCATGGCGGCGGTCATCGAGCAGCACCACGACGAGCGGGGGATCGCGTGGCCGGCATCGGTTGCGCCATACGACGTCCACGTCGTGGCGCTGCCCGGTGCCGAGGACGTGGCCGAGCGTGCCGTGGAGGCGCTCTCGACGACGGGCCTCGACGTGCTCTTCGACGACCGCGATGCGAGAGCGGGGGAGAAGTTCGCCGACGCCGACCTGATCGGCTGCCCGACGCGCGTCACCGCCGGCAAGAAGAGCCTCGACGACGGGAAGGTGGACGTCCGCGACCGCGCGTCCGGCGCCGAGAAGCGGTTAGATGTCGGTGAACTCGGCAAGCAGGGGTGGAATGTCACGGCGTAAGCGTTTCAGCGAGGAACCCTTCGGTCCGACCATGGAGACGCTGATGGCCGAGTCGGGCGTGACGTACCGCGAGCTGGCCGCGCGCACGGGGCTCTCGGCCGGCTATCTGAACCACCTCGTGCACGGCAACCGGCCGGTGCCTTCGAGCGAGGTCGTCGCGACGCTCGCGAAGGCGCTCGGTGTCGAGCCCGAGCACTTCCGCGAGCTTCGGCTGCGCGTGATCACCGAACGGCTCGAGACGATGCCCGAGCTGATCGATCGGCTCTACAGGCGGTTCGGGGAATAGGAGACCAGGGGCCGCCGCGGCGGCCCCGAATCTCGCTAGATGTCGCTGGCCGAGCGCGGCTCCGGAGGCGTGAGGGGCAGACCCGTCTCGCGCCAGAG
>Ga0335070_10005745_pt1 | contig 14621 bp, 11 predicted proteins | sample Lox_Sample_13_FD_206722 | JGI IMG/M metagenome (GOLD analysis project Ga0335070, IMG submission 206722) | Soil microbial communities from Loxahatchee National Wildlife Refuge, Florida, United States - Lox_Sample_1.3 | ecosystem: Environmental > Terrestrial > Soil > Wetlands | place: USA... | reverse complement strand
GGCGTCCGGCGCGGCGGCGCCGGAGCTGGGCGCGCCGAGCGTCGCCAGCTTCACGGCCGAGATGTACTGGGTGCTGCCGCTCTTCCGCTCGTCGGCGAACAGCAGATCGAGCCCCGCCACGGTGATCTTGTCGCCGTGCAGCAGCGGCTGCGGCAGCGGGCCGAGGCGCACGCCGTTCACCTCGACCGCGGCGCCGGCGTCGGCGACCCGGATCGTCACCGCCAGCTCCGGCGCGGGGCCGGTGGCGAGGACGGCGTGGCGCGCGGCCACGCCCGGACGCTCGAGTCGGAGGTGGCACGCGGCGTCCGCTCCGAGCAGGGCTTCCCCCGCCGGGAGCTGAAACCGCTTCCCCTCGTACTCGATGAACGCCATTCCGGCCGCCCGATAGTGAAGATTCGGAACAACGTAGCCGCCGCCCAACTCGGGGGCAAGCACACCGATCACCGGGGGGCGTCCGCCAGCCCGGCACCCAACTGCAGCTGGTACAGCCGCTCGTACAGCCCCCCGGCCGCCAGCAGCTCCCGGTGGCTGCCGCGCTCGCGGACCACCCCGTGGTGGAGGACCAGGATGGTGTCCGCGTGCTGCACGGTCGAAAGCCGGTGGGCGATCACGAGGCTGGTCCGGCCCTCCATCAGCTGCGCGATCGCCGCCTGGATCTGCTCCTCGGCCTCCGCGTCCACCGAGCTGGTGGCCTCGTCGAGCACCAGGATCGCCGGATCCACCGCCAGGGCCCGGGCGAACGCCAGCAGCTGCCGCTCGCCCACCGAGACGTTCTGGCCGCGCTCCCCCAGCCGGTGCTCGTAGCGGCTCGGCAGGCGCTCGATGAACCGGTGGGCGCCCACCCGCCGGGCGGCGGCCTCCACCGCGGCGTCCGGGAGGTCCGTGCCGAGCCGGATGTTGGACGACAGGTCGCCGGTGAACAGGAACACGTCCTGCTGCACCAGGCCGATCAGGCCGCGCAGCTCCCGCTGGGCCAGCTCGCGGATGTCCACGCCGTCCACCGTGATGCGGCCGCGCTCCACGTCGTAGAACCGCAGCAGCAGGTTGATGATCGTGGTCTTCCCCGCCCCGGTGTGGCCCACGATCGCCACGGTCTCGCCCGGCCGCGCCTCGAACGACACGTCCTTGAGCACCCAGCCGTCCTCGCCGCGCTCCTTGCCGTCCGCGGCCGGGTAGCGGAACCACACCTGCTCGAAGGCCACCGTGCCGCGGACCGGACGCGGGAGCGCCACCGGCCGCTCCGGGTCGCGCACCGTCTCCGGCGTGTCGAGCAGCCGGAACACCCGCTCGGAGGAGGCCATGGCCGCCTGGACGATGTTGTACTTCTCCGACAGGTCCTGCAGCGGCCGGAAGAACCGGCGCGCCAGCTGGAGGAAGGCCGCGAGCACGCCGACCGTCAGGGTGTGGCCGAGCACGCGGTCGCCGCCGTAGAGCAGGATGCTCGCCAGCGCCACCGAGGTGAGGATTTCGATCGCGGGGAAGAACAGGGCGTAGGCCACGATCGACTCGAGGTTCGCCACCAGGTGGGCGCGGTTGACGGCCTCGAACCGCGCGGCGGCGTCCGCCTCGCGGCCGAACAGCTGCACCACCCGCATCCCCGAGACGTGCTCCTGGAGGAAGGCGTTGATGCGCGCCAGCTTCACCCGGATGTCCCGGTAGGCGCGGCGCACCGTGGCCTGGAAGATCCGCGCGGCCGCGAACACGAACGGGATGACGGCGAAGCTGACCAGCGCCAGTCGCGCGTCCACGACCAGCATCCACACCATGATCACCAGCAGCGTGAACAGGTCGCCGAACAGCGCCACCACGCCGCCGGTGAACAGGTCGTTCAGCGTCTCCACGTCGCTGGTGACGCGGGTCATCAGCCGGCCGACCGGGTTGCGGTCGTAGAACGGGATCGGCAGCCGCTGCAGCTTGGCGAAGATCTCGAGCCGCAGGTCCACCATCACCCGCTGCCCGATCAGCGCGGTGAGCACGGTCTGGCCGTACTCGAGCGCGAACTCCGCCGCCGACGCTCCGGCCATCGCCAGGCCGAGCAGCAGGATGAGCCGGAGGTCCTTCGCCGGGATGGCGCGGTCGATCGCGACCTGGGTGAGATACGGCCCCGCCAGCTGCAGCACCGCGTCGCCGAGCAGCATCGCGATGGCGCCCACCGTGATCCAGGCGTAGGGCCGCAGGTAGCGGAGCAGCCGCCTGAGCAGCGCGGTGTCGAGCGGCTTGCCGAGCGCTTCCTCTTCGTGGAACGGGGCGGTCATGACGCGGGGACGGCCTCCGCCCCGGCCTCGCCCGGGCGGCCGCGGAGCATCCGGAAGAAGACCAGCGAGCCGAACGCGACGGTCGCGTAGCTCACCGTGGCCCGCCACAGCACGGTGTAGATCGGCAGCAGCGTGCGCGGCACGTACACGCTCATCAGCGCCGCCGACAGCGCCTCCGCGGCGCCGGAGGCGCCCGGGGTCGGCGCGAAGTACAGCAGGAACGAGAGCGAGGTCTGCAGCAGCAGCACGTCCACGAAGTTGGCCTGGATGCCCAGCGCCCGCAGCGCCACGTAGCCCGCCAGCAGCTTGTTGGCGTGGGCGAGCGCCGACGTCGCGACCCCGCCCGCCAGCGCGAGCAGGCCCGCCGGCCGGAGGAACTGCACCACGCACTCCTGCATCCGGTCGATGCCGTCGCGCAGCGCGCTCATCCGCCCGGCGAGCCGCGCGCTGCCCCCTCCCCGGCGCTCCAGCCAGCCGATGGCCCAGTGCACCAGGCGGCGCGCCTGGCCAGGGAACAGCAGCACCACGAGGTGCAGGCCGCCGGTGATGACGAACCCCCACGCGCTCGCCTTGAACAGGTCGTACAGCGAGAGGTGGAGCACCCCCAGGGCGTGCGCGCGGAGCGAGTGGCCGGCGCCGAGCACGATCGCCAGCGGCCCGGCGACGGCGAAGAACACCACCGTGCCGACGAAGCTCATGAAGGTCGCGATCATGGCCTCGGGCACCGGCACGCCGGCGCGGCTCATCGCCCAGATCATCACCGGGCCGCCGCCCGCCTGCGACGGCGTGAGGTACGAGCCCCAGGTGTTCAGCCCGGCGGCGAGGACCATGCCGCGGAACGGCACCCGCCCGCGGAGGAACCGGGCCAGGAGCCAGATGCGCACGCCCCCGCCCCACCAGTCGAACGACGCCAGGGCGAGCGCGGCGAGCACCCAGCCGGGCCTGAGGCGCTCCACGGCCTCCAGCGATGCCCCCCAGTTACCACCGTAGAACAGCAGGGCCACGAGGGCGACGACGGAGACGACCGCGAAGAACTCGAGCCCGCGCCGGAGGAAGCGAAGCCGCGCATCGGAGGCGTTACTCGCGCCGCCCGCACCGCCGACTCGGGGCCCACCGCGCCGGAGGAAGCGCGGCGAAAGCAGGGTCGCCATGTGGCGGGAAAGCTACGCGCCGGCGGCCCCGCTGGCCATCCTGCTCGCATTCCTTTAGCGTTCGCCCGGGCCATGAGATCGCTCGTCGTCCGCGGCGCCCGCCAGCACAACCTCCGGGGCTTCACCCTCGAGCTTCCCCACGGCGCCCTCATCGTGCTGACCGGCCCCTCGGGATCGGGGAAGTCGTCCCTCGCCTTCGACACCATCTACGCCGAGGGGCAGCGCCGCTACATCGAGTCGCTGTCCACCTACGCCAAGCAGTTCCTCGAGCGGATGCCGCGCCCCGCCGTGGACGCCGTCGAGGGCATCGCCCCCGCGGTGGCGATCGAGCAGAAGAACCCGACCACCTCGAGCCGCTCCACGGTCGGCACCGCCACCGAGATCTACGACTACCTGCGCCTGCTGTGGGCGCGGGTGGGCCGCGCGCGCTGCGTCGCGTGCGGCGGCGAGGTCCGCTCCGACACGGTGCAGGAAGTGGTGGACGCCCTGGTGCGGCGCGGCGGCGAGCTGGCGATCGCCTTCCCCCTCCCGCCGGTGGTGCGCGCCACCCACGCCCAGCTGGTCGAGAACCTGCTGGCCATGGGCTTCGTGCGGGTGCTGGTGGACGGGACCGACGGCGCGCGCGGCGCCGGCCGGGGCGCGTCCGGCGAGGCACGGCTGCTCCGGCTGGAGGAGCTGCCCGCGGGCCTCGACCTCGGACGCGCCGCGCGCGTCCTGGTGGTGGTGGACCGCCTGGCCGCCGCGGCCGGGAACGCCGAGCGGCTGGCGGACTCCGTCGCCACGGCGTTCACCCAGGGCGACGGCATCGCCGTCGCGCTGCCCGCCGAGGGCGAGCGCGCGACGTTCAGCGCCACGCCGCGCTGCCTCGCCTGCGGGGCCGCGGCGCCGGTGCTGACGCCGGCGCTGTTCTCCTTCAATCACCCGCGCGGCGCCTGCCCCGGCTGCAACGGCTTCGGCGCGGTGCTCGAGTACGACGAGCACCTGATCGTGCCCGACCCCGGACGCACCCTGGCCGACGGCGCGATCGACCCGTGGACCAAGCCCCGCTACGACGGACGGCGCCGGCTGCTGAAGCAGTTCTGCCAGGGCGCCGGCATTCCGTTCGACGCGCCGTGGAGCGCGCTGCCCGCCGCCGCGCGCGAGAAGCTGCTGCACACGAGGAAAGGGAGGTACCTCGGCATCTTCCCCTTCCTGCGGCGGCTGGAGCGCAAGCGCTACAAGCAGTACGTGCGCGTGTTCCTGCGGCAGTACCAGATGGCCAGCGAGTGTCCGGCCTGCGGCGGGCGCCGGCTGCGCCCCGAGGCGCTGGCGGTGCTGGTCGGCGGGCAGCCGATCGGCGCGGCCGCCGCCATGACCGCCGCGGGGCTCGCGGCCTGGCTCGACGCCCTCGCGCTCGGCGAGCACGACCGCGCGGTGGCCGGCGTGGTGCTCGAGGAGCTGGCGCAGCGGCTGCGCGTGCTGAACGACGTCGGGCTCGGCTACCTCACGCTGGACCGCCAGACCCGCACCCTGTCCGGCGGGGAGGCGCAGCGCATCTCGCTCGCCAACGCGCTCGGCGGCAAGCTCACCGAGACGCTGTACGTCCTCGACGAGCCCACCATCGGGCTCCACCCGCGCGACACCGACCGGCTGCTGGCGCTGCTGCGCCGGCTCGCCGACCAGGGCAACACCGTGCTCGCCGTCGAGCACGACCCCGCGGCGATGCGCGCCGCCGACTGGCTGGTCGAGCTGGGGCCGGGCGCCGGCGAGCGCGGCGGCGCGGTGGTGTTCGAGGGGACGCTGGACCGGATGGCCCAGGCGCGGACCCTGACGGCCAGCTACCTGTCGGGCGAGCGGCGGATCGCCGTGCCGTCCGCACGCCGGCGCATCGGGCCCCGGTGGATCACGGTCGAGGGCGCGACCGCCCACAACCTGAGCGACCTCACGGTCGCGATCCCCGTCGGCACGCTGACCGTGGTGACCGGCGTGTCGGGCTCCGGCAAGTCCACCCTGGTGAACGACGTGTTGTTCCGGCAGCTGGAGCGGCACTTCGAGGGCCGGCACACCGCCAAGGAGCACCTGGGCGAGGTGGTGGGCGGCGTGCGCCGCATCACCGGCCTCGAGGCCCTCGACGGCGCGGTGCTGGTGGACCAGTCCCCGATCGGCCGGACGCCACGCTCCAACCCGGTCACCTACATCAAGGCGTTCGACGAGATCCGCGAGCTGTTCGCCGCCGCGCCGCTGGCGCGGCAGCGGCGCTACTCCCCGGCCACCTTCTCGTTCAACGTCTCGGGCGGCGGGCGGTGCGACGTGTGCGAGGGCGCCGGCCACGTCCAGGTCGAGATGGTCTTCCTCGCCGACGTGTTCGTGCCGTGCGAGGCGTGCAACGCCACCCGCTATCGCCGCGACGTGCTCGACGTGAAGCTCGCGGGCTACTCGATCGCCGACGTGCTGCAGTTCACCGTGGACGAGGCGCTGCGCCGCTTCCGCCACCAGGAGCGGCTCGGCCGCGCGCTGTGGCACCTCGCCGAGGTCGGCCTCGGCTACCTCCGGCTCGGGCAGCCGGCGACCACGCTCTCGGGCGGCGAGGCCCAGCGCCTCAAGATCGCCCGCGAGCTCTCGGCCGCCGGGCGGCGCAAGGGGCGCAAGCTGTACATCCTCGACGAGCCCACGACCGGCCTGCACCTCGACGACGTGCGCGTCCTGCTCGGGGTCCTGGACCGGCTGGTGGACGCCGGCAACACCGTGCTGGTGATCGAGCACCACCTCGACGTCATCAAGCGCGCCGACTGGGTCGTGGACCTCGGCCCCGGCGCCGGCGCCGACGGCGGCCGGGTGGTCGTCGCCGGCCCGCCGGAGGAGGTGGCCCGGTGCGCCGAGTCGGTGACGGGGCGGTACCTGCAGCCGCTGCTCGGCGCCCTCGCGCCCGCGTTGACCGGCGGCGTCGGCGAACGTTAGCTTCTCCCGATGCGACGCCTCCGCTTCGTCCTCGCGCTTTCGTCCATCGTCGCCACCGGCACCGCCGCCCGAGCCCAGAACCCCACCCCCACCCCCCCGCCCGCACCGGGCGCGCCCGCGGCGATACCGGCCCGGGCGCCGGGCGTGGACACGGTCACCTCCCCGCTCGCGATCCGGCCGGGCGACGTGGTGAAGGTCCAGGTGTGGGGGCACGACGAGCTTTCGGGCGAGTTCCCGGTCGACGAGAACGACAACCTGCTCTTCCCGCTCGTCGGCTCCATCAACGTCCGCGACGTCACCGTCAGCCAGCTGCGCGAGCGCCTGAACACCGAGCTGAGCCAGCTGTTCCAGCGGCCGTTCTTCACCCTCACGCCGCTGTTCCGGGTCGCGGTCCTCGGCGAGGTCTGGAAGCCGGGCCTCTACAGCGTGGACCCGACGCTCACCGTCTTCGACCTCCTCGCGCTCGCCGGCGGCGCCACGCGCCAGGCCAACGACAAGCTGCAGCTGATCCGCAGCGGCCGGGCGGTGCGCGTCCCGCTCGACCCGCAGTCCATCGCCCGCTCCACCCTGCGCGAGCTGGGCGTGCACTCCGGCGACCAGCTGGTCATGGGCCGGGCGACGTTCACCAAGGAGGACTGGGGCCTGCTGCTCGCGGTCGTCAACACGATCCTCCTGGCCTACTCGATCTTCCGGAAGTAGCCCCGTGAAGGTCGCGTTCATCGGCTCGCACGGCGTCGGCAAGACCACGCTGTGCTTCGACCTCGCCTCGCGCCTGAAGCGGCTCGACTTCGGCGTGGACATCGTGAAGGAGGTCGCGCGCAACTGTCCGCTGCCGATCAACGAGGGCACCACCCTCGAGGCGCAGGCCTGGATCCTCCACACCCAGATCGCCGAAGAGCTGGCCTCCGCTTCGCGCAACGACGCCGTCATCTGCGACCGCTCGGTGCTCGACAACTACGCCTACCTGGTGCACCGCTGCGGCCGGCGCCCCGAGTACGACGCGCTGGTCACCGCGTGGGTGACGACCTATTCCGCGCTGTTCAAGGTCCCCGTGCTGCAGCCGCCGTCGTTCGACGGCACCCGCGCCACCAGCCGCGACTTCCAGCTCGAGATCGACCGCGGCATCGACGCCCTCGTCGACGCGTTCGGCGTCCCGGTGCACCGCCTCGACCCGAGCGACCGCCCGGGCTGGGTCGAGGCCGTCCTCAACGCCGTCCGCCTCCCGCTCGAGCCGCCCCAGATCGACCTGTTCTCGCTGCGCGCCTGAGCCGCTGAGACCGATCACCGCCGCTTGACGTGCACCCCAAAGGGGACTATCTAACTCCCCTCCATCATGCACCTTCGGCGTCGGCTGTCCCGCGGCTTGTGGCTGCTCGTCGCGCTTGCGCTCGGCTTCTCCTTCGTCGGGAGAGCGCTGGCGATGCGCGCGGGCGCGGCGGCCGCGATGGCGCAGGCCGCCGGGGCCGCCTCCGGCCGCGGTGGTCACGGGATGCCGATGGGCGCGGGCGCCGGGCACGACCCGGCGCCCTGCCCGCAGCACGACGCGCAGTGCTGCGCTCCGTGCCTCGCCTGCTGTGCCGCGTGCGCCAGCGTGCCGGTCGCGGTGGACCTTCGAACCGCCGGCGCGCCGGTCGCCGTCACCCGCGTCGCCGCCGTCGCGGCCCGACAGGCCGCCGCGCCGCGATCTCCCGAACGCCACCTTCGTCCCCCCCAGCTCGGTCCGCCATCTCCGCTGGTCAGCTGATCGCCCGTTCCTGAGGACGACGACTGCCACCCGCCACCGGGACACCGTCCCGCCGGCCACACAGCGGAGCACTCATGCGTTGGTTGATCCTCGGCCTGGCGCTCGCCGCGCCGGCCGCGAGCCTGGCCCAGGCGCCCACGCCCGGCGACACGTCGCGGGCCCGCGCCGACACCCTCACGCGGCCCCCGGTGACGCTGCACGCGGTCACCATCACCACGACCGAGCCGATGCACTTCGATCCCTCCAGCACGTCGCGCGTCGGGCCGGCGCAGGTGCGCGCCGCGCCCGCGACGGACGCCTACGATCTCCTGCGACAGACCGCCGGCCTCGAGATCCACGAGCAGGGTCAGGGGCCCGGCTTCGCGTCGGACGCGTCGATCCGTGGCTTCAGCTCGGACCACTCGACCGACGTCGCCCTGTGGGTGGACGGCGTCCCGATCAACGAGCCGGTGAACGGCCACGCCGAGGGCTACAACGACTGGAATCTCCTGATGCCGGAGGCCGTGAGCCGGATCGACGTGCTGGAGGGGCCCACCAGCGCGCTGTACGGCAACTTCGCCATGGCCGGGGCGGTCAACGTCACCACGATCGAGCACCTCGGCGGGACGCAGTTCACGGCGCGCGCGGGTTCCAACGGGCACGTCGAGGGCGCGCTGCTGGCGGGTCTCGACACTGCCGCGACCAGCGCGGTGCTGGGAATCCGCGGCGTGCGTGACGACGGCTGGCGCCCCAACAGCGGCTACGACCTCGGGCAGCTCCACGGCAGGCTGGTCGAGCATCTCGGCGGGCGGTCGACGCTGGACGCGGGCGTCGAGCTGTACGCGACCTCCTGGCGGTCGCCGGGCTTCCTGACCGACAGCCAGTTCCAGCTCCGCGCCTACGATTTCGCGACCAACCAGACCGACGGGGGCTTCAAGCGCCGGGCGCAGGAGCGCCTCAGCTACCGGCTGATCGCGGGCCCCTCGCTCCTGTGGCGCAGCACCGCGTACGCGACCCAGGGCCGCTGGCAGCTGTTCCTCACCATCCCGCCGGAGCCGGGAGCGGGCGAGGGGTCGGGCTCGCAGACCGAGGAGGAGGACCGTCGCTACGGGTTCGGCGCCACCAGCGCCCTCACCTGGCTGCTGCCGCGGGGCGAGGTCACGGTCGGCTTCGAGGGACGGTGGGACCACTCCCGCTACGAGAACTGGTTCACCACCGACCGCCGGCGCGACTCCGCCCAGACGCTGGTCACCGCGCGGCAGGCCTCGGGCGCGCTGTTCGCCGAGGCGTCGCTCGACTTCACCCCGCACCTCCGGGCCACGCTGGGCGCGCGGTACGACGCGCAGAACACCCGGTCGCAGCCGCTGGGAGACTCGGCCGCCAGCCACGGCCACGGCCTGCTCGCGCCGAAGCTCGGTTTGCTGTACCACGTCGCCAGCTTCGGCGCCCTGTACGCCAACGTCTCGCGCGGCTTCCGCCAGACCGACGGCGTCATCACCGATCCCACCCTGCCGTTCATCACCGAGTGGGCGTACGAGGCCGGCGCCAAGGTCGACCGCGGCCCGATCGCCGCGACGGTGGCGCTGTTCCGGACCGACGTCAGCGACGAGCAGACGTTCGATCCCATCACCCTCACCTCGACCAGCGGGGGCGCGAGCCGCCGGCGCGGCGTCGAGATCGGGCTCACGGTGCGGGCCAGCGACGCCCTCGCGCTGAGCGCCGACTGGACCTTCCTCGACGCGCGCTACGAGCACCTCGTCACCGAGGACGGCGACACGCTCTCCGGGGCGCGGGTCTTCAACACCGCCAGGTACGTGGGCATCGCCTCGGCGACGCTCCAGCCGCCGGGGGCCTGGTGGCGGCTCGGCCTCAGCCTCAACGCGGTCGGGCCCTACAGCCCGTTCGACGAGCCGGGCGTCGTGCTGCCCGCCTACGCCCTGGCCCACCTCAGCGCCGGCATCCGCATCGCCCGGGGCGATTATCTCGACGTCGGAGTCCGGAACCTGTTCGACCGGGCCTACCCCGAGCTCCGGGCCGGAGGCTTCGTGTCGCCGGGACAACCGAGGTCGGTGTACGTGGCACTGCGCACCGGTCCGTGAGCCGTCGGCCGGGTCCGGCGCGGGCGCGGCCGCCCGGATCGCGATCGCGCTTCTCCCGCGGGCGCAGGGCGTCGGTCTCCGCTCGCGGCGAGGTGCCGGGCCAGGAGGCGGCCGTCGGTTGACGGGCTCGAGGTCCGCGTCTACGATTCGCGGTTGCTGTACGACGCGGCGCCGTGACGCCGCGTTCCCGAGTAGCTCAGCTGGTAGAGCAGCCGGCTGTTAACCGGCGGGTCGGGGGTTCGAGTCCCTCCTCGGGAGTTGTGGCCGTCCCCGGCGGCGTCACCGCCCGCCGGCGAACGGGGGCCCCGCGGGCGAGCGCCGCGGGGCCTTCGCGCGTCTGCGACGCCCGCTCGCGCCGTCACCGACGCCGCGCCACGCTCGGGGCCGTCTCTTGTTCCCGCGGCCACCGGATGCGAGAATCCGCATACGCCCGCGCGCCGTCTCCACGTCGACCGGAGGCTCGAGGCATCCCATGGCCCACCACTGTCCCTGGTGGCTCGGCTATCTCCTCGCCAACCCGCTGCGCAAGCTCCGGCAGGATCCGCACGACATCCTCTCGCCGTTCGTCACCGGGGGGATGACCGTGCTGGAGCCGGGACCCGCGATGGGCTTCTTCACCCTCGAGCTGGCGCGGCTGGTGGGATCGAACGGGCGGGTCGTCGCGGTGGACGTGCAGCCGAGGATGCTGGCGTCGCTGCGGCGCCGCGCCGAGCGGCGCGGGCTGGACTCCCGGATCGAGACCCGGGTCGCGCCCGGCGGCGGGGACCTGGGCGTCGGCGACCTCGCCGGGCGGGCGGATTTCGCGCTGCTGTTCGCGATGGTCCACGAGGTGGACGATCGGCCGCGCTTCTTCGCCGATGTCGCGACGACGCTGAAGCGCGGAGCGAAGGTCCTGGTGGCGGAGCCCCGGGGCCACGTGCAGGCGCCGATGTTCGAGGCCGAGCTCGCGCAGGCCGCCGCCTGCGGGCTCGCGGTGGCCGACCGGCCGCGCATCGCGGCCAGCCACGCCGCCGTGCTGGTCAAGTCATGACCGCTCGCCACGCCGACGAGGAGCGACGCGCGGCGGGCCAGCTCGCGACCGACCTCGACCGCGACATCCTGGCGCGGCACCTCGAGCCCCGCGGCATCGAGCCGGTGCGCATGGTCGCCGTCGACGAGGTGTGGAGCGCGATGCGCTTCCGTCCCGCGCGGTGACCGACGGGCGCCCGGCCATCACCGGCCTCGACGCGTTCCAGGCGCTCGACCTCCGGGTCGGGCGCATCCTCACGGCGGAGCCGCTGGCCGGGGCGCGGAAGCCCGCCTACAGGCTCTCGATCGACCTGGGCCCGCTGGGTACGCGGACCTCGAGCGCGCAGCTCACGGAGCTGTATGCGCCGCAGGACCTGGCCGGCCGCCTGGTCGTCTGCGCGGTCAACCTCGGCGTGCGGCGCATCGCCGGCTTCGAGTCGCAGGTGCTGGTGCTCGGACTGCCGGACGAGGCCGGCCGCGTGGTGCTGCTGGCGGTCGAACGCGAGGTGCCGTTGGGCGGCAGGGTCTACTAGCCAGGAAGGCGTCGAGCCGCAGGCGGGGTGGGGGGCCGTGCCCCGTGCCCCTGTGCGTCCGCGCGTCCGTGCGTCCGGCCTCAGCGCACCCGCGCGGGGATGATGACCACCGGCTTCCCCGCCCACTGCAGGCGCTTCTGGATCGCGGCGGCCGTCTCGTTGTGGAGCAGGTGCTGGTACCACGCCTCGCGCTGGAAGATGACCTTCCCGGCGAAGAACGTGACCCGCGGGAACTCCTTCGCCACGTCGAGGCAGAGCTTCTCGCCCTCGTCCACGGCGTCGGTGCCGAGCGCGTAGCGGAACGCGGCCGGCATGCCGATGCGCTGGGCGAGCTCGCAATACTGCTTCAGCTGCTCCTCGGTCTTCTCCTTCAAGTCGCCGATCGCCGCTTCCCCCTTGAACCCAGCCGAGTCCACGACGCCCACCGAGAGGAACACCAGGTTCTTGTAGTAGCCCGGGAAGAACCGGAAGATGTTGAGCGTCGTGTGGATGCCGAGCCCGCCGTACCCGGCCACCAGCACGGCGGCCGTCGGCGCCTTGGGGTCCAGGGGGCGGGCCACCGCGCCCGTGTCGGCCGGCAGCGCCTTCAGCTCGTCGTACAGCGTGGCGAGCTTCGCCTGCGTGGTGCGGTAGTGCTTGCGGATGACGAAGCACAGGGCCACGAGCGCGCCCGTCACGGCCAGCGTCACCCAGCCGCCCTGCGAGAAGCGCTCGAAGACGGCGATGGCCAGGATGGTCACGCACAGCACGAAGCCGAGTGCGAACGTCACGGTGCGCTTGAGCCACGGGCCCGACGCCGGCTGGTGGCGCGAGCGGAGCCAGAAGCGCATCATCGCGAACATCGACAGCGAGAAGGTGATGAACACATTGATGCTGTACATCAGGACCAGCGTCCCGACGTTGCCGCTGGTGTAGAGCAACGCCGCCAGCGACGCCACGCCCATGAGCACGACGCCGTTCTGGGTGGTCAGCCGCTCGGAAAGGCCCGCGAACCGGTGCGGCACCCACGAGTCCACCGCCATGTTGGCGAGCACGCGCGGGCCGTCCGTGAAGCCCGCCTGCGCGGCGACCACGAGCAGCGCGCCTTCGGAGAACAGGGTGAGCACGACCAGCGTGCCCGCCAGCGGGAAGCCCGCCGCGACCTTCTCCACCAGGACGGCGTTGTAGGTCTTGCCCGGCACGTAGGCGACGCCCCAGAGCAGGTAGCACACCAAGAGCCCCGCCGCGACGGTGGACAACGACGCCGCCATGTAGAACATGGTGCGCTTGCCGGTGTGCACCTTGGGCTCCCGCATGATGGGGAGTCCGTTCGAGACGGCCTCGATGCCCGTGTAGGTACCGCCTCCCAGGGAGTACGCGCGGACGAAGAGCAGCAGCATTCCTCCCGCACCGAGCGCCGACAGCCCGGCGTGATACCCGCTGTGGATCGTCCGCGCGACGGCCGGGAGCTCCGTGACGTGCGCCGCGACGCCGTAGCCGATCAGCCACACGTGCGTGAGGAGGAACAGGACGAAGATCGGCGTGAGGGCCAGCACCGACTCCTTCACGCCGCGGATGTTCAGGGTGGTGAGCCCGACGATGATGAGGATCTCGGCGGCCAGCTTGACCGCCTGCCAGTGCACGGGAAGGAAGCTGAACAGCGCGTCGCCCGCCGCCGCGATGGACACGGTGATGGTGAGCACGTAGTCCACCAGCAGCGCGTTGCCGGAGACGACGCCCGCCTTCTCCCCCAGCAGCTTGGTGGCCACGACGTACCCGCCGCCGCCCGAGGGGAACTGCTCGATGATGTGGCTGTAGCCCCACGCGATGATGATGACCGTCGTCGCCGTGGCCAGCGCCAGCCCGACCGCGAGATACGTGTGCTGCCCGAGGGCGAGGAAGGCTTCCTGAGGGCCGTAGGACGACGAGGAAAGGCCGTCGGCTCCGAGGCCGACCCAGGCCAGGAACGGAATCAGCGACAGCCGGTGGAAGAGGCGCCGGTCCCGGAGGTCGCGGGGCCCGCCGACCAGCAGCCGCCGCAGGCGCACCGGCAGTGACGGAGGCTCCTCGAGAATCGGCTCGGGAGGCTCGGGGCCCGGCACGGGCGGGGGCGGGGGCGGAACCTCGGCGCCGCCGGCGCCACGACTCGGGGCGGCTTCAGGCACGACGCAACTTACACTGCCGCTCCGATTCCAGCGCCCCCACCCGACGGCGATGGTCGGAAATCGGCGGGAGGTCGCCTTCCCACGCCGGACGCGCGAGGCATATTTGTGTCGCGCCGCGGACGGCGCAGCGATCGGCGCGCACCTCCTTGGAGACCTGACGGCATGGACGTGGTACTGCTGTCGCGCATCCAGTTCGCACTCACCGTCGGCTTTCACTTCCTGTTCCCGCCCCTGACGATCGGCCTCGCCTGGCTGCTGGTGCTGATCGAGTGGCGCGGCTGGAAGTCGGGCGACGCGACCTGGGTGCGGATGGGCCGGTTCTTCGCGAAGCTGCTGGCCCTCACCTTCGCGGTCGGCGTCGCCACCGGCATCGTGATGGAGTTCCAGTTCGGGACCAACTGGGCGAACTACTCGAGGTTCGTGGGCGACATCTTCGGGGCGCCGCTCGCCGCCGAGGGCGTGCTCGCCTTCTTCCTCGAGTCGGGGTTCCTCGGCCTGTACCTGTTCGGCCGGGGCCGCGTGTCCAGGGGGGCCCACTGGTTCTCGATCCTCATGGTGGCCGTGGGCTCGACCATCTCGGCGTTCTGGATCCTGGTGGCGAACTCGTGGCAGCAGACGCCGGCCGGCTACGTCGTCCAGCACGGCCGTGCCGAGCTGGCGAGCTTCGGCGCCGCGGTCTTCAACCCGTCCATGCTGCCGCGCTTCCTGCACACGGTGGACGCGGCGCTCATCGCCGGCGCGTTCCTCGTGGCCGGCGTCGCGGCATACCTG
>Ga0335070_10005744_pt1 | contig 14621 bp, 12 predicted proteins | sample Lox_Sample_13_FD_206722 | JGI IMG/M metagenome (GOLD analysis project Ga0335070, IMG submission 206722) | Soil microbial communities from Loxahatchee National Wildlife Refuge, Florida, United States - Lox_Sample_1.3 | ecosystem: Environmental > Terrestrial > Soil > Wetlands | place: USA... | reverse complement strand
GCATTCCCGGCGCGCACCGGTGGCGCCGAGTCGAACGGGGATGACGGCCGGGGTGGCGTGGCAGGTGTTGACGGTCCGGTGCAGCTTGGGGGGATCCTTCGCTCGCTCTGCTCGCTCAGGATGACAGCGAGAGGACGCTGTCATCCTGAGGAGGGACGCCGAAGGCGGACCGACGAAGGATCTCCCCAAGCATGCAGCGCGACCAGGCCCGGTGGGGCGTGGGGGGATTCTTCGGCCCGCCTGTGGCGGGCCTCAGAATGACAGGGCGGTGAGCGATCAGGGCTCGGGGGGATCCTTCGCGGTGCCTCCGGCACCGCTCAGGATGACAGCGGGTTCTTCAGGCGCAGCGCGTTCCTCAGGCGCAGCGGATGTGGCGGGCGTCCACCTCGACGTTGCGGACGCCGCTCACCATGGTGAGGAGGAGGCGGACGCGCGCCTTCGCCGGGAGGTAGTGCGTCACGACGCCCTCGATCCCCTGGAGCGGTCCCTCGACGATCCGGACGCGCGAGCCCTTGACGGGCGCGCGCCGCGCGTCCGCGAACACCAGGTACCCGCGCTCTCCTTCCCGCTCGCGCAGCGACGCGATGAACTCGTCCTCGACGGCGCCGAGCGCCTCGCCGAACCGGACGATGCTGGACGCGCCGGTGCAGTAGCGGACTGCCGTGTACTTCTCCTTCGGCACGCAGTGGGCGAACACGTACGAGGGGAAGAGCGGCACCGGCACGTGCGGCGCGCGGGCGTGCCAGCGCGGCTCGAGGACCCGGGGGCAGTAGGCGGCGACGTCGCGGCTCGCGAGCGCCTGCACCAGGGCGGACTCCTGCTTCGGCTTCGTGCGCACCAGGAGCCAGACCTGCCGCGGTTCGTCGAGGGAGATCAGCATCGCGCCGCCGGGGGAACTGTAGGCAGGGCGCGCGCGAGGGTCAAGCCGCCGCGCGCGGCCCAGTTCAGAGTTAAGAGTTGAGAGTTGAGAGTGAAGAGCCGAGCGACTGAGGGGCTCGGGCCACACCTTCCGGCCAGCACGGCCGCATGCTCTCCGGTCTTCGTCTTGAACCCTTAACTCTTCACTCTTAACTCTTAACTCCGCCGGTAGTTGGGCGGCGGGCTGGAGAGGGAAATGTGATGCGGGTCACACGGAACACGGAGCACGCCGGACGGCGTGGTCGAGGGTGAAGCGAGATCGTTGATCCTAGTGGGGTTGCGGGTTCGACTCGGTGGGGTTCTCGCGGGTGCGGACGATCACGCCGCCGACGACGCCGCCGCCGAGGATCGCGATCGGCAGCAGCACCTTGTCGCGGTCGTTCGCGGCCTCGGCGATCACCGCGGCACGGCACGCCGCGTCCGGACGGAGCTGGCCGTCCACGTTGATCCGCGAGATGACGCCCGTGCACTGCCAGCCGTTGAGCACTTGGCCGGACTGTCCCATCACGGTCTCACCGACGACCAGGTTGCGCGCGAAGCGCTGCTCCTCGGACGAGAGGGTCGCGGCGCACGTCGGCGTCACGTCCACCTTCTGGAGAGTGGAGCGGGTCTCCGCGCCTTCGGCATCCTTGACGGCAAACTGGATCTCCGCCGAGCGCGTCCCCTGGTCGGGCAACGGCAGCGCGGCCCAGTAGTTGCCCCTGCCGTCGGATCGCATCTCGAGGTAGTAGTAATCGGTCAGCCCCGCGCGACGGAAGTACACGCGCACCGAGCTCCACCCCGTCTCCGGCTTCAGCGAGAGCGCCACGACCGTGTTGGTGCCCTTGGAGAGGCACGTCAGCACGCTCGGCGTCATGACCGGCGGGGCGGCGAACGCCGCCGCAGCGGCGAGGAGGACCATCACACCGGCGACAGGGCGCACCAACTCAGGCGCGAGCGTTGCGAGCCGTGAGCGAGCCGAAGCCACGCGATGCATCCTCCTTTGGTTGACTTTAGCAACGACGGCCGAATTGTGTCAAGGTTTACGAGCCGCAGCGGCGCCCGGGTTGAGGATCTTCTGGATGTACCCCTCGACGTAGCTCGTGCGCCGGATGTTCGGGAGCGCGCGCTTGAGGATCTCCGCGGCGCTCCCGGCCTCGCCTGTCTCATAGAGCGACACCGCCTCGTAGAAGAGCAGGAGAGGGCGCTTGTCGCCGGGGTCGCCGCCGCGCCTGAAATACTCGACCGCCTCCGGGAACCGCAGCGTGCGGTACGCCAGCTCCGCCGCGACGAACTGGGCTTCCGCGAGATCATGCCTCGAGTCGGCGAGCAGACGCGCCTTCTTCAACGCCTCGGTGATCTTGTTCTTCCGCACGAGGTCCTGGATCGCGTTCAGCTCTCGCTGCTCCTCGGCTGTCGCCTGCCTCAGTGGCGGCTTCTTCGCCTCTGTCGGCGGCGTCGCCTCGGCGACCGGCGGCGGAGACGTGAGCGAGCCCGAAGCCGCTCCCGCGCCGACCGCCGGCGCTCCCGCCGACTGCGCTGCCACGACCGGCGCCGGAGTCGAGGTTGGCGCCGGAGTTCGCGTCGGGGTCGCCGTTGGAGGCGCCACGGTCGCCGCAGGGCGCGGCGGCGCCGGGACCGCCGCCCGTGCCGTTGCGACTTCGGGCGGCCGTGTCGGCGGCGGAGTGGCTCTGGGCATCGCCGTGGTCGCCGCACCGACGGGCGGTGCTGCCGGCCGCGGTGCCGCCGCCGCAGCTGGAGCCGCTCTGGTCGTGCGGGGTTCTGAGACGGAGATCAGCTTCGCAATCGCCGGCCGCTCGGCGAGCGTCGAACGCGGGATCAGTTTGACCACGAGTTGCGAGAACGCGTCACGGAGGTCCTCCGGGATCGCCGCCTTGCTGAACCCGCCGAACCGCTCCTCCACCTCCGCGACGCGCTGGAACGTCTCCGCGAACGCCGATGTCTCCCCCGCCGCCGCCTGGGCGAGGCCCAGTCGGACGAGGCCGTCCGCCAGCACGTCGGGTTCGTCGAGCAATCCGAAGCACGCGATGCGGAGTTCCCGCGCGGCCGTCACGAAGTCGCGCCGGTTGTACGCGTCCGTCCCCTCGCGCAGCAGCCGCATGTAGAACGGGTCGGCCGCCTGGACGACCCCCGATAGGAGTACCAGGATGACCGTCAGAACGACCGTTCGCAGGTTCGAAAGTTCGAAAGTCCGAAGGCTCAAGACGGAGGTCGCTGGGTTGTTGAACTTTCGAACCTTGGAACCTTCGAACATTCGAACAGGTCTCCAGTCAACCGGCCGGCGCCGCGCGCACATCATGCCACGTCCTTGGCGATCGGGCGATCCTCGAGGACCGCCCTCGGGTTGATGTCGGTGAGACGGCGGGCGTGCGCCTCGCCCCACCCCTCCGCGATGATCCGGAACGCGTCCGAGAGCACAGGTGGGCGCTTGGACGCGTCGTGGGCGTCCGAGGCGACGAAGTGCGCGAGGTCGTTGTCGAGCAGGAATGCGCAGCACTCCCGCGCGCGCTTCCCGAACGCGCCTGTGACGCTCATCGCGGTCAGCTGAAGGAGCGCCCCACGCTCCACGAGCTCGGCGAGCGACGCCGGCTCCTCCGCGAGCCAGGCGATCCGCTCCGGGTGCGCGAGCACAGGCCGCCACCCGCCGACCGCCAACTCGTGGACGACAGCGCGAGGGTCCGGACCTACCCGCATGGGAGGGAGCTCCAGGAGGAGGTACCTCGAGCCCGCCATCGGGAGCAGGCTGCCGTCCGGCAGACGGTCCACCTCGGCGAGCAGCTCCGAGTCAACGCGGATCTCGGCCCCGATCGAGAGCTCGATGGTACGGCCGACCGCGCCGAGCAGCGTCTCGAACCGGCTCACGAGCGCGTCCCGGTCGTCGTTCGGCCACCACTCGTGGCGCTGGTGTGGCGTCGCGACGGCGGCCGTGATGCCGTCGGCCGCAGCGACCTCACACATCCGGACCGCGTCCGCGAGCTCTTCGGCGCCGTCATCCACACCGGGCAGCAGGTGCGCGTGGAGGTCCACCATCCGCGGTCAGGCTTTCGCTTCCTTCGCGCTCACGGTCTGCTTGACATATGACTCGTAGCTCCGGTAGCGCTTGCCATACCGGCCCCGCCGCTCGCGGTAGAAGTTGAGCGCGACACCGAGGACGCGGATCTCGGCGAGCTGGAACCGCTGCCTGCAGGCGCGCGCGTCCTCGCGCAGCACCATGCCGGCGCCGACACATAAGACTAACCCGTCGGCCATCGCGGCGAGCACGGTGGCGTCGGTGACCGGGAGCGCCGGCGGGCTGTCGAGCACCACATAGTCGAACCGTTGGTACGCCTTCGCCACGAAGTCGAGCATCCGGTCCGAGGAGAGGAGCTCCGACGCGTTGGGCGGCATCGGCCCCGACGGCGTGAAGCTGAGGTTGGCGATCTGGGTCGAGAGGACCACGCTCTCGTCGGTCGCGCTCCCGGTCAGGTAGTTGACGAGGCCGAGGCGGTTGGGCACGCCGAACACCTCGTGGAGGCGGGGCTTGCGCAGGTCAGCGTCCACCAGCAGCACTTGCTTGCCAAGTTGCGCCAGCACAACCGCGAGGTTCGCCGAGATCGCGGTCTTTCCCTCGCCGGGAATCGCCGAGCTGACGACCACGCTCTTCAGGCCACTCGCGGTCGAGAGGAGGAGAGCAGTGCGGAGAGAGCGGTAGGCTTCCGAAACCGCGAGGCGCGGCATGCTCTGGGGAAGGAGCTCGATCTTGACACCCTGAGGCAAGGGCGTCGCGTACCCCTCCGCGTAGACGCGACGCGGAGGCCCGACGTGATCTTTACTCGAGCTACTCCTCCCATAGTAAGGGCGCGCGTACCCGTACCCGTCACTGCCGCTCGACACGTCGGGTATCACCGCCAGGAGCGGCAGCCCGAGGATGCGCTCCACATCGTCGGGCGTCTTCAGGGACCGGTCTAGGTATTCAAGGAAGAAGGCGACGCCAAGCCCGAGTCCTAGTCCCAACACGATCCCGAGGCTGAGGTTGCGCCTCAGGGATGGCCGGTACGGCCCGTGCGGCACGAGCGCCCGATCAACGATCTGGACGTTCGAATCTCGCGTCCCTTGCAGACGCGCTGTCACCTCGGTCTCCGACTGTCGCTTGACCAACTCGTCGAGGAGGGTGCGCCGCGTCGAAACCTCGACTTTGAGGTTGTTGTACTCGACCGCGGCGGAGTTGAGCTGCATGGCGTCACTCTTCTGTTTGTTCAGTTCGTCCGCGAGAGACTGCTCGCGCCGCAGTGCCCCCTGATACTCCGCCTTGGCGGAGTCGCGCGCCTTGCCGACCATTTCCTGTGTTGCGTCGGCAAGGTGCTGCCGCCCCTTGTCGATCTGCGCCTTGAGCTCCAGCATCGCGGGCCAGTCGGGTTTGTACGTGTTCAGCTTGGTCGCGTAGTCGCGCTCGAGCTTCATCTGGTCGGCCCGGAGCTGTCCGATCAGACCGCCAGAAAAGGTGTCCGCGACCGCGTCGTCGGGCGAGCTCATCATCTCCTTGTAGCGCGCCTCCTTGGCGATGCGCTCAGAGACGGCGGCAACGTAGTCGCGGTTCAGCCCCTCGAGCCGCTGGAGCGTCACGTTGGAGGAGGGGTCGAGCGCCACGATGTCGGTGCGGCGGGAGTACGCCTGGAGCTGCGCCTCCTTGTCCTGGATCTCCTGTTTGATCGTCTCGATCTGCGAGGCGAGGAAGTTCGACGCCCGGCCCACGGTGGCGAATCGGGTCTCGACGCCCCAATCGATGTAGGCGTCAGTAATGCCATTGGCGATCCTCGCAGCTAACTGCGGGTTCGTTGTCGTGTAGGAGATCTCAACCAGGCGAGTGTTGCGGATAGGGTTCACTTCAATGCCACCCAGTATGCGCGCTGCCATCCCGGCTGTGGCGGTGGCGTCTTCAGTTGCCGAGTCCAACGCCGTCGACGACGGCAGGAACGTGGCGCGTCCTGGATTGAAGATCGGATCGTCGACCAGGTGCAGGTTTCTGACCACGCGCTCAGCAAGGCCCCGACTCTGGAGTAGCCGGTATTGGGTGGGGTAGAACGACTGGGCGTCTACCCAATCGTCGAACTGCGCTGGCTGACCAAGGGCGAGATTCGTTCCTGAGCGCCTCTCGATCTGGAGGACGGTCGTGGCCCGATAGACACGAGGTGTGATGGCATAGAGAACGAGCGAAGCAACCATCACGGCAGCGGCAACCACCGCAATGAGTTTCCTGCGCCGGCGGACGATCTCCAGCCACTGTGATATATGAAACTCACTCTCGGGATCCGGGATCGCGAACCCTTGCTCCAGGCCTACCGCCATCTAGAAGAACGACTCCTTCACGATCACAATGTCGCCGCTGTGCAACTCGAAGTCGGGATCCTTGCCGGCGACGATGCGCTTGTAGTTGACCTCGCTCGCGACATCCTTGCCGGCGCGGTCCCTCCGCTTGATCTGGATCTTGCTCGAGGCGCGGTCGGTGAGGCCCCCGGCGCGGGCGATGGCGGTCAGCAGAGTGATCCGCTCCGTGCTCTGGAAGTCCACCGCGCCCGGCTTGGCGACCTCGCCGAGGCAGAACACCGTCACGGTCACCCGCGCCGGCACGTTGATGAGGTCGTTCGCGAAGATGGGGATGTTCGCGTCCGGGTCGCCCCGCACCATGAGATCGTCCACATTGACAGCGATCTGATCGGAAAGGCCATTGTCCGCGCGCCGCAAGATGTAGATCTTGTCGCCATGCTCGTCGGCCAAGCCGCCAGCGGCCGAAAGCGCTTCAAGGAGTGTCCACCGCCCCGAGAAGGCGAGGTTTCCGGGCTGCTTGACGGCACCCAGGACAGAAATCGGCTTCGAGCGGAACTCCCGGATCTGGACTGCCACTGACGCGCGCTGGACGTACCTCGCCTCGAGCATCGCCTTGAGGCGGTCCGCGAGCTCGCTGTCCGTCAGGCCCTGGACCGGGATGTCCCCGATGAGCGGGAGGTTGATCGTCCCCTCCTCGGAAACCCGACGCTCGATGTTCAGCTCCGGCACCTCGAAAACCCGGATCTCGATCAGGTCTTTGGGGCCTATCCGATACCCAGGCGCACCTTCGTCTTGAGCCTGGACAGGCCCGACCCCACAGTGGAGTGCGAGGATGGTGAATCCGACGGCAGCAGCGCTCGTCAGCCGCCAGGCTTCGGCTCGCAACCGCGCAGAGAAGGCAGGCTTCATTCGTGATGCCCCTGGGCGTTGGATTGTATCACCACCATTGGGCTTTCCCGCTCATCAACCGCAGCGAGGCTTGGATCTGGGTTACTGATCGGTTCCGGGCAACGGCGGGGGATGAATAGTCGACCCGCGAACCCCCAACATCGAATGACGCCTCCCGACCCAGTCCGAAGGTGATCGTTCCCCCGTAGCCAGTTAGGCGGTCCGCCACTCCTGGCCCCCCTCCAGCAGCAACATACGCATTCCTCCCCTTCTCCCAGAACATCCTTGCTGTTGCCCGCCAGCCGAGCGCCGATTGGACCGCGAGACCAGCCCGTTCGTCGAGGTAGTAGGGTGTGGCGGGGTCGATGGAATATGCAAGGCTTCGCCCGCCGTAGTACTCGAGGATCACCTTGCCTGACGGCCGAAAGCCAATCTGGAAGTCGCCGTTTGTGCCGGTGTACCTAGCGAAGTCCGCCGGACCGGTGGGCTTCAAGTCAAGCGCGATTGCGCTAACTAGGGCAAAAACCCGCGCGGTCTCCACGCTCAACTCTGCTATGGGAGCGGGTCCCGAGTTGGACTGTCCGTTGACGTTCCGGACGAAGTCGGTGGTGTAGCGCTCGACGCCGACGCCCAATGAGATAGCCTTAGTGAAATGAAACCGGATGCCACCACCGACCCGGCTCTCGTCGCGATCAAGAAGAACCAGCGCCGCGGCTTGGTCGGGCTCGAGACCGCGAGTGACGTACCTCCAGTGGTCCGAGCGAGCACGCGCGAAGAGGGACATTTGGCCGACGACCGCGACCTCCACCAGCGCCGACGCTCGGCGGTCCTGTAGGTTGGCAGGCACTTGGAGTTCCGACGACGCGTACTGCTGATGGCGCGAGTTGCCAGCAAGGACCTCGACAGTAATCCGATTGAAGTACCCGAAGAGCCCAGCACCGACGTCGCCGTTCCAACCGCGTCGGTTTGACAGGTTACGCCACCAGACATACTCGGGCAGCGCGTACATTCCCAGCGTGAGCCTGTGCCCCAGGGGAAGGTAGGCATGTACCCCCCCGCCAACTGTCGCGGTTAGGTCTGACTGCTGGTCCGTCTCGGTTCCGAAGACGTTATTGACGTAGGCGACATCTTTGAGGGCGAACCATGGCCCAAGACGGAGCGGGCCCAGCTGATACGGAGCGGTGTCCATTGCACTCTTGAGGCGGTCACGGGTGGGGACTTGCTCCTCGGCGAGGCTGCCAGGGACTGTGTACTGCGCGAATTGCGCCCACACACCCGAAGCTACCAACGACAGAACCAGCGCGATGGCGCCCTTTCGCATACAATCGGCGCGCATGGCGATGCGAGAGTGGCTCGACCGATACCCGTTTCTCGTCCGGGTCATGCTGGTGGCGGTCGCACTCTTCCTCGTGTTCCTCCCGCTCCCGTTCGGGAGCGTCGTGCCGTGGAGCCATGCCGTCATCCAGGTCACCGCGTTCCTCCTCCTCGCCGTCGCCGCGGTCCTCGCGCCGTCCGTCGCCGAGATTCGCCCCGCCATCCTGCCCGCCGCGTGCCTCGCTGCGGTCGGGCTCGTCGCCGCGATCCAGGGGTCCACCGTTCCTGCCACCATTGTACGGAATCTCTCACCGGAGCACGCCCGGTTGCAGGCGGGTGCGGCCGCGGTCGCGCGCGGGTCGGGGCTCGAGCGCGCCGTGCCCAGCACACTCTCGCTCAACCCGACCGCGTCGCACGCCGCCGCGCTGATGTTCCTCGCCGTCGCGGCATCGCTGCTGGCCGCGGCGGCCCTGTCCGCGCAGCGCAAGGACAGGCGACTGCTGGCGTGGGCGCTGGTGGCGTCCGGGCTCTTCCAGGTCCTCCTCGGCGCCAGCAACCTGCGCCGCTCCCCGACTGCGATCTGGGGCATCCAGGTCCCCAACGACCCCCTGCGGCTGCGCGGCAGCTTCGTCAACCCCGACCACATGGCGCTCTACCTGGAGCTTGTGCTGCCGGTGGTGTTCGCCTGGGGGTGGTGGGCGGTCCGGCGAGCGGGTTTCGATCCCCGAATCGACCGCCGCGTCGCGTTCATCGCGCCGCCGGTGATGGCATGGCTGACGCTGTTCGTCGGACTTGCGTTCACGGGCTCGCGCGCCGCCCTCGTCGCGGCGTGCACCGGGGCGGCCCTCCAGGGGTTGCTCCTCGCGATCCGCCGCCGGCGCTGGCGCCGGGGCGTCGCCGGGGTCGTGGCGGCGCTGGTTGGGATCGGAGCGGTCGCGTTCATCGGCCTTCAGCAGGGGCTGGGAAGGTGGCTCGGCACGTCCCAGTACGAGCTGACGTGGAGCGACCGACTGGACGTCTACCGCCACGCGCTCGCTCTCTGGCAGCGCTTCCCGCTGACCGGCACCGGTTTAGCGACCTTCCGCGACGCGTTCACGCTGGTCGCGCCGCACGAGCTCTCCCAGAACTGGTACTGGCATGCCCACAACGACTGGCTCGAGGTGCTGGTCACGACCGGGGTGATCGGCGCGGCGCTCGTCCTTATCGGCCTCGTGGCGGCTGTCCGCGGGCTTGTCCCGGTCCTGCGAAAGGGCGAGCGCTCGGAGGACCGCGCCGCAGCGCTGGCGGCGCTCGGCGCGCTGGCGTCGGTCGCGGTGCACTCGTGCTTCGACTTCGGCCTCACGATGCCCGCGAACAGCGTCACGCTCGCGATCATCGTCGGCGCGGCGCTGGTGGCCCCTCGCACGGAAGGGCAAACGTAAGAGGGAAAAGGGCAAAGGGACGACAAGGAACGGCCCCGCGTCCCGTCTTTCGTTTCACCTTTTCCGTTTCACCTTTGCCCGTCCTCATGGAGGGTGAGATTCGCGGGGACGATGCGGCCGCCGGCGATGGCGGTGATCTCGACCAGGTGCGGGCCGCGGGAGACCGGCGCGCTGACGCTCACGCCCTCGGGGTCGAACGCGGGCCCGACCGCGACGGGCGAGCCGTCGAGGCTCACCTGGGCGACCGTGCCGCGCGGCGGGAAGCTGTCGAGCGTGATGTCGAACCCCGACGCGTCGCGCGCCGCGCACATGTCGAGGCTCGCAACCTGGCCGTGCCACACCCAGTCCGTGCCTCGCCAGGCGGCGGCCGCCGCGCCATCGAGCTCGGCCTGCGCGCTCGCCTTCGCGCTTTCATCGGTTCCGGCCTGGGCGACGGCGACACGGGCCTCGATCACGGGAAGGTAGACGGCCCAGCTGCGGTTGACGCGGCGGAGTGCCGCCCGCGCCTCGGCGAGCCGATGCCCCCTCGCGAGCACGAGCGCCTTGGCAACCCAGTACTGCGCCCACGGCTCGGTGTTGCCCGCCTCGGCCCTGCGCTCGATCACCTCCGCGCCGGTCAGATCGCCGCTCGCGAGCGCGGCGAGCGCGGCCGTCGGGGAGGGAAGGTCCGCGGCGCTGGCGGCGATCCGGGCGACCACCTCGGGAGGGAGCCACGCCTGCCCGCGGACGGACCCTTCCAGGGCCAGGTCCAGCCAGCGCCGGATCGTCTGCGCGGGCACGCTCAGGGGGCCGGGCGGGCAGTTGGCGAGGGCGGACCGGAGCGTGGCCGCGAACCGGCGGTCCACCGGGAGGTCGGCGACGACGCCGAGAGCGAGCGCACGGGCGCCCGAGGGGTCGCCGCCGCGCAGGTGGTCGGCCGCCTCGCGCACGCGCTCCTCGGCGAGCCGCCCCGCCGCCGCGTCGCGCCGCTGGCGCGCGAGGCAGAACCCGTCCCAGTCCTCGCGCACCCGGCACGCCGCCTCGGTGGTTTCCCACCCCCAGGGGAGATCCGGCACGAGGGAGAACGCCTCGTCGCGGTCGGTCGCCGCGGAGAGCCAGAGCGCCGCGCACTCCCGAAAGGTCGCCGGGTCGGAGAACGCCCGCTGGAGCGTGCCGCGAGCCTCGGCGCGGCGGCTCGCCGACAGCAGCGGCCACGTCTCGAGCCACGCCACGGCGAGCGGGCGCAGCGGCTCGTCCTGGCCGGGGGCCAGCCTCGCCGCGGCCTCCAGCGGCTGCTCCCACGCCGGCCTGTCGGTGAACAGGCGGCGGTCGCCCTCGAACGACCAGAGCCGGTTGGTCGCGCCGCCGATGATCATCGCCGCCTGCCACGCGGCGGGAAGCTCCGCGAGCGCGTCGGCCGCGATCCCGCGCGCCAGGTCGAGGCGCTCGCTCAGGCGCGACGCGGCATCGGCGGCCTCGCGCACCGGGAGCTTCGCGAACGCGTCGGGGTCGTACGCCTCCGAGAGCAGGCCGCGGGCCACGTCGAGCCGCGAGCGGACGGGGTCGGGGTCCCAGAACGCGTCCGCCGCGACCGCCGGCTGGCGTACCGAGAGGCCGGTCTCCTCGACGAGCGCGAGCGCCGCCCTGTGCGCGCGGGTCCACTCGACCCTGTGGACGACGGCGGCGGCCGCCAGCGCGAGCCCGAGCGCCACGAGCGCGACGCGCGCGACGCCGGAGCCGCGTCCGGGTGTCGCCTCGCCGTCGCTCACCGTGCCCTCACGCCCAGCTCACCCGAGGGTCTTGTGGGTGCCGTCGCAGAACGGTGCCTTCTTCGAGTGCTTGCACCCGCAAAACCAGATCTTCTGCTTGACCGCGACCACGACCTTGATCGGCTTGAAGCTCGTCACCTTGTGCGAGCCGTCGCAGAACGGCTGGTTCGAGGATCGCCCGCAGCGGCACCAGTAGTACGTCCCCGGCTCGACCTCGATCGGGAAGTTGTGCCGCGCCGCGATCACGGGCTCGTCGGCCATGAGCGCCTCCCCGCTTCGTATTGTGCCACCATTTGCGTGTCGGTGGTCCGGAGCCTCGAAGGCTCTGGATCTCGACGCCAGACGGAAAACGGGAAAGAGAAAAGGTCAAACGGACGGCGAGACGCGCCTGAACGGCTCCGTCTTCCGTTTGCCGTTTGTCCCTTGCCCTTTTCCGCCTGCCTCAGACGTGGAGCTCGACGACGTCGCGGTCGCGGAGCTCGAAGTCGCGCGCGACGCGCTGGCCCTCGAGTTTGCCGCCCCAGACACGCGCGAACTGGAGCTTCTCCGCGATCTCGCGGTGGACGTGCTCGGCGAGGTCGGCGACGGTGTGCCCGTGCGGGAGCACGAACGGCGCGGACTTGTCCGCCGGCTTGCCGGGCGGCTTGGAGTAGACGCGCACGAGCTGGAGCCTCCGCCACACGGCGACCTTGAGCGCCTCGAGGCCCGCGTGCGTCGCGACGCTGATGCGCAGCATCGGGTACACGGAGGCGTACAGCTCCTCGAGCACCTTGAGGTCGTCCTCGCGCGCGACGTCGGTCTTCGTCACAACCATGAGGGTGACGATCGGGTTGTCGCGGGGGTCCACGTCCTCCGGGAGCTCGCCCACGAGGGGGGCGCGGGCTGCCGCCAGCCGGTCGCGCACCACCTCGACGTCCTCAGGGAGCTCGGTCGAGGTGGGGTCCACCATGAGGAGCGCCGCGTCGGCCCCGCGCACCAGACCGGGCAGCCAGGTATCCATGTGCTGCGACGCGATCGGCGGCAGGTCCACGAGCTGGATGTGGACGTCCTCGAACGCCATCATCCCCGGCTGCGGCCGGGTCGTGGTGAACGGGTAGTCGGCGATCGCGGGCTCGGCGTGGGTGAGGGCGCCGAGCAGCGACGACTTGCCGGCGTTCGGCGGGCCGAGCAGGACCACCTGCGCCGCGCCCTCGGGCTCGACCTTGATCGCGTGCCCGTGCTTGGCGGTGCGGACCTCCTCGTCGTGGCGGAGGCGCGCCAGCCTGCGCTTGAGCTCCGCCTGCATCTTCTCGGTCCCCTTGTGCTTCGGGATGGTGGCGAGCATCTCCTCGAGCGCGGCCCGGCGCTCCTCGGGGGAGTGCGCCGCCTTGAACTTGGCTTCCGCCGCCCGGTACTGGGGGGTCAGGTTCGCAGGCATGCAACGACGATTGTAGACGGGGTTGGATCCCTATGTGCACCACGTTCGGACGTCCACAGGTGGAACGGTTCACGCGAGGGTCGCACAGGCGAGAAGTTCAGAGTTAAGAGTTAAGAATGAAGAGTTGAAAGAGACCTAGGCCGGGCCTGCACGAGCGCCTCTGAACTCTTAACTCTTAGTTCTCAACTCTTAACTCGCTCCCGGTCGCGAGCGACCGGGAGCGAGAGAGTAGACTGCGCGGAATGCACGACAGGGCCGAACGTCGAGCGGTGGCTCCGATCGTCGCCACGGTGCTGGCGCTCGCGTATCCGGCGGCGGTCGCGGCCGGCGCGGGGGCGCTCGCCGTGCTGACCGTCGCGGCCGCCGTCTCCGGGTGCGCGCTCGTGCTCGCCCGACGGAGCTCGCTCCGGCTCCGGGTTGCGCTCGCCGCGATCGCGGTCTGGCTCGCAGGCGCTCTCGGGGGCGCGTTTCTGCTGAGCCACCACGCGCTGCGCGGGTTCGCCTGGGTGCTGGTCGCGCTCTACGCGGTCCCGCTGCCGCTCGTCCCTTGGATCTACGCAAGGACGTTCGCAGGTTCAACGGTTCGCAGGTTCGAAGGTCCGGAACCTGGCGGCGAGCAGAGGAGCGGGGGAGCCGAGGAGCAGAGGGGAGCAACGCCGTGAGCGCCCGGATCACCCGTTGCGCCTTCTCTCCTCTGCCCCTCTGCCCCTCTGCCCCTCTGCTGTATCGGAACGTTCGAACGTTCAAACCTTCGAACCTTCGAACAGCCCTCGGCGGTGGGCGATGACCGTTCTCGCGGTGATCGTCGTCCTCGCGGGGGCGGTCGCGTGGTGGGGGGCGCGCCACGCGCGCGGAGCGAGCGACTACTTCGCCGCCGGCCGGCGGGCAGGCGCCTGGCTCGTCGGCGTCGCGGGGACGGCGGCCGCGGTGTCGGCGTTCACGTTCGTCGGCGGGCCGGGGCTGTTCGCGGTGGTCGGGATCGGCTCGCTGTGGATCACGTTCTCGGCGCCGCTCACGGGCGCCCTCCAGTGCTGGGCGGTCGGAGAGCCGGTGGTCGAGCTGGCGCGGCGCCACGGGATCCTCACCCCGCAGGAGCTGATCGGCGTGCGGTTCGGACGAACGGCCCACGGCGTCGGCGCCGCGCTCATCGTCCTCGGGTGCGTGGCCAACCTGGCGGTGCAGGCGCGCGCGGCGGCCGTGCTCGGGGAGGACTTTCTCAAGGTGCCGGGAGTGGCGGCCGCCGGCGTCGCGCTGCTGGCCACCACGGCCTACACGGCGCTGGGCGGGATGCGGGCCGGGCTCGTCGCCGACGCGGCGCAGGGGGCGACGATGGCGCTCCTCGCGCTCGTGCTCGCCGGTGCGGCGCTCGCGGCGGCGGGCGGCCCGGCCGGGGCCGTGGAGGCGCTGCGCCACGCGCGGCCCCAGCTGCTGGGCGCGTTCGGGAGTGCGGCGCCCGCGCGGGCGCTGGGGTGGTACCTGCTGTTATGCCTCGGGACGTGCGCCCAGCCCCAGTACGTCCAGAAGTTCTTCTTCCTCCGCTCGCGCGCACAGCTCCGAGCGCTGCCCGGCGTGCTCACGCTGGCGCTCGCGGCGACGCTCTCCGTGTGGCTC
>Ga0335070_10005743_pt1 | contig 14621 bp, 14 predicted proteins | sample Lox_Sample_13_FD_206722 | JGI IMG/M metagenome (GOLD analysis project Ga0335070, IMG submission 206722) | Soil microbial communities from Loxahatchee National Wildlife Refuge, Florida, United States - Lox_Sample_1.3 | ecosystem: Environmental > Terrestrial > Soil > Wetlands | place: USA... | reverse complement strand
TGCTGATGCGCGCCGACGAGGTTATCGAGTAAGGTAGGCGAGCGCCGGTACCGGGAGGCGGAGGGCGAGAACCTGGCGGAAGGCGAGCACTGCGGGTGCTGCTCGGGCGAGAAGGCGGAAGTGCTGAGAATGAGCGTTGAGGCGACATGGAAGGGCGCTGTCTGACGGAATCGCCGCTCAGCCGATCCCGGTTGAGGAGGGGTCGAGATGATGCTCACGGGGCTCGTGATTCTCGCATGCGCACTCGCTGCAGTCGCTTATCTCCTCATACGGAGAATGGGGGTCGATGAGGAACGAGAGAGACACGAAACGCGCGTCATGCGAGACATACCCCACCGCCAGGCAGTGCCGGAGTTTGAGCACAGTTCAGGAGCTAGATTTGAAACCCTGGCCCACTTCTTGACGCCAGGAGTGGCCGTCCAACAACAGGCTGGAGCGGCCCGGCTCGACGCCGGCCGCTCAGCCTCTGCCCACTGGGCGTAGTGTTCCGGTGGCCACGGATCCGGCACTGAAGCCGAGGTACAAATGAACTGCCCGCGGTGCGCGCACGCGAACCGCCCCGACGCGAAGTTCTGCGAGGAGTGCGCTGCGCCGCTCGCGCGCATGTGTACCCATTGCGGAACTCAGCTTTCCGCAACCGCCAAGTTCTGCTCGGAGTGCGCCCACCCCGCTGACCCGGCAGCGCCGTCCGCCTCGCCGCGCCTCGGCGCGCCGGAACCCTACACCCCAAAACACCTCGCCGAAAAGATTCTGACTTCAAAGGCCGCGCTCGAGGGCGAGCGCAAGCAAGTGACGGTGCTCTTCTGCGACATCGTGGACTCCTCCCGGCTGGCGCAGCGCCTGGACCCGGAAGCCATGCACGAGGTCATGGACCGCGCTCTGCGTCTCATGGCGGAGGCCGTCCATCGCTACGAAGGAACCGTCAACCAGTTCCTGGGGGACGGCTTGATGGCCCTCTTCGGGGCGCCCGTAGCCCTGGAGGATCACGCCTTTCGCGGCGTCCAGGCGGCGCTGGCGATCCGGGAAACGCTTAGCGGCTATAGCGAGCAACTCAAGCAGGAGCGAGGCGTAGAGCTCCAGCTCCGTCTGGGTCTCAACACCGGCCTCGTCGTGGTCGGACGGATCGGCGACGACCTGAGAATGGACTACACCGCGGTGGGGGACACGACCCACTTGGCGTCGCGGATACAGACGCTGGCCGAGCCCGGAACCATCCTCATCGCCGATGTCACTCACCGGCTTGTCGAAGGTTACGTCCGAAGCGAAGGCCTGGGGCCGGTCGCGGTCAAGGGGCGGAGCGAGCCCCTTGAGGTCTATCGGGTGATCGGCCGCCGCGGCGGGCGAACCCGGCTGGACGTGAGCGTGGAACGCGGCCTCACGCAACTGGTCGGCCGCGAACGGGAACTCGGCCTGCTGCACGAGTGCTTGGCTCGGGCCAAAGCTGGCCGCGGCCAGTTGGTAGGCGTCGTGGGCGAGTCGGGGGTGGGGAAGTCGCGCCTCCTCTACGAATTCCGCAAGTCCCTGGAAGGGGAGCGGATGACCTGGCTCGAGGGCCACTGTGTGGCGTACGGCCAGACGACTCCCTACCTGCCTGTTCTGGACATCCTCCGCGCCAACTTCCAGATCGAGGAGGGGGACAACCCGCTCCAGGTCCAGGAGAAGCTTCGCCAGGGCATCCATCGGCTGGCCCCGGCCCTCGAAGGAATTCTCCCATTTCTACTGGACGTGTTCGGCCTCGCCGGCGCGAACGAGGCCCTCAAGCATCTGGACCCGAAGGACAAGCGACAGAAGACGTTCGAGGCGATCCGGACCCTGACCGTGGTCGGGACTCAGCGACGGCTCCATGTGCTGATCCTGGAAGATCTCCAGTGGATCGACAAGATCTCCGAGGACTACTTCGCCTTCATGACGGCTGGCCTCGCCGGTGTCCCTGTCCTCGTGCTGACGACCCAGCGCCCCGGCTACACCGCGCGCTGGGCGGACAAGACCTACTACACGCAGATCGCCCTCGACCTGCTCGGTGAGCACGAGATCGAGGCGCTCGTGGCGGCCCTGCTCGGGAGTCACCTCATTCCGTCCGATCTGCTACGGGTCATCGGCGAGAAGGCCGAAGGCAATCCGCTGTTCGTCGAGGAGATCACGGCTTCGCTTCGGGAGCGCAGGATGCTGGTCCACCGCAACGGAGAGATCCTCTGGGCGGGGGGCGCACGGGTCGAGTTCCCCGCCACCATCCAGGACATCATTCGCGCGCGGATCGATCGGCTGGAGGAGCCGGTCAAGCGGACGGTCCAGGCCGCGGCCGTCATTGGACGCGAGTTCGGCCTTCGCCTGCTCACGCGCATCTCCGAAGTTGCTGCGGACGTCCAGCACGATCTCGACACGCTGGCGCATACCGAGTTGATCCACGAGACACGCTTCTTTCCCGAGCTGGAATACACGTTCAAGCACGCCGTCACCCAGGAGGTGGCCTATCAGAGCCTGCTGGCGCAGCGCCGGAAAGACCTGCACGGGGCGATCGGCCGGGCCATCGAGGACCTCTACGCCGACCGCTTGGAGGAGCATGCGCCGATCCTCGCGTACCACTACTCTCGGGGCGAGCGACGGGACAAGGCCATCGAGTACGCGCTTCTCGCCGGCGACCGGGCCGCCCGTCTCTACGCGAACACCGAGGCCACCACCTACTACGAGCAAGCGCTGGCGACGGCGCGGGCGCTGCCGCCCGGCCCGTCAGGTCACTGCGCCGAGATCGACGCGGCGCTCAAGCTCGCGGCGGTCGGCATGACCCGTCAGCACATCGAGCGTGATTGGCCGAACGTCGAGCGCGCTCGGGCGCTGGCCAAGCAGCTTGAGGACGCGCGCCGGTTGGCTCAGGCCCTCTACTGGCTTGTACGGCTCCAGTATGTTCTCGGCGACTCGGCCCGCGCGATCGACTATGCGGAGCAGAGTCTGGAGATCGCCGACCGGCTCGGCGACGAGACCCTCGCCGCGCCGCCCGTCAATCTCGTGGCCAGGGCTTCCTGGAGATCTGATCCGCCCAAGTCATGCCGAATGATCGCGCGAAGCGTCGAGCAAATGGCCCAGCTCGGAAACAAGGGCGAGGAAGCGACGGCATCGGGCTTCGCCGCCTTGCCCTTCGCAGCTACCGGCGAGTTCGACCGGGCCCTGGCCTACGCCAACCGCGGCCTCGAGCTGGCCCAGGAGATCCAGAACCCCCTCGCGGAGGCGGCCGCCTATCAGTACCGTGGGAGTCTTCACGACCAGCGCGGCGAATGCTCGCGCGCGATCGCCGACTACGAATCCGCGAGGCGTGTTGCCGAGGGTGCGGGCGACTTCTTCCGGATCTACATCGTGAAGTTCTGGGAGTCGCGGGCTCACACGAGGGCCGGGAACGCGAGCCGGGGGCGGATGCTCGTCGAAGAAGGCTTCTCGTTGGCCGAGCAGATCGGCACGAAGTTCGTCCTCGCCCAGGGGAAGGTATCCCTTGCCGAATCTCTCCTGGCCCTGGGCGACGTGGACGAGGCGTGCCGAGTCTGCCAGGAAGCGATCACCCTGAGCGACGAGAGCGGTGATGAGTTCGGTGCCGCCCTTGCCCATCGAACCTTCGCCGAATCGCTGATCCGGCTGCGTCCGCCCGACGTTCAGTGGCGGCATGAGATTCTGGAGGCCATCCGAATCCAGCGAGGCAGAGGAGCACAACCAGAGTTGGCTCGAAGCTACCTGAGTTATGCTCACCTGCTCACGGCCGCGGGTGAGGTCGAACAAGCTCGGGCACATCTCGCCCAAGCCATCGACATGTTTCGTCAAATGGGCATGGCCTGGGATCTCGGCCGTGCCGAGCAAGCGCTACTGGAAATCGCTTGAATGTTGAGTCCGGCTTGGAGACATTGCGACGGGGCGCATAATTTCGCAGTGGAGCGGCGGCGCTTCGCGCGCCGCTCACCGCGGCGTTGGGCGGGCAAGACATTGACCACAATCGTGAATGGCCAGGTCGTCCTCCGCGGTTGCGGCGGCCTGCCGCCTGTGGATGCATGGTTGTGAGGCCCGCGGTTGCCAAGCTCGCCGCCGTGGCGGCTCTGCTGTTCGCCGCGCCGTTCGCTGCCGTGGCACAGCGGCCCGCGACGGTCTATCGGATCGGAGTTCTCTACCCGGGCGGATCGGTGCCATTGTCGCCTCGGATGGAGGCGTTTCGGCAGGGCTTGCGCGAGGCAGGGTACGTTGAGGGAACGAACCTCGCCATTGAGATCCATTTCGCAGATGGGAAGGCCGACCGCCTGGCCAAGATGGCTGCCGAGTTGGTCCGGAGCGAGGTACACGTTATCGCAACAAGCGGAGACCTCGCGACCCGTATGGCTCAGCAGGCAACTCCGACGATCCCGATCGTTGCGTTCACCGACGACCTTGTGGGAGCCGGCCTCGTCGCCAGCCACGCCCGGCCCGGTGGGAATATCACCGGGATAAGTATCCTTTCCCCGGAACTCAACGTGAAACGCCTCGAAATCCTGAAGGAGGTCTCTCCCAGGAGTTCTCGAATGGCCGTCCTCTGGGATCCCGCTACCGGCACAGCCCAGCTGAAGGCGATGGAAGCCGCCGCGCGCTCATTAGGAGTTCAGCTACTTGTTCTAGAAGTGCGGGGTCCCGACGATCTTGACGCTGCGTTCAAAACCGCCAGCAAGGAACGCGCAGGAGCCCTCAACGTATTGGCATCGCCTCTTCTTGCGTCCTATAGCCAGAAGATCGTCGCGCTCGCAGCAAAGAGTCGGCTCCCGGCGATTTACCAGTGGAGGGAACACGTGGAGGCCGGTGGGTTGATGTCCTATGGACCCATCCTCCTCGACACGTGGCGGCAGACTGGCCTTCTCGTAGGTAAGGTTCTGCGGGGCGCGAAGCCCGCCGACTTGCCGGTCGAGCAACCGACGAACTTCGAGCTGATCATCAACACGAAGACCGCGACGGCCCCCGGCCTCGCTATCCCGCCGACGTTGCTCTCACGGGCCGATCGGGTGATTCGGTGACTGACCCCCGGAGGGGGGCGGGGGCAGTGCATCTCGCTTCGTGAGAAGAGCGGGAACTGCTCAACGACATGACGCTGGGTGCTACTGTCGGCCGCCCAACATCGCGCTTGAGCGGCCGGGCTTCGCGCGCCGCTCAGCGCCTCCGGCGGACGAGAGGAGGACGCCAATGAACAGTAGCCGCAACCTCCTGATCCTGATCGCGGCCTTCGGGCTGGCGGGGTTGTCTGCCGCAAGCTATGTGTTCGTCACTCACTCGCTGGGTTACGCATTGTTTTGTCCGTTCGCGACGGGCTGCGATGCGGTCCAAAATAGCCCGTACGCGGTTCTCTTGGGCATCCCCGTCTCCTTTCTCGGAATGATGGGCTTCAGCGCGTATATCGCCTTGGCTTTGATCGGCCTACGCTCTGATATGGCTACGCGTTGGCATTTCAAGGCACTCCTGGTTCTGAGCGTCGTGGAAGTCGGGTTCACGTCCTACATGGCCTACCTACAGGTCGCGGTCATTCGGGCCGTCTGCTCTTGGTGCATGTTGTCGGCGGCACTGACGGTGCTCTTGGCGGTCCTCGTCATCTACGCCATGTTCGGAACAGTCAAGGCTACCGGTGCCAGTCTCGGCCGATGAGGGACGCGACGCCGAATTCTAGTTCGGCGATTCAATCAAGCGCGCAGGCTGTCCCCTATCACGGGTTACAGACCGGAACGAGACCCAGGATGTCGGCGGTCACCATGGGGATACGGCGCGACTGGAGACCAGGATGACGGTGCCACGGCCCACTCTCACGGGGCTCTTGATACTCACGCTCCTCGCCCTGCCGATCGTGCTCGAAGCACAACCCGCTCAGGTCTATCGCGTAGGCGTTGTGCACGTCGGAGGCCCGACCTCCTCAGCCATCGACGGGCTGAGGGACGGGCTCAGGGAGCTGGGCCTCGAAGACGGCAAGCAGTTCGTCCTCCACGTACGCGATGTCAAGGGCGATCCGAAATCGGTGGAAGCGGCGGCGAGGAGTCTGGAAGCGGAGAAGGTCGACTTGATCTGGGCGATCAACACCTCGGTCAGCCTTCCGGTCAAGCGGGCAACGAAGAGCGTCCCCATCGTGTTCTATGCCGGGACCAATCCGGTGTCCGTCGGTCTCGTCGAGAGCTTCCACAAACCAGGAGGACGTCTCACGGGCATCCACGGCCAGGGCACGGACCTCACATCGAAGCGCCTCGAACTGCTGAAGGAGATGGTGCCGAGGCTCCGTCGGGTCGTGACGTTCTACCGCCCCGACAGCCCTGTCGCTCAGCAGTCCGTGAAGAACGCGCGCGATGCCGCCCGCCAGCTCAAGCTGGAGCTCGTCGAGCGGCCGGTCGCCTCGGTCGAGGAACTGCGGGGGGCTTTGCGCGCCCTCCGACCCGGTGAGGCGGATGGCCTTCTCTACGTGGCGGATGCGATGGTAGCCAGCCAGGCGGAGTTGATCATCGAGAGCGCGCGGGCGAAGAGGTTGCCAACCATGTTCCAAGAGCGCGGGAGCGTCGTCAAGGGGGCGCTGGCCGCGTACGGCGAGAGCTTTTACATGATCGGCCGACTTTCGGCCAAGTACGTCCAGCGTGTCCTGCTGGGCGCCAACCCTGGTGAGCTGCCCGTGGAGCAGGTCGACAGACTCCACTTCGTCATCAACCTCAAGACCGCGAGGGCGCTCGGACTCGCGATACCTCAATCTGTGCTGACTCGGGCGGACGAGGTCATTGAGTGAAGGCCGCGCCACCGGACCCGCCGGAGACGCCTTGCGAACTGCCGCCAAAACTGGAAGGGACGACCTCGCAGTGAGTGATGATCGACGAACCTCGGCCTGCAGCCGACGGCCTTCGGCCGCGGCTGATACCGGCGTTCGGCGGCGCAGGGTGCTCGGATGGCGGAATCGCTAATCGGGGGGGATCGCTGGCTCGCAGCGAATTGGCTTGAACACTACGCTCGCCTCCAACCTGGCCTTGGGTGGCTCATCACAAGGGAGACGTGACATGATGAATCCAGCAAAGAACACGATTTGCCTCTGGTACGATGGCGACGCCGAGGACGCGGCGCGGTTTTACGCGAAGACCTTTCCCGATTCGTCCCTCGGCGCGGTGCATCGGGCGCCGGGCGACTTTCCGTCCGGGAAGAAAGGGGACGTGCTTACCGTCGAGTTTACCGTGATGGGCATCCCCTGCCTCGGGCTCAATGGCGGGCCTTCGGTCAAACACAACTGGGCGTTCTCGTTTCAGGTCGCAACCGCCGACCAGCCCGAAACCGATCGCTACTGGAACGCGATCGTCAGCAACGGCGGTCAGGAGAGCGCGTGCGGGTGGTGCCAGGACAAGTGGGGATTGTCCTGGCAGATCACGCCGATCGCCCTGACCAAAGCGGTCACCGGTTCCGACTCCGCCGCCGCCAAGCGCGCGTTCGATGCGATGATGACGATGAAAAAGATCGACATCGCCGCGATCGAGGCGGCGGTTCGCGGTTGAGGTTGCAAAGGTACGCCGAACCAGGCGCTGCACCTGACCGGCGGGGCATAACGGCTTTTCGTGACGTGTTGCCCCCCAACCCCGCCGGCAGGTGAGCTGTGTCGTTAGCGAGCTCCAGATGACGGACCAGGAACTCATCACCGAACTCGAGGGCCTCCGAAACACCATGATCGCGGTCGCAACCGGTGGTCCTCGCATTGCGGACGTCAATGAGCAATATCAGCGCGTGTTCGCGGCCGTAGCAGCAGAACTCGCACGACGGCACATCGATAATCCGATCACCTACGGGAGTTTATGGGACTGGTACGGCCGTTGGAGCAGCGGTGACCTTCCGAGCTATCAATCCCGTCGTGTGTTCGTCGGGGAGCTTATTAACCCGATCATCAACCGCGTTCGCACTGGGCGCACCGGGGACGTGCACCCCACCGGATGGCAACGGGTGGATCGAACTGTTGGCGAGCTTCGTGATCGGCTGGCCTCGGCTCGCAACGAAGAGCAGTTTCAGGCAGTCGGCCTGCTGGGCCGCGACACACTCATCTCGCTTGCGCAGGCGGTCTACGTGCGAGACCGGCACCCCACGGTTGACGGCGTCGAGCCTAGCTCGACTGACGCGAAACGTATGCTTGAGGCCTACCTGGCGGTAGAGCTGATCGGTGGAACCAACGAAGAGGCGCGGCGGCACGCCCGCTCGGCGCTCGATTTCGCAAATGCTGTTCAGCATCGCCGAACCGCGACTTTTCGGGATGCCGCCCTCTGCGTTGAAGCCACGACGACCGTCGTGAACGTGATTGCGATCGTTGCTGGCCGAAGAGATCCACAGTGACCGGTCTGCTGGCTAACAACACGCTGCTGGCGACTTCGCTTCGCTTGGCCGCCGCAGATTATTGTGGGCGTTAGGCTTCACCAGCACATCTACGATCACATGGCCGAAATCTATATCAGCACCGACGTTGAGACTGATGGCCCGATTCCGGGCCCTCACTCGATGCTTAGCCTCGGCTCCGCTGCGTACACGGCAGACAAGCGCCTTGTATCCACCTTCTCCGCAAATCTCGAAACGTTGTCCGGGGCGGCCGCGCATCCAAAGACAGCAGAATGGTGGGCGGCCCAACCAGAAGCATGGGCGGCCTGCCGAAAAGACTTGGAACCACCTGAACGTGCAATGGCGCGCTACGTCGCCTGGATAAAGTCACTCAAAGACAAGCCGGTGTTTGTGGCCTACCCTGCCGGCTTCGACTTCCTGTTCGTCTATTGGTATCTCATGCGGTTTGTTGGTGAAAGCCCGTTCGGTCACTCGGCGCTAGACGTCAAATCGTTCGCTATGGCCGTCCTGAAAACGGACTACCGAGAGAGCACAAAGGAAAACATGCCGAAGCACTGGTTCGACAAGCTCCCTCACTCGCATGTTGCACTCGACGATGCAGTTGAACAAGGCGCGCTTTTCTGCAACATGCTCAAAGAGAGCCGTTCAAAGAGGGAAGCCTAACCCTTCCATTGAGCCGGGGCTGACCATGATAGATGGCTCTCAGTGACCGCCTGACTTCCGTATTCAGGTGGCGGCCTTCGGCCGCGCCGGATACCAGCGTTGGGCGTCCGGCGCAAGTCCTGCACGCGAAGCGGCTGGCCGGGGGGCCGGGGTAGTTTCGGCCTCTCCGTGTGGAGCAAACAACAAGCGGGAGGATCGACCATGATCATGCGGATTACGTGGGGAAAGCTCCGGCCCGGCTCATGGAAGGACTTCGAGAAGACGTACAACGCCACGGTGGCGACCAAGGGGCGTCAGATCAAGGGCCTTCGCGGACGCTGGCTCCTGCAAGACACGGAGGACAAAGATACGGGGTTTGCGGTGAGTCTCTGGGAAAGCGCGGGGGAGATGCAAGTGTACGAGCAGGGTGATCTGTACCGGAAAGAGATCGCGCCCGCGCTGCAGCCCTTCTTCGTCGGCGACTACAAGACCTATCGGTGTGACGTCAAGTACATGCAATAGAAGGATCAGACATGGCGATATCGAGTGTCATTGCGCAGCTGCGCACGACAAACTTGGGTCAATCGATACGGTTTTACACGGAAAAGGTCGGCCTGACCCTCGAGTTCCAGTACGAGGACTTCTATGCCGGGATTCGGGCAGGCAACCAGCTCTTCCACCTGAAGCTCGTCGACGAGAGGGACCCGTCCACCGAGTTCGTGGACAAGGGCGAGCACTTCCACCTCTATTTCGGGACGGACGACGCGCAGGCCACCGCCGATGCGTTGAAGCGAAATGGAGTCCGCCTCGTGAAGGATGTGCACGATACGCCGTGGGGAACGAGAGAGCTCGTCATAAAGGACGATCAAGGCCACACCCTGTATTTCGGTCAGCAGCCTTAAGAAATGGTCCAGCATGTCTATCTGATCGAGAAGGGCGCGATCAGGCGCATGGAGATCAGGACATGACCGGCTAGGCGTGGATTGGCCGGCTTCACTCTCCCCGGAAGACGGGCCGCCGCTTCTCCAGCATGGCGCGGCGGCCTTCGCTCGCGTCGGTGCTCTGGCGGGCGCGGCCGGTCGCCTCGTCGAGGTCGCTGTGGGTGATGCTCTCCCGCAGCGAGATCGCGCGCTGGATGGTCGCCTTGATCCCCGCCAGGGCCAGGGGCGCATTGCGCGCGATGCTCTGCGCCAGCTGAGCGGTTGCCGCCTCCAGCTCCGCCGCGGGCACCACCTGGTGGACCATGCCGATCTCGTGCGCCCGGCGCGCCTCGATGGGCTGGCCGGTGAAGAGCAGGTGTCGCGTGTGGGCGGGGCCGATGATCTCGATCAGTTTCTGCCCGAGCACGAAGGGCACGACGAGCCCGATCCGCGCCAGCGGCATGCCGAAGCGGGCCACGTCGGCGGCCACGCGCAGATCACAATGGAGCGCCAGCTCGCAGCCGCCCGCGATGGCGTCGCCGTGCACCATGGCGATGGTCGGGTGCCGCGAGCGCTCGACACGGCCGAGCACCTCGATGACGCCGCTCTCGGGATCGCCCGAGGCGCCGCGCCGCTCCTCCATCTCCTTGAGGTCCATGCCGGAGCAGAAGGCGGGGCCGGCGCCGCGGACCACGACCACGCGGACGTCGCGATTGGCGTCCAGCTCCTCGAAGCGATGGCGGAGCATTGCCAACAGCGCGCTGTTCATGGCATTGCGCTGGCCGGGGCGGTTGAGGGTGACGGTGGCGACGCCGCCGTCTATCGCGCAGAGAACCTCGTCTGACATTGATGTGTCTCCTCTAGGGGCGCGCGGAGGGCGCCAGCCCGCGCATGGCGTCGAGCACGAGGGCGCGGCGCCGCGCCGGGTCGGGGTCATTGGTCTGGAACTGCAGGAAGGCCGTGTCGATGCCGTGGTCGAGATAGCGCTGCACGCGCGCACGGATCGCGGGCAGGGGACCGCGCGCGATCAGCTCCTCGACCACGGTCGACGGGACCGCCGTCACGGCACCCCGGCGATCGCCGGCCGCCCACTTGTCCCACATGGGCTGGAGCACGGGCGTGCGGCCGAGCCATTCCTGATAGGCGCGGTAGACCGGAACGTTCAGGTATGCCGCGATGTGCCGCTTGATCATCTGGTCCGACTCTGGGCCGGGCGTGTCCAGGTTGACGAAGAGACGCGCGGTCACTTCGATGGCCTCGGGGTCGCGGCCGGCCTTTCGCGCGGCCTCGCGAACGATCGCCACGGACTTCGGGACGTCCTCCGGCGCATTCCAGTTGACGATGACGCCGTCGCCCACCTCGCCGGCCACCCTGAGCATGCCGGGACGCAGTGCCGCGATGTAGATGGGCACGGGCGGGTCGGGCACGCGCGTCAGGCGGAACCCGTCCACCGAGATTGTCTGGCCTTTGAAGACGACACGCTCGCCGGCCAGTGCCGCGCGGAGGAACTGCGCCATCTCGCGCACGCGGGTGGCGGGCTTGAAGAACACGCCGCCATTCCAGGACTCCACTATCGGCTGCGAGCCGGAGCCGATGCCGAGGACGAAGCGACCTGGCGCGAGGTCGGCGAGCCCGGCGGCCGTGGAGGCGAGAGTTGCGGGCCCGCGCGTGTAGACATTCGCGATGGCGATGCCGAGCCGCATGCTGGTGGTGGCAGCGCCGATCGCGGCCAGCGGGGTGAAGCCGTCCACGCCGTCCACCTCGAAGGACCACGCATCGGTGTAGCCCAGCCGCTCCGCCTCGCGGGCGATGTCGCCCAGCTCGGCGATCGAGAAGCCTTCCATCGGCACCGACAGCGACCAGCGTTTCTTCACGGTTTCTCCTCTGGAGCGCCCGATCCGTGCTTGGCCGCCCTGGTCATCTCAGCCCTCGCCTCCCCGCTCGAAGCGAGCGGCTCAGCTCGAAATGCGACCCTCTCCCCCTCCGGGGGCGAGGGATGCGAGAGTCCCTCTCCGAGGGCGTGGAGGACCGTCGCAGTCTAGCCGTTTTCGCCGCAGCCGCGACAGGCAAAGTGTGGCATGTCACGACGCCGCTCGAAGGTGGTAGAATCGCGGCCCATGCCCTCTTTCCCGGGATTCACGCTGCCCGACGAGCTCCGCATCCTCGGCGAGCAGATCCGTCGCTTCGTCCAGGAGGAGATCATTCCGCTGGAGCAGCGGATCGACCCCGACGCCCCCGACATTCCGGACGAGGACTTCAAGCGGCTCTCCGCCAAGACCAAGGCGGCGGGGCTCTGGGCCCTCGGCGCCAAGGAGGAGTACGGCGGCGGCGGTCTCGACACCTTCAGCATGTGCGTGGCCCTCGAGGAGATGTCGCAACACAGGATGGGCCTCTACAACCCGGGCTGTGGCGTATTCGGACGCAATCCGCCGCCCGCGATCTGGGCGGGCAGCAAGGCGCAGATCGAGAAGTACGCGATCCCTACCGTGCGCGAGGGGACGAAGACCTTCTTCGCCATCACCGAGCCCTCGGGCGGGTCGGATCCCGCGGGCGCGATCCAGACCCGCGCCGAGAAGCGTGGCGACCGGTGGGTGCTGAATGGGCGCAAGGTCTTCACCTCGCGAGCCCACGAAGCGCCGTGGGGCATCGTCTGGGCCCGCACCGACAAGGCCAAGGGGCGCGCCGGTATCTCCTGCTTCATCCTCGAGCGCGGGACGCCCGGGTTCACCGCCAAGCCGATCCGCACCATCCGCACCTCCGCCGTCCCCAATGACGTCGTCTTCGAGGACTGCGAGGTGCCCGCGGAGAACCTGATCGGCCAGGAAGGCCAGGGCCTGGACCTGGCCTTCGACCTGCTCGTCAAGCAGCGCTTCCCCTACGCGGCCTGCAACCTCGGCGTGGCGGTCGCCGCCTACAAGATGGCGGTGGCGCACGCCAAGCAGCGCTCCACGTTCGGGGCGCCGCTCTCGCAGCGCCAGGCTATCCAGTGGATGCTGGCCGACGCCCTCGTCGAGATCCGCGCGACCCGCTGGCTCATCTGGGAGGGTGCGTGGAAGGCCGACCGCGGGGAGGACGCCCGCGTCGAGGCCTCCATCGCCAAGCTCTACTCGAGCGAGGTGCTCGGCCGGGTGATCGACGCGGCCGTGCAGATCCACGGCGGCTACGGCGTCAGCAAGGAGTTTCCGCTCGAGCGCTGGTACCGCGAAGCCCGCGTGCGCCGTATCGGCGAGGGCCCGTCGGAAGTGCACCGCATGGTCATCGCCCGGTCTCTCTTCCGCTAGGAGGACATTCAGTGGCCACCTTCAATTTCAAGCTCGGCGAGCTTCCTCCGGAGGCGCAGAAGGTCCGTGGCGAGATCCGCGATTTCCTCGATCGGGAGCTCGGCGATCGCAGCGCGAGCAAGCGCGCGCTCTCGTGGGGCGGCTTCGACCGCGAGTTCTCGCGCAAGCTGGGCGCGGCGGGCTTCATCGCCATGACCTGGCCGAAGAAATACGGCGGGCACGAGCGGAGCGCGCTCGAGCGGTACGTGGTCCTCGAGGAGTCGCTCGCCGCGGGCGCGCCCACGTCGGCTCACTGGGTCGCCGACCGGCAGAGCGGCCCCCTCCTCCTGCGCTTCGGCACCGAAGAGCAGCGCCAGCGCTTCCTGCCGAGGATCGCCAAGGGCGAGCTGGCCTTCGCCATCGGCATGAGCGAGCCCGACTCGGGGTCGGACCTCGCCTCCATCCGCACGCGCGCCGAGCGCGTGGAGGGCGGCTATCGCGTCAACGGCACCAAGATCTGGACGAGCAATGCGCACCTCTCGGACTACGCGATCGCGCTCTTCCGGACCAAGGTGGTGCCGGACAAGAAGCACGAGGGGCTCTCGCAGTTCCTCGTCGACCTCAAGTCGGAAGGAATCGGCATCCGGCCCATCATCGACCTGGCGGGCGGGCACCACTTCAACGAGGTCCACTTCCAGAACTGCTTCGTGCCCGACGACATGCTGGTGGGCAAGGAAGGCGATGGGTGGAAGCAGGTCACCACCGAGCTCGCCTTCGAGCGGAGCGGGCCCGAGCGCTACCTCTCGTCCATCCGGCTCATCATCGAGCTGATCCGCGAGGTCGGCCGCGAGCCTGACGAGCGCGCGGCAGTGGTGATCGGGCGCCTGACCGCCCATCTCGCCACGCTCCGCCAGATGTCGCTGTCGATCGCCATGATGCTCCAGGCGGGGGAGAACCCGAATCTCGAGGCCGCTGTGGTGAAGGACGTGGGCACCAGCTTCGAGCAGGAGATCCCCGAGGTGGTGCACGCCCTCCTGGGCGTCGAGCCCCACCTGGGCTCGGGCAGCCAGTTCGAGCGCACCTTCGGCTACCTCGTCGAGCACGCGCCGTCCTTCTCGCTGCGCGGTGGCACGCGCGAGGTCCTGCGCGGGATCATCGCGCGCGGCCTGGGGCTGCGCTAGCCATGGACGACAACCAGAAACTGCTCGCCGATACCTGCACACGGCTTTTCACCGACCACGTCACGCCCGCCCTGATCGAAGCCGCCGAGAAGGGCACGTGGCCGGCGGCGCTCTGGCAGCAGCTCGAGGAGAACGGCCTCACGCTGGCGCAGATTCCCGAGGCGCACGGTGGCGCGGGCGGCGCCTGGGGCGATGCCCACGTCGTCCTGGCGGCTGCGGGGCGCTTCGCCGTGCCGCTGCCCGTGGCCGAGACCATGATCGGCGCGTGGCTCCTTTCCGCCAGTGGGCTCAAGGTA
>Ga0335070_10005742_pt1 | contig 14621 bp, 7 predicted proteins | sample Lox_Sample_13_FD_206722 | JGI IMG/M metagenome (GOLD analysis project Ga0335070, IMG submission 206722) | Soil microbial communities from Loxahatchee National Wildlife Refuge, Florida, United States - Lox_Sample_1.3 | ecosystem: Environmental > Terrestrial > Soil > Wetlands | place: USA: Florida... | reverse complement strand
CGGCTTATTGCCTGGGCGGGACGGGCGGGCCTTCCGTCTGCGGCGTGGTCCCGCGGGCAGCAGAGTTTTCCTGTTCCTTACTCAGGCGGAGAAATGTTGCGCGGGTACGCGCCGCGTCGTCGTGTCGCCCCGCCCTGGAGTACGCGGAGGCCAGCGCGAAGTAAACCTTGGGCTGGTCGGAGAAGGCCTTTTGCGCGATCTCGAGCTCGGGAATGGCGCGCTGGTAGTCGTCGGTGTCGAGCAGAAGCAGGCCCAGCAGATAATGGCCGAGAGGCAGGCTGGGGTCGAGTTTGACCGCCTCTTCGGCGTAGGGCAGGCCGGCAGCGGAATCGATTCGGTACTTCGCCGAGGCGATGCGCAACCGCGAGATAGCGTCATTGGGATTGTTGCGAATCTCGGCCTGGAACTGGGCGACGGCAGCGTCGTTATCGTCCGCGTCGAGCAGCAGCTTGCCGTAGGCGTAGTGCAGGTCAGGATATTGCGGGTAGGCGGCAACCAGGGCATCAAACTGCCGGCGGGCGTCGTCATATTTGCGCTGCGCTCCCAGGCAGGTCGCCTCGCCGGAGTTCTGCATGACCTGATAGTCCACGGTACCGGCGGCGGGCAACTGGCGGTCGTGCACACGCAGCGCCACTGCGCCCATGGCAAGGTTGACCTGCGGCGGGTAGGGCGATTGGCGGCACAACTGTCCCAGGATCTCTTGCGCGGATTCGAAGCGCGCCTCCCGCTGCAGCAAGACGCCTTCGTGGTAAAGCATCACTTCGCGGAACTGCGGGTCGGTGGGGATGCCTAAACGGCGGCCCTCCTGCAGCGACGCAAGGGCGGCGGCGTCCTGTCCGAGCTCGAACTGGCAGAGGCCGAGCATGACACGGGCCGTACCCGACTTGGGCTGCAAGGCGACCAGCCGGGTGAAGGACTTGGCGGCGTCGCCGTAAGCGTTTTGGTCGTACTGGATGGTGCCCAGCGCCCACCAGCCTTCCGCCCAACCGGGTTTCAGCGCAAGCGCCTTGCGGTATAGAACCGCCGCTTCGTCAAGCCGATCGGCATCGCGGGCCGCCTGCGCTTGGGTCGACAGCATAGCGAAGCTGGGTGCGGGTTTCTGTGCCTGTGCTTCGGTCTGCGGTGGGTCGAAGAGCGATACCTGGAACAAGCTGAACACCAAACAAATCGCGAATCGGGAGCGGAGCCTCACCATAGCGACATACCGGAATTAGTGTAATAGCACGCGCTGTCCGGAAACGGGGCGGTGCTGCGACAGTCGCGTGAAGATTCGCGAAGCCTCGCTATTTGGGCAGCTCAACAAGTGCGAGCCCATTGGCAGGAATCTCAAGCTCGATTTTGCCGTTCTTCAATGCAGTCGCCTGCGGCGGGGGCAACTCGCCTTCGCGATTGATCTGCTCCACCTGCGCCTGCGTCGGATACCCCGGGCTGCCCATGCTCCGGTAGGCGGCGAGCGTGTTGCCGTGGGTTTCATCCGCGCGGCTGATCAGCACGGTGCCCGAAGGATTCGTGTTGTGAAATTCCACCTGCACCCGCTTGGGAGCCCCCGTCTCCTCAGGCTCCACCAGGTTCCACAAGGCCACCATCAGCGTGCCGTCGGCACGACGCGTCACCAGGACGTCGGAACCGGCGTTGCTGAGTCTCTCCGTGCCGAGCTGGTGCAGCAGCGAGAAGCCATAGTAGCTGGGCTTCTTGATGCCGCCGACCGCGATCAGGCCGAAACCGCCGTGAAAGGGGTCGGCAGGCACGCCACCCTCTTCGAACACGTCATCGAAGGTCCAGTAGGACATCATGTCCACCAGCCCGGCGCACTGAACGATGTCGTAGGCCAATGCAGGAGCGACGTAGGTAGTGTCGCGCAGTTCGTGGTCGCCGCGCACGTTCCATTCCGTCCAGAACAAAGGAAGGCTGGGGAACGCCGACGCTTTGATTTGGCCACGGACCTTTCCGATGGCGCGGCAGACCCGCTGGTTCATAGGAATCTGTTCGTTGGTGTGAAACAGATTCTCGACCGTGTCGTCGGCATAGCCATGCGAGGAGACGAAGTCCACGGGTACGTGTTGCTGGGCGCAATGCGCCAGGAAAGCGTCCACCCAATCAGCGGCGGCGGTCGCGGGTCCGCCAACCCGCAACAGCGGTGAAACCGTCTTGAGGGCGCGCGCGGTGTGGTCGTAGAGCTCGAAGTAGGTTGGCTGTTTCGGATTGCCCGCCCAGAAATCGATGTTAGGCTCATTCCACACCTCGAAGTACCACTGCGCGACCTCGCCCAGACCGTAGCGCTCTACCAGGTGCTGCGCGAAGTGACGAATCAGATCGTCCCACTTCGCGTAATCCTTCGGAGGCGAGACGTTCTGCTTGTACCAGAACGGGTGGAGAGCATTGGGATCGGAGGCCAGCTTTTTGGGCATGAAGCTGATCTCGACCACCGGGCGCACGCCGTCCTTTAGGAGTCCGTCGTAAATCTGATCGACGTAGGTGAAGTTGTAGATCGGATTGCCCTGTTCGTCTTCGTTGTACATGCCCACTTCGTCGTGAAGAATGTTGTGGCCGCGGACATAACCGACGCCAGTCGCCTGCTTTACCTCGCGGAGGTCGTCGCGATAGCTCTCGCGCAAGGCGAGAATCGCGCGGCCGGAACCGAACATCTCTTCCCAGAAATGAGGTAGCGGTGTGCCCGGCGCGCTCGCGTCAACGACGATCGCCTGCTGAGCTCGCGTTGGCACACAGCATGCGAGCAGGATGAGACTGGAGCATATAACTATTGTGCGCGGTATTCTCATGGCGGTATTTCCGGCATTTCTGGCAGAGCTGGTCATTTCGCTAGCGCAGCGTCGGAAGCACACTTGCTCGGACTGCGCGGCACAGAAAAAGCGGACCCCAAGATCCGCTTTTCGACGGTGAGAAACGATCTTCGGGGTGGGTCCGGTGAAACGTTTCCTGCCGCCAAACTCACCGCAGGGCGCGACGCCCCCCGGCCCCGGCGATTCCCGCCGTCACGGCGGACTCAGGTGTGACGCCACAGGCAATCGCACCTCTGCGAAAGCATGTAATTGACTTCCAAGCCTGCGAACCCGCCCGGACGCGCATCGCGCGTACGCGGCGGCGGAGGCTTGTACCGCCGCCGCATCCGGGCTTGGAGACAACACTAAATCGTTACTAAATCGCTTTAGTTGATTCAGGCCCTTCTTTGTACAACACCCCGCGGCGCCCGTCAAGGGAATTATTTGTGCAAAGATTATGTTGCTCTTGCCCCGAAACCTGTGCGAGACTGCACGCGTGCCGCGGCAGAAAATAGAGGGCCGAGCCAGCCGCGCAGCCGGCGAACGGCCGAAGAAACATGTCACCCTGAGGATGTTGGCCGACTATGTCGGCTTTGCGCCGGCGACGGTGTCGCTGGTCATCAACCAGTCGGAGGTGGCGGAGAACATTCCGCAGCGCACCAAAGACCTGATCTTCGCGGCCGCCGAGAAACTCCATTACCGTCCCAACTTCGTCGCGCGCTCGCTCCGCACACAGCGCACTTTCAGCGTCGGCGTGATCGTGCCGGAAATCAGCGAAGGTTACGAGACGCAGGTCCTGAGCGGGATTGAAGATTACCTCCTGAACGCGGGCTACTTTTATTTTGTCGCCAGCCACCGGCATAAGCCGGACCTGATCGATGAGTATCCAAAGCTCCTTTTGGGTCGCTCCGTGGATGGCATCATCGCCGTGGATACGCCCTGGAAGACCAGCCTTCCGGTCCCGGTGGTGACCGTGTCCGGCCACAATGAAGTCAGCGGCGTGACCAACGTGGAGATTGACCACGACAAGGCGGCGGAGCTGGCGCTGCGGCACCTGGCCCAGCTCGGCCATCGACAGTTGGCGTTCATCAAGGGGCAGCAATTCAGTTCCGACACGGAGTTGCGCTGGACCGCGATTGCGCGGGCTGCGCAAAAGCTGGGCCTGCCCATTGCCGCCGAGCTCGTCACACAACTGGTGGGCGACACGGCGTCGCCGGAGCTGGGCTATAAGGTTACGCGGAAACTCATCGCAACCCGCAAGCCGTTTACAGCCCTGTTCGCCTTCAACGACATTTCGGCGATTGGGGCGATCCATGCCCTGGACGAGGCCGGATTGCGGGTCCCGCAGGAGGTTTCCGTCGTCGGCTTCGACGACATTCAGAGCGCCGCATTCCAGAGGCCGGCGCTTACTACCGTGCGGCAACCGCTACGCAAGATGGGGAAGATTGCGGCGGAGACGCTGCTGCGCCGCATCAACTCCAAGGAGCCGGAATCCAAATCGACCTCCGTTGTTGTGGAGCCGGAATTGGTGGTGCGCGAAACCACAGGCCCCGCGCCGGCCAGGGAGTCCATGGGGAAGTTGGAAGCCAGCGTCCCATCCAAGACCGCCGGCGCGATCTCCTCTCACCTCCGGGTAAGACCGCCTGCCAACGGAGCTGTCCAGAGGCTGATGCAGGAAACCGGCGTCTCGCGGGAGACAGCCGAGGCCGTGCTGGATGCGGTGGCGGGTTTCCTGCGGCACGATCCTTCGTGAACCGCGCGGCACAGCGGGCCAACACTTTACAGGAGCGCTTCAGCCGTAGCCGTGGAAGTTGGGGGAGACACTGCAAAGGAACGACTGGGTCGTGCAGCGGTCGGTCCTGGCGCGTTGCCGGCGTGCGTCTTGCCCGAATCGGGACGGGCGAAGCCGTGGTCCGGGAAAATTTCTTGACATTCATAAATACCGCGTGCTAAAAGGGCTGCTTAGCGAGTAAAGCGATTTAGTAAAAGGGTTTACTAAATCGGTGTACGCGCAGGGGTTGCAGGGGTTGTCGGGGTTGTCGCGAAAACGCGCCAGCCAATTTATCACGATTTCAATTCATCCAGAGGGAGTTCCACATGTCACGCTGCAAGTTGGTGTATCGCGTGGTCCTGTCGTTATCGTTCTTAGTCCTGCTCACGGTCGCGGCGCATGCGCAGTACCGCGCCTCCATCCAAGGTGTTATCACCGACCCCCAAGGCGCTGTGATTTCCGGGGCCAAGGTCACACTGACCAATCTGGAAACCGGAAAAGTGCAGGAGTCCACCAGCAACGATAGCGGCATTTACAACTTCGGTGCACTACCTCCGAGCACCTTCAAGATTGTAGTTGAGAAAGACGGCTTCAAGACGCAAGTGCTCGATTACGTGAAGGTCATCCCCGAGCAGGTCAATGCAGTGGACGTTGAGCTGGGGGTGGGAACCCTCAGTCAAACGGTCACGGTCAATGCGGCGGAGGCGCCCCTGATCGACACGGAAACGGGGCAGATCAGCGGAACGATCACCAGCTCGCAGATTCAGTCGATGCCGGTCTTCGGGCGAGATATATTCCAGGTCGTGCAACTGGCCCCGGGCTTCTTTGGCGACGGCTCACGCGACGCGGGCGGAGGTACACAATCCATACCTGGCAACCAGGGGCCTGGCGGGTCGGGTGCTGCGACCGGCGTGTACGCCACAGAGAACCGCACCCAGGTCAGCGGCTCGGGCGGCCGTACCGATGCAAATAATGTCTCGCTCGACGGCGTGAGCATCAATAGCGTGTCGTGGAATGGGGCTGCCATCGTCACGCCCAACCCCGACTCGGTCAAGCTGACCAAAGCCGTCGCCAATGAGTACGACGCCGAGTATGGTCGCAGCAGTGGCGGAGCGATTCAGGTTGTGACCCAGAATGGCACCAACCAGTTCCATGGCACGTTCTTCTTCAAGATTGACCGACCGGGACTGAACGCGTATCAGGATTGGAATGGACCCGTAGGTACCCCGGTGACACCGCAAAGAAACACGTCCCGCTTCAACGATTGGGGCGGCAGCATCGGTGGCCCTATCTGGAAGAATAAAATCTTCTTCTTCTTCGCTTACGACACGATCCGCAATTCCTCCACAGCAACGTCACAAGGGTGGTATGAGACTCCCACATTGCTGAAGTCGGCGCCTGCCAACAGTCTTGCCGCGCGGTATGGCGCCTATGCCGGTGAGGCTGCCACACGCTACACCAGCGTAGTGGATCAGACCTGCGCGTCCATTGGATTGGTACAGGGCGTGAATTGCAACATGATTCCCGGCCAGGGCCTGGACATCGGGCGGCCCCTGATTCAGTCGCTATTCCCGCTCGGAACCCCCGATCCGAGTGCCCATGGCAACCTGAATCCCGGCCTTGGCGGTGATGGCACCGGCAGCCCGTCGAACCTGGATGGCATCGCCGATATCTTCGACGTCAATGCCGTCGCACCCAATACGCAAAAAAACCAGCAGTACATGGGCCGGCTCGATTGGAACGTCACCAGTAAGGACTTGCTGGCCTTTACCATCTACTATGTACCGGTATCGCAGAGCTCCACCAACGGAGGGGCGGCGCGCCCGGCCAATCTCTTCTACCACGACGCGCTAAACGAAGCCATGACGCTGATCTGGAACCGCACCTGGTCTGACACCCTGCTGAACGAATTCCGCGTGAACGCCGCCGGGTGGCGCTGGAACGAACTGACAAGCAATCCTCAGGCCGCACTAGGTTTGCCACAGACGCTCTACATCGGCGCGAATGGTGGCAGTAACATCGGCACTCTCGGCGGAATTAACGGCCTGGGCACGGCGGCGGGCAGCGTCTTCAACCAGTGGGTGTACAGCTACAAGGATGTCGTTACCAAAGTGAAGGGCGCCCACACCATGAAGTTCGGCGGCGAGATCACCGAGTTTCATTTCATCCAGGAGGCTCCCTGGTCGGCCCGGCCGAATTGGGGCTTTAACAACTACTGGGATTTCCTGAACGACGCGACGAACAAGGAAGTCGGTACCTTTGATCCCAATTCCGGAGTTCCTACCGCGGTACGCAAGGATTCCCGCGTCACCTGGTGGAGCTTCTTCTTCCAGGACAGCTGGAAGTTCCGTCCTAACCTCACGCTCACCGGCGGCCTGCGTTGGGACTACTTCGGCTCTCCTTACTTCCTGCACGGTCTGCTCTCCAAAGTGGTGCTAGGCCCGAGTTACCCGACCACTCTCACTGGCTTGCACATGCAAACCGGAGGCAGCCTGTATTCGCCTCCGAAGGGAAACTTCAGCCCGGAACTGGGCTTTGCGTGGAGCCCGAACAGTTTTCGCGGACACGATCTCGGTGGACGCCTGGTGATTCGCGGCGGTTTCGGCATGGCCTACAACCCCCAGGAACAGGCCATCACCCTAAACGGCTGGCCCAACGTGCCGTTCACGGTTGGCAGCACCACACTGCTGGGCTCGAACATCGTGTACGACTTCCCCTCCAATCCGAACCAGTTCGCTCCCTATCCGGCAAACCCGAACGCCCTCGTCACCTTCAATGCGGCGAATCTGCCGGTCAGCCTGCCGGTGGGCGTGACCGGCTTCCCGTTGAACTACCCAACGGCGTACGCCTACCGCTACTCGCTGACTGGGCAGTACGATCTCGGCAGGAATTGGGTCGCTACATTGAGCTACCAGGGCACCAATTCCAAGCACCTGACCCGGCAATACAATTTCAATCAGGTGTACGGCGCTCAAGGTGTTGCCCTGAATACGCAGGTGAACAACCTGGACTGGTATGCGCAGGACGCCAACGCGCACTTCAACGCGCTGCTGGCCGAGATCAACCACCAGTTCAGCAGCCAATTCCAGTTCGCCGCCTCGTACCGGTTCTCGTCCAGCTACGACAACGCGTCGGGGCCATACTCGATCTCGTACTATCAGTACAGTTCGGGTGCGGGCTGGGGACCGTCGGACTTTAATGTCGGCCAGTCCCTCAAGTTCTATGGTGTCTACTCGCCCAACATTTTCCAGGGGAAGAGCTGGGAAAAGAGCGTGTTCGGGGGATGGACTTTCAGCGGCATCATGAACTACCACTCGGGCTTCCCCTATAGCCCGGTCTTCAACATGGGGACCTGCGACGTCATCTACCAGGGCGGCAACTGCCAGAACGGGACCAATGGGAACCTGCTGCCGGCGGCATACCTTGGCGGAGCAAAGACGAGCCACATCAACGGTACGTATTTGGCATTGGGCGGCCAGTTCCCCAACGGCGGGCTTGCCTACTTCACACCGCCGTCCTTTACGACCTGTTCGCTGCCGTTCCCGCAGATTTGTCCCGGAGCGCCACAAGCTCCCGGAATCGGCAAGAACGAATTCACCGGGCCAGGCTACTTCGATGTGGACATGACGATGACCAAGGCATTCGCGCTTCCGTATATTCCGGGAATCGGCGAGGGGGCGCAGATTCAGGTACAGATGAGCGCGTTCAACCTGTTCAACAACCTCAACCTCGCCAACCCCGGTGTTAACAGCAACACTAACGTCATCGCATCTCCGACTGGTTTCGACAGCGCCGGTCACGTCACCGGCTGGACCAACAATGCCACCTTTGGCCAGTCCATGAGTGCACTCGGAGCTCGCACGGCGGAAGTGCAGTTTAAGTTTGTCTTCTAACCCCACCTCGGGCGCGCGGGCTCAGTCCTGCGCGCCCTTTTCGCTTTGCTGCATTCACTGCCTCGATGGCGAGTAACGGCATGTCTTGTGGCGATCGAACCCGCCGGGAAGTCCTGCAGATGGGCGGACGTCTGCTCTTGTTGGCGCCGCTGACGGCGGTCCCACAGTTCTCTGCTTGCAGTGAACGCGACTTGAAACCTCTTCCAGCCACGGCTCCCTATGCCGGCACCGATGAACAATTGCTCGACGAGATCGAGCGCGCCGCCTTCGACTTCTTCTGGGAGCAGGCAAATCCAAAGACCGGCTTTGTGAAAGACCGCGCCGGCACCAGCGGCAAAGACAACTACACGGTGGCGAGCGTCGCATCCACGGGCTTTGGGCTGACGGGCCTGTGCATCGGCGACAGCCGTGGCTACAAGCCGGGACCGGAGATACGCGAGCGGGTCCGCCTCACGCTGCAATCGACCCTGGACAAAAGCGAAGGACACAACGGTTTTTACTACCACTTTGTCAATTGGGAGACGGGGCAACGGGCGTGGAAGTGCGAGCTGTCATCGATCGACACCGCCCTCCTGCTGTGCGGCGTCCTGACCGCACGGCAGCATTTTCACAGCGACCAGCAGATCGTCGATCTCGCGAACAAGATCAACGACCGGGTGCAGTGGAAGTGGATGCTCAACGGCGGCGAAACCCTTTCCATGGGATGGAAGCCGGAATCGGGCTTCCTTGACGCCCGCTGGAGCCACTACTGCGAGCTGATGATGATGTACCTGCTCGGCATGGGCGCGCCCTCCGACCCGCTGCCTGCCGCAACCTGGAAGGCCTGGTCGCGACCGGCCTATACCTACCAGGGCATCACCTATATCTCCTCGGGCGACCCATTGTTTACGCACCAGTATTCCCAAGCCTGGTTCGACTTTCGCAACAAACGGGACGCCTACGCGAACTACTTTGAGAATTCGGTGAAAGCCACGAAGGCGCACAAGCTCTTTTGTCTTTCGCTGAAGAAGCAGTTTCCGGACTACGCGGACAACCTGTGGGGAATCACCTCCTCCGATTCGGAACACGGTTATGTCGCTTGGGGCGGGCCTCCAGCCATGGGACCGATTGACGGAACTGTGGTGCCTTGCGCCCCAGGCGGCTCCATCGCTTTCTGTTATGACGACTGTCTCCCGGTGCTTCGCACCATGCGCACTGCGCCGGGGGTGTGGGGCCGCTACGGCTACACCGATGCCTTCAACCCACGCAATAGCTGGATCAATCCTGACGTGATTGGCATTGATGTGGGCATCACCATGCTGATGGCCGAGAACCACCGCTCCGGGTTTGTCTGGAAGACGTTCATGACCGCTCCTGAAGTCCAGAAAGGCATGCAAGCGGCCGGCTTTCACGAATCGCACTCCGCCGGTTGATTCCCCGGTCAAATCTGTCGTTCAAATCACTGTCGAGGTTCTGAAATGCATTTGGCGTCATTCAGGAAATCGGTTTTGTTATCGGCTCTGGCCGTCTCAGTGTTTGGCGCTCTGCCTCTCCTAGCCCAGTCATCCGATGACGCTGTCACCATCGATGCGACTGCTCCCTCCCACCCGTTCCCTCACTATTGGGAGCAGATGTTCGGTTCGGGCCGCGCCATTCTCACGCTGCGCGAACCCTGGCGTCGCGATGCGCGCGAGGTGAAAAAGATTACCGGCTTTCAATACGTGCGCTTCCATGCCATCCTGCACGACGAGGTCGGCGTTTACGATGAAGACCAGAGCGGAAAGCCAGTCTATAACTTCTCCTATGTCGATGAGATCTACGATGGGCTGTTGGCCAACGGCCTGAAGCCGTTTGTCGAAATCAGCTTCATGCCGCAGAAACTGGCCGCGAAACAAACTGTTTTCCCCTTCTGGTACAAGCCCATCGTGGCCCCGCCTAAGGACTATGCCAAGTGGGACGACCTGATTACGCAGTTCTGCAAGCACCTGATCGAGCGCTACGGCATTGACGAAGTGGCATCGTGGTACTTCGAAGTGTGGAACGAGCCCAACATCGACTTCTGGGCCGGCACCCCCAAGCAGGAAACCTATTTCGAGCTCTATGATCACACCGCCCGCGCCGTTAAGGCTGCCAACGCGCAGCTTCGTGTGGGAGGCCCTTCTACCGCACAGGCGGCGTGGGTGGGCGCCATGATCGACCATGCGGTAAAGGGGAACGTTCCACTCGATTTCGTCTCCACTCACGTGTACGGCAACGACACTTCGCAGGACGTCTTTAAGACCAACGAGAAGATACCGCGCGACCAGATGGTATGTCGCGCGGTCAAGATGGTGCACGACCAGATCAAATCGTCTCCTCGCCCCAACATGCCGTTGATCTGGAGCGAATTCAACGCGGCCTATGACAACCAGGTCACCGTGACCGACTCGATCTACATGGGGCCGTTCATGGCGAACACTATCCGTCAGTGCGACGGGCTGACCCTGATGATGTCGTACTGGAGCCTCTCCGACGTCTTCGAGGAGCAGGGAGTGGTGAAGCAGCCCTTTTACGGCGGCTTCGGATTAATTGCCGCGGGCGGGATTCCCAAGCCATCATTCTTCGCCTTTGAAATCCTACACGACCTGGGCGATCAGCGCATCGACAACGCCGAACCCAACCTACTGGTGACCAAGGCAGCGGATGGCGCACTGGTTATTGCCGCATGGAACCTGGTGAATCCGGGCGACACCGGCACGCCCAAGACCATGGAACTCAACTTCAAAGGGGTGGATGCCGCCGCCAGTGTCTCCATTGCGCGGGTGGATGAGCAGCACGGCGACACCCTCGCCCAGTACGACAAGATGGGCAAACCCCGCTATCCCCCCGAGGCGCAAGCCCGCGAGTTGCGGCAGGCTTCAAGCCTACGGTCCCCGGAGCAGCAGCACCTCAGTAAGGGCATGTTGACCCTCCATTTGCCGGTGAACGGGCTGGCCGTCATTCGGGTGCAATAGAACGGACGATCACAAACAATTGCGCGCTTCTCATCGCGGCGAATCGGTCCCGCTCGCTGCCACGCTTCTGACTGCATTGTCTTAGAACTCTCCCAGGTAGTAAGGTACTGCCGAGACGAAGAGCCGCTGCTTCCTATTGCAAGCGGCTGCCCTGAGAATTTCGGGACCGACATCTTCCGCTGTGGAGGTCCGCTCGCTGCCCCTCTCCGCGCGCCGCTCACGCTTGACGCCCACCGTACTTGCGTACGCGGCGTTTGTCCCCACCGGCCTGATCACCGTCTTGCTCGGACCTCTGCTCCCCACACTCGCAGCCCGTTGGTCCCTCGACGACACCCAGGCCGGCTACCTGATCACGGCGCAGTTTCTGGGGTCGCTGCTCGGTACGGTCGCTTCCGGCCCGTTTGTGGCCAGGGTCCGGTTCCGCTGGAGCATGGTCGCTGGTCTTGCCATGATGGCCGCCGGCACCGCCACGCTGGTGACGCACACCTATGCCTGGGGAATCGGATCGGCCTTTTGTTACGGCATGGGCACCGGGTTGACGGTTCCCACCACCAACCTGCTGGTCGCCCGCGCCGCCGGCGAGCGTCGCTCCTCGACCCTGAACCTGCTGAACTTCTTCTGGGGCGCAGGCGCGGTGGTATGCCCCTTCCTGCTCGCCGCCTTCCAGCGTGGCGGGCGGTTGAGTTCCTTCCTCTTCGGCGTCGCTGGCGGTTTCGGATTGCTGATCGTTGGCTTCTTGACGCTTCCCGTAAACATGCCGGACTTAGCCTATGACTCGCCGTTTCCATGGGACCAATCGATCGTTCGAGTTCTCCGCTCTCCACTGGCTCTCATCCTCGGCGTGCTGTTTTTCGTTTACGTTGGCACGGAGAGCTCCTTCGGAGCCTGGCTGGCGTCCTACGGCAAGCGGATCATCACTGCACAAGGCGACGTGTGGGTGACGGTTCCGTCCTACTTTTACGGAGCGCTACTCCTGGGCCGCCTCGCGGCTCCGCTAACTCTGCGGCGACTCTCCGACCTGATCCAGGCTCGCTGGGGCGCCGTGCTCGCCGTTGTCGGCTCCGCGGCGTTGCTCAATTCCCACTCGCTCCCCGGAGTTATCTTTGCGGCGCTGCTCGTCGGCCTCGGCCTCTCGACCCTGTATCCCATCGCCATCGGATTCCTGTCCTCCAGTTTCGGGGAGGCGGCGCCGCACGTGGCAAGCATACTGTTCGCGCTCTCCACGCTGGGGGCCGCCTTCCTGCCGTGGCTGGTCGGTTTTGTGTCGACTCAGGCCGGCAGCTTGCGGACGGCGCTGGTCGTGCCTTTTGCCGGATGCTTCGTCATAGCTGGGCTGTTCTGGACCCCGCGCTTCCGGGCCTGACGCGACTCTCGACGCGCACCGCCGGTATCGGTTCGCTACTGCACTGGTGCGCCTTCCAGCACCAGCACCTCATAAGGCTTGAGGGAAAAGGTTCGCGCTGTGCCCGCTGTCACCCGCAGCCCTTCCTGCTGCCGGTCTTCCTTCCACGGGCTGTGCAGCGAGTAGCTGCGCGCGGCCTTCTCCGGCAGCTCAAACGCTTCCTGAATCTCGATATCAAACGACTGCTGTTTGTCGGAAGGATTGCGCAACACAAGGATGGCCTTGCGTGGCGACCACGACGCCCAGCCATACACCTCCAGCAACGCCGGATCGCCGCCGATCCAGTGGGTGTCGACCAGCACGTCGCCATTGGCTCGCGACCAGGCGGCGGCTTCGGCCAGGGTGTCCCAATTTTCGGCGGAGAGCAGCGCGGGAGTGATGTACATCTCCTGCAACTGTGTGCCATTTCCGAAATAGTCGCGCACCTCGTTCTTGAAATCGCCCTGCGGGTCGGAGTCCAGGTCCCTGGCGTGCTTGGCGTAAATCATGCCGTGCAGCATCAGCGAATTCAGCGGATACAGCGGTCCGCTCAGCACCACGTGCTCGTAGGTATCGGCATCGCGATAGGTGATCCACTGTTCGCGCTTCGGGCCGACACCGAGAAACTCGTGGTCCTCGCCGCCCCGCCAGATCGAGTCGGCATAGCGCAGCCAGAATGGTGACGGATAGGTGCCGGTCGTGAGGTTGATATAGAGGTCCGGCTTCAACGCGCGCAACTCGCCAATCAGGTGAATGGCCGCCGCGAAGTCGCTGTCGAACTCGCTGCCCGGGAAGACGCGGTCCGCGTTGCCGGTGCCGTCGAACTTGAACTGGTTGACGCCATAGTCGCGCAGGAACCGGAAGCACGTATCGCGGAAGGCCGCGTAATACTTCGGTCCGGAGAGCGCGAAACCATTGTCCACAATCTCGTATCCGGCCGCCCGTCCCGCCGCCACGCGCTGCTGTTTGGGCTTGCCGTAGCCGCCCCAGGGTGACAGCCACACGCCCGGAGCGGTGCCGTAGCTGGCCGCCGCTTTGCGCAACTTCGTGAAGCCATCGGGGAATCCCGAGTTGAACTGCCACAGTGTAGCCGGGTCGTCCCAGCCATCGTCGAAGAGAAACGAGTTGACCGGCACGCCGCGTTTCTTGGTCAACTCCGTGCCAAACGTGTTGATGACTTGCAGCGCCCCGGCTTCGTCGTACTTGCTGAAGTAGCCCAGGTCGTACCACGAGTTGTAGTGCAGGAAGGTTCGGTAGGGATGCGCTCGTTCGCGTTCGACATAATGCAAGAAGCCGCGGCGAAGCTGGCCTGCGCTGGTTACACCGATAACCGAACTGTACGTGACAGTTTGCCCGGCTTTCAGCGGCAACTCGCGCTCGATCCAGCAGCGTGCCCGCCCGCCCGCGACCGCGCAGGATGACAGCGGATCTTCGAACGCGGCGAAGATCGCTCCCTCGACAATGGGCGATCCCTTCACTGTCCCAAACACGCGGGCCAGCGGCATGTGCCAATCGATCAACCGAACCTCGCGCACGGGAACATCGGCTGTCTTCGCCGCCACGACAATTTCCTGCCGCACATAGTTGGAGCCGTTACGCAAAATCACCCGCCAGCTGACATGCACCCGGCCTTGCGTGTCTTCGAACTCAGTAACTACTGCCTTTCCCGGAATGCGTTCTGCCAGCCGCGATGCGTCGGCTTGCACGGGAAGGTCGATGACCTTCGGCGGCGCTACCATCTTCAGGTCCGAAGCTGTAAGCACGCTCCCATCACCCAGCAACAGCGTGAAGGGAAGTATGCGCTCCTGCGCTGCATTGTGGAGA
>Ga0335070_10005741_pt1 | contig 14622 bp, 16 predicted proteins | sample Lox_Sample_13_FD_206722 | JGI IMG/M metagenome (GOLD analysis project Ga0335070, IMG submission 206722) | Soil microbial communities from Loxahatchee National Wildlife Refuge, Florida, United States - Lox_Sample_1.3 | ecosystem: Environmental > Terrestrial > Soil > Wetlands | place: USA... | reverse complement strand
CAGCAGGCGGTCCAGGCGCCGCGCTGGCTGTCGGGGCGCTTCGCGCTCGGCGAGGCGCGCGACACGCTGCACATCGAGTCGCGCTTCCCGGCCGCGACCCTCGATGAGCTCGAGCGGCGCGGCCATGTCCTCGACCGCTGGGGCGACTGGAACGAGCTCGCCGGGCACGCGCACGGCATCGTCATCGATCCGGCGAGCGGCGCGCGCCTGGGCGGCGCCGACCCGCGCAGCGACGGCGCCGCGCTCGGCTGCTGAGCCGCCGCGCTTTTCGCCTCAGAGCAGGAACAGCGTCGCGAGGCCCAGGAAGATGAAGAACCCGCCCGAGTCGGTGCAGGCGGTGATGAGGACCGAGGAGCCCACGGCCGGGTCGGTGCCGAGCTTGGAGCGCAGGTAAGGGATCGCGACGCCCATGCCGGCGGCAAGCAGCAGCGTAAGCAGCATCGCGAGCGCCATCACGCCGCCAAGCGCGACGTTGTCGTAGAGCAGGTAGGCGGCGAAGCCGAGCAGCGAGCCCCAGAGCACGCCGTTCAGCGTCGCGAGGCCCAGCTCCTTCGCGATCAGCTTGCGCCAGGTGACCGGCTGGATCTGGCCCAGGGCGAGCGCGCGCACGATCATGGTGATGGTCTGGTTGCCCGAGTTGCCGCCGATGCCGGCGACGATCGGCATCAGCGCGGCGAGCGCGACCAGCTTCGCGATCGAGCCCTCGAAGGCGCCGATCACGCGCGAGGCGATGAACGCGGTCACCAGGTTGACCGCCAGCCAGGCCCAGCGGTTGCGGAAGCTGTCGAGCACCGGCGCGAAGACGTCCTCCTCCTTGGACAGGCCCGCTTCGGCGAGCTGGCTCTCGGCGCTCTTCTCGCGGATGTAGTCGACGACCGCGTTCACCGTCACGCGCCCCACCAGGCTGCCGGTGATCAGGTCCACCACCGGCGCCGAGACCAGGTCGTAGCGCTCGAAGGCCTGCGCGGCGTCCTCGGCGCGGTCCTCGGGGCGCAGCTTCACGCTCTCCGGGACCATCACCTCACCCACCTGCTTGTCCAGGTTCGTGACGATGAGGCGCGCGAGCGGCAGCGAGCCGACCAGCTTGCCGCCGCGCTCGACCACGAAGAGCTGGTCGGTATGCGCCGGCAGCTCGTCCAGCGCGCGCAGGTAGCGCGTCGCCGCTTCCAGCGACACGTCGGCGCGCACGGTGACCTGATCGAAGTCCATGAGCGCGCCCACCGTGCCCTCGTCGTAGGAAAGCGCGGCGCGCAGCAGCGCGCGCTCTTCCTGCGGCAGCGCGCGGATGACGTCCTGTACCACCTCCTCGGGCAGGTCCGGCGCGAGGTCGGCGATCTCGTCGGCCTGCAGCGTCTCGGCCGCCGCGACGAGCTCCTTGGGCTCCATCGTGGCGATGAGCGGCTCGCGCACCGCCTCCGAAAGCTCGAGCAGGATCTCGCCTTCGCGCTCGGCCTTGACGAGGCCCCAGACCACCTGGCGCTCCTCGAGCGGCAGCGCCTCCAGGATGTAGGCGACATCGGCCGGATGCAGCGCGTCGAGCTCGGCGCGCAGCGCGGCCGGATCGGCGCTGCGCGCGAGCCGCTCCTGGACGCTGCGCAGGTTCTGCTGCAGGTCCTCGACTTCGAGGCGCGTGGGCTGTTCGGTCATGGAATCTGCGCGCTCGGCATGCGCGCGAGGATAGTCTCGATCCGCCCCGCGATGTAGGGCGTCGTGGTGCCGCGCGCGTAGCGCCTCGGGCTGGGCAGGATCGCCGCGAGGTAGGCCGCCTGCGTCGCGCTCAGCGCCGCGGCGCCGACCCCGAAGTGGTGGCGAGCCGCGGCCTCGGCGCCGAACACGCCCTCGCCCCACTCGGCGAAGTTCAGGTAGAGCTCTAGGATGCGCCGCTTGCTGAGCGTCGATTCCAGCATCCAGGTGATCGCCGCCTCCTCGCCCTTGCGCAGGTACGAGCGTTCGCCCGAGAGGAGCAGGTTCTTCGCGAGCTGCTGGCTGATGGTGGAGGCGCCCGAGACCACCCTGCCCCTTCTTTCGTTCTTCTCGATCGCCTTGGAGATCGCCTCCCAGTCGAAGCCCTCGTGGCCGAGGAACTTGGCGTCCTCCGAGGCGACCACCGCGCGCTTGAGGTGCATCGAGATGCGCTCATAGGGCACCCACTGGTGCGCGAGCCTGGCCTTCGGATTCTTCGCGCGCAGCTCCGCGAGGCGCCGCTCCATGAACGAGCGCCACCAGAGCACATGCGCGAAGAACCAAAGCTGCAGCGCGAGCGCCGCGACCACGAGCGCGCCGAGCGCATAGCTGAACGCGCGCCGCACGCCGCCCCGCGCCACGCTCAGCCCCGTCGCAGCGCGGCCAGCACCGCAGCCGTCTCGGGCCGCACCCCGCGCCAGAGCTGGAACGACTCGGCCGCCTGCTCGACCAGCATGCCCAGGCCGTCGCTGACGGCGGCGCCGGCCGCGCGCGCCATGGCGAGGAACGGCGTGTCGCGTCCGTAGACCATGTCGTAGGCGAACGCGCCGGGCGCGAACGCCGCCGCCGGCAGCGGCGGCGCCTCGCCGGAGAGGCCGGCCGAGGTGGCATTGATCACCAGGTCGAAGGCCTCGCCCGCCAGCGCCTCGAAGCCGCCGCCGCGCACCTTGCCGAACAGCCCCGCGAGCTCGCGCGCGCGCTGCGCCGTGCGGTTGGCGATCGTGAGCGCCGCGGGGCCGCGCTCGAGCAGCGGCTGCAGCACGCCGCGCGCCGCGCCGCCCGCGCCCAGCAGCAGCACGCGCCTGCCGGCGATCGCGCGCCCGAGGTTGCGCTCCAGGTCGGTGACGAGGCCGACGCCGTCGGTGTTGTCGCCGAGCGCCTCCGCGCCCTCGAAGCGCAGCGTGTTGACCGCCTGCGCGACGCGCGCGCGCTCGGTGAGCCGCGTGGCATACGCGCAGGCCTCGCCCTTGAACGGCAGCGTGACGTTGGCGCCGCGCCCGCCCGCGGCGCGGAACGCGTCCACGGTGCGCGCGAAGGCGTCGAGCGGCGCCTCGATGCGGCCGTAGTCGAGGTCCTGGCGCGTCTGGCGGGCGAACTCGGCGTGGATCCAGGGGGACTTCGAGTGCGCGACCGGATTGCCGATGACCGCGTACCGGTCGGTCATTCAGTCCAGACTTTGTCGCCCCGATCGAAGAACCAGGTGCGGGTGATGGCCAGCAGGTCGGTGTCCTTGCGGATCTCGGGCGGAAACGCGGCGAACGGTGCGGCGATCCTGACGATGTGGAACGCGGCGGCGTCGAGGATCTTCAGTCCCGAGGAGCGGTTCAGCTCCACGGACTCGACGCTGCCGTCCGGGCGGATGGTCACCGTAAGCTGCAGCGTGCCGTAGAGCTTGCCGCGTGCCTCGGCCGGGTAGTTGACGGTGCCGACGCGCTCGACCTTGCTGCGCCAGTCCTCCTCGTACTGGGCGAAGCGGTACTCGCGCGTGCTCGCGCCGATGAAGCGCTTGCGCGGCCGCTCCTGGTAGGCCTGGGTCTGGCGCGCGATCTGCGCCTGCAGGTCGAGCATCGCGAGCGAGCGGTCCGCGATGTCGCGGCCCGAGACCTGCGGCGTCGCCTCTTCCGACGGGTTGCGGCCGTCGCCGCCCGCGGCGACGGCGGCGCGCGACTCGCGCGCCTGCGCGAGCAACTGCTGCTGCTGCGCCTCGAGCTCGCGCTGGCGGCGGCGCATCTCGGCGAGGTCGCGCCCGGGTTCCCTCGGGTTGGTGGTGGGCAGCGGCGTGGTGGCGCGGTGCCTGGCGTCGGAGTTGCCGCCGCCATCGAGATTCGCCTGCGCGAGCGCCCGCGCGCGCGCGGGCTTCTCCAGCGTCTTCGAATTCACCAGCACCACCTCGAGCGGCTGGCTCGAGGACTTCCAGCGCATCGCATCCGGAAAGCGGAAGTGCACCATCAGCAGCACCGCGTGCAGCACGATAGAGACGCCCGCCGAGATCGCCAGCAGGCGCGACTGGCGATCCAGTCCGGCCCAGTACTCGCGCGGATCCAGCAGCAAGCTCGCGGCGTTGGCGCCCTGCGAAGTCACCCGAAATTCACCTTCTAAGGCGATGTTCCGCCGCCATTCTAGGCGTTTACGACCTCGCCTGCCCGCGCCAGCTGCACTGCACTTGCCGCTCGATGAGGTCGGGGGGTTCCAGCGCGAGGCGCACGCGGCTGCCCGGCTCGAGCGGCGGCATCGAGGGCACGCGCACCACGAGCGGCAGGCCGTCGAGCCGCGCCAGGTTCTCGCGCAGCACCGTGGCGTCGCATTCGCCGACGCGCTCCTGAATGAGCCAGCGCAGGCACCAGTACTGCTCCAGCGCGCGCTGGTGCTCCTCGTAGCGCGAGGCGACGACCTCGAAGGCGCGCAGCGCCGCGAGCAGCCCCTCCGAATTGCGCGCAAACGCCGCGCGTCGCCCGCGCAGCGCGGCAACGAGCTGCCACTGGTTGACGAGATCGACGTAGCGCCGCAGCGGCGAGGTGAACCAGGCATAGGTGCCCACGCCGAGGCCTTCGTGCGCCTCCGCATAGACGCTCATGCGCACCTTGCCGGCGGCCTGCACGCGGTAGATCGCGGCGATGTCGCGCCCGGCGAGCAGCTCGCCCCAGGTGGCGTTGGCCAAGATCATCAGCTCGGACACCAGCTTGTCGAGCGGCGAGCCGCGCCTGCGCAGGCCGATCGTCACCCGGCCCTGCTCCACCTGGAACACGTAATCCTGGTGGGTAGGCGCGACGGGCGGCTTGCCGCGGCGGGCCTCCTGCGCGCTCGCGAAGCGCCAGAGCGCGTGCAGCTCCTCTTCGAAGGGAAAACCCAGAGTGCCCCCAGGGCGTCCCCGCTCGAAGGCGTCGTTGAGGGCGTCGAGCTGCGAATGGCGCAGGTTGGCGGCGATGCGCACGCGCTCCAGCCGCGTGCTCTGGCCGCCCTCATCCAGCGACAGCGCCGCGATCGCGTCCTCGGGCAGCATGGTGAACTTGCGCCCCGGCATGTAGGCGGTCGACAGCCGCTCGCGCGCGATCGCATCCAGGCCGGAGCCGGGCGCGAAAGCGAGCGCGGGCGCGGCGATGTGGATGCCGATGCGCAGTTCCTCGTCCGAGATTCGCGTCAGCGAGAACGCGTCGTCGATCTCGGTGGTGCCGACGTCGTCCAGGCTGAAGGCCGCGGCTTCGGCGAGCGGCAGGTCTGCGGGCACCGCCGGCGCCTCGTGCGCCGGGAAGCGCTCGCCCTGCGGATGGAACTCGTGCAGGAAGCGGCCCAGGTGGTAGGCCTCGCTGTCGGGCAGCAGGCCGCAGCGCTCGAAGAGGCGCGCCGCGCTCAAGGCCGTCTGCGCGCAGGCCTGCTCGAGCGCCTTCGTCTCCGGCTTGCCGCGGTCGGGCGCGTACAGCAGCTCCTCGCGCAGCGCGGCGACCTCTGGCGGGCATTCGAAGCGCGCGAGCCGCTCCGCCCAGCCGGCGATGCGCTCCTGCAGCCGGCGTTTCTTCTCCACGCCGGCGAGCGCGAGCTTGAGCGTCTCCTCGGGCGCTGCCTGGTAGCGGCCGCGGCCGCGCCGGTAGAAGTACATCGGCGCCGATTGCAGCTTCAGGAGCACGCCCGCGGTCTCGACCGGGGCGGGCTCCCGGCCGACGTAGTCGCGCGCGAGCTCCTGCACGCCGAATTCCGCGCCCTTGCGGCATTCCCAGAGAAACCCCGTGTCCAGGCCGTCGGCGAACTTGCGCGCTTCGGCGAGCAGCTCCGCGCCCGAGGGCCGCTCGAAGCTGAGCAGCACGTGCGCGGCCTTCACCTTGGACCGCCGGCCGTGCGGGCTCTCGACCTGGTACGAGGCCGGGCCCTGCGACAGCACCGCACCGACCTTGAACTCGCCTTCCTCCTCGTACAGGACGTTCATGCGGCGAAGGCGAGGATTCTCGGGAGCATTTCGGGAAAGCATTGCAGGCTGTGGTCGCCGCCCTGGCGGATCACCATGCGCGCGCCTTCGTACTTCTTCGCCGCTTCGCGCCAGTCGAGCACTTCGTCGCCCGTCTCGAGGAGGAGCAGGTACTTCTCCGGGTCTACGCGCTCGACGAGCAGCGCTCGCCAGCCCTCCAGGTGCGCGCGCGTGAGCTCGTAGGGCGCACCGGTGTGCAGGTTCTTCTGCGGACCGAGGTAGGCGGCGAGCCCTGCGTGCGGCGTGATCGCCGGATTGATCAGCACCGCGCGGCCGCCCCACTTTTCAACGAACCAGGTGGCGTAATAGCCGCCGAGCGAGCTGCCGATGAAGGTGACCTTCCTCAGATCCTGCCCGTCGATGGCCTTCTGGATGGCGCGCACTGCCTCTTCGGGGGTGTCCGGGAGCACTGGACATGCGTACCGCGCGCCAAGTCCCGTCCCCTCCAGGTAGGACTTGAGCACCTGCGCCTTGTGCGAGCCGGGCGAGCTGTTGAAGCCGTGCAGGTAGACGAGCATGCGCGCGATCAATTTCCCTCGAGCGCGGTCAGCAGCTTCTGGTGGATGCCGCCGAAGCCGCCGTTCGACATCACGAGGATGTGGTCCCCCGTCCTTGCCTCGGCCGCGACCGCGGCTACCAGCGCCGCCAACTCAGCAGCGCAGCGCGCGCGCGCGCCGAGCGGCGCGAATACTGCTGCCGCATCCCAGGCGAGCCCGGCGTTGTGGATGAAGACGCGGTCGGCGCCCTCGAAGCTGGCGGGGAGTTGCTCCTTGAGCACGCCCTTCTTGAGCGTGTTCGAGCGCGGCTCGAACACCGCGAGGATCCTCCCGCCCCGCTCGCGCTGGCGCAGCCCGGCGATCGTCTCGCGGATCGCCGTCGGGTGATGCGCGAAATCGTCGTAGACGCGCACGCCGCGCGCGGTGCCGCGCAGCTCGAGGCGCCGCTTGACCCCTTGAAAGCGCGCCAGGGCCTCGAGCGCCTCCTTCGGATCGACGCCCGCATGCCGCGCGGCGCCGATCGCCGCGAGCGCGTTCACCTGGTTGAAGCGTCCCACCATGTTCCAGCGCAGCCGGCCCAGGGGCGTTCCCTGCCAGGCGACCTCGAAAGCCCCCTCCTCGTCCGGCGGGCCGGCCTGCCAGCCGGCGTCGGTGCCGATCTCCTCTACCGGCGTCCAGCAGCCTTGGGTGAGCACTCGCTTTAGGGCAAGGTCCTGGCCGTTGGCAAGGATCCGACCAGACCCTGGAATAGTCCGCACGAAGTGGTGAAATTGCCGCTCGATCGACGCGAGATCGGCGAAGATGTCTGCATGATCGAACTCCAAATTGTTCAATATCGCGGTCTTGGGGCGGTAATGGACGAATTTGGAGCGCTTGTCGAAGAAGGCGGTGTCGTACTCGTCGGCCTCGATGACGAAACAACGCTCCGAGCTGGAGCGGGCTGAGACCCTGAGATCCGGGGCGATCCCGCCGATGAGAAAGCCAGGATTGCGGCCGGTGCATTCGAGAATCCAGGTCAGTAGGGCCGAAGTCGTCGTTTTGCCGTGGGTTCCGGCGACAGCCAGTACCCACTTACTTATCAGGACCTGCTCAGCCAGCCACTGCGGCCCGGATTGGTAGCGGTCGCCGCGGTCGAGGATAGCCTCCATTAGCGGGTTGCCGCGCGTGACGACGTTGCCGATGACCCAGAGATCCGGGCCGAGCGCGAGCTGGTCCGCGCCGTAGCCCTCGATGAGCCGGATGCCGAGCGCGCCCAGCTGCTCGCTCATTGGCGGATAGACGTTCGCGTCGCAGCCGGTGACACGATGACCCGCCTGCTGCGCGATCGCCGCGATGCCGCCCATGAAGGTGCCGCAGATGCCGAGGACGTGGAGATGCACCACGCTATTATCCGGTGATGGGGCGCAGGCACCGCACGGGATTGCGCATGCGCATCGCCGCGGCAGCGGCGCGCATCATGGCCGAGGAAGGCATCGACGATTTCGCGCGCGCCAAGCGCAAGGCGGCGCGGCGCCTCGGCGCTCCCGACAGCGAGGCGCTGCCGGCGAACGACGAGATCGAGGCGGAGCTGCGCGAGTACCTGGCGCTCTATCAGGCCGAGACGCACCCGCAGCGCATCGGCGAGCTGCGCCGCGCGGCGCTCGAGGCGATGCGCGCCCTCGAGCGCTTCAGCCCCTATCTCACCGGGCCGGTGCTCGCGGGCGTCGCCGGCCCTTACGCGGCAATCGAGCTGCAGCTGTTTCCGGAAAGCACCAAGGAGGTCGAGCTGTTCCTGCTCGACCGGGGCATCCCCTACGAGGCGAGCGACGAACGCCGCTACACGGGCGATCGCGCGCGCGCGGTGGCCGTGCTGCAGGCCGAATGGGACGGCGTGCCGCTGCGCCTGCAGGTGTTCGACCCGCGCGACGAGCGCGCGGCGATGAAGACGAGCCTCGCCGGCAAGGTCGTGGCGCGCGCCGGGATCGCGGAAGTCCGCCTGCTGGTGGAAGGCGGCGATGGCGCCCGGGCGGCGTGAGCTCCTGATCCTCGGTGGCGCGGGTCTGGCGGCGGGCGTCGCCGGATTTCTCGTCGGCCCGGCGCTGCTGCGCCTGCGGGGCGACGCCGGAGGCGAGGCGCTGCGCTCGGCGAGCTTCCCCGATCTGAAGGGCCAAGCGCACCGGCTGGCCGAATGGCGCGGCCGGGTCCTCGTCTGCAACTTCTGGGCAACTTGGTGCGCCCCTTGTCGCGAAGAGATCCCGCTTCTGCTCGCGGCGCACGCAAAATATGCTCGCTTCGGCGTCGAAATTGTAGGGATCGCCGTCGATAATGGCGTTAAAGTCCGAGAATTCGCGGATTCGTTCAGAATCACTTATCCCGTTCTCCTGGCCGAGGCAAACGGCCTCGACCTGATGCGCAAACTGGGCAACAAGGAGGGTGGGCTGCCCTATACCGTAGTGGCCGACCGGCAGGGGAATCCCGTGCGGCGCAAGCTCGGCGCCCTGAAGCAGGCGGAGCTGGACGGAATCCTGGACGGGATGCTCGGCAGTTGACGGGCAGGGCAGGGGGCAAATTCGGCTAAAATGCGCCCATCTGCGCCGAAAAATGAAGAAACCACCCAAATCCAAGTCGGTCCTCGTACTGCACGGGCCGAACCTCAACCTGCTCGGCACGAGGGAACCGCATCTCTACGGCAGGGACACCCTTGCGGTGATCAATCGTCGGCTGGAGGCGAAGGCGCGGGCGGCCGGGGTGGCGATCGCGTGCTTCCAGTCGAATCATGAGGGGGTCCTCGTAGACCGGATCCAGCAGGCGAAGCGAGACGGGGTGGGCTTCATCGTCATCAACCCCGCGAGCTACAGCTACTCGAGCGTGGCCATGCGCGATGCGCTGAACGCCGTGCAGATCCCCTTCATCGAAGTCCACCTGTCGAACATCCATGCCCGCGAGCCGTGGCGGGCGCACACGCACTTCACCGCTGTCGCCGTCGGCAGCGTGCTCGGTCTGGGCAGCCAGGGCTACGACCTGGCGCTCGATTACGCCATCCGCCAGTTGAAATCCCGCAGTTGAAGTCCCATTAGGCCCGCGCGGCGCCCGCGCCGCCGCAGGAAGGGAAGCCATGGATCTGCGCAAGCTCAAGAAGCTGATCGACCTCGTGCAGGAATCCGGTATCGCCGAGCTCGAGATCACCGAGGGCGAGGAGCGCGTGCGCATCGCGCGCGGGGGCGGCGTGACCGTCACCCCGCTCGCGGCGCCGGCCGGCGCCGCCGCGGCGCCCCCGGCAGCTCCGGGGCCGGCGCCCGCCGCTGCGGCGCCCGCCGCCGGCCCCTCGCCCGGCGCCGAAGGCCACGCGGTCAAGTCGCCGATGGTCGGCACGTTCTACCGGGCGCCCGCCCCCGACGCCAAGCCCTTCGTCGAAGTCGGCGGCGCGGTGAAGGAGGGGCAGATCATCTGCGTGATCGAGGCGATGAAGCTGATGAACGAGATCGAGGCCGACGCCTCGGGCACGATCAAGGCGATACTGGTCGAGAACGGCCAGCCGGTCGAGTACGGCCAGGCGCTCTTCATCATCGGCTGACCCGTGTTCGAGAAGATTCTCATCGCGAACCGCGGCGAGATCGCGCTGCGCATCCAGCGCGCCTGCCGCGAGCTCGGCATCCGCACGGTCGTCGTGCACTCGGAAGCCGACACCGAGGCGAAATACGTGAAGCTCGCCGACGAGTCGGTCTGCATCGGCCCGGCGCCCGCGGCGGCGAGCTACCTCAACATCCCGGCCATCATCAGCGCCGCCGAAGTCACCGACGCCGAGGCCATCCACCCCGGCTACGGCTTTCTCTCGGAGAACGCCGACTTCGCCGAGAAGGTGGAGGCGAGCGGCTTCGTGTTCATCGGTCCGCGTCCGGAGAACATCCGCCTGATGGGAGACAAGGTGAGCGCGAAGCAGGCGATGCAGAAGGCGGGGGTGCCGCTGGTGCCGGGCTCCGAGGGCGCGCTGCCCGAGAGCGGCGCCGACATCGTCAAGATCGCCCGCAAGATCGGCTACCCGGTGATCATCAAGTCCGCGGGCGGCGGCGGCGGACGCGGCATGCGCGCGGTGCACACCGAGGCGGCGCTGCTCAACGCGGTCGCCATGACGCGCGCCGAGGCGCAGGCCGCCTTCGGCAACGGCACCGTCTACCTGGAGAAGTTCCTCGAGCATCCGCGCCACATCGAGATCCAGGTGCTCGCCGACGAGCACAAGAACGCCGTGTTCCTCGGCGAGCGCGACTGCTCGATGCAGCGCCGCCACCAGAAGGTGCTCGAGGAGGCGCCCGCGCCCGAGCTCACGCCCAAGCAGCGCGAGCGCATCGGCGAGCGCTGCGCCGACGCCTGCCGCAAGATCGGCTACCGCGGCGCCGGCACCTTCGAGTTCCTCTACGAGGGAGGCGAGTTCTACTTCATCGAGATGAACACGCGGCTGCAGGTCGAGCATCCGGTCACCGAGATGATCACGGGGCTCGATCTTGTGCAGCTGCAGATCCGCATCGCCCACGGCGAGAAGCTGCCGTTCCGGCAGAAGGACGTGGAGCTGCGCGGCCACGCCATCGAGTGCCGCATCAACGCCGAGGATCCGTACCGCTTCACGCCCTCGCCGGGCAGGATCACCTCCTACCATCCGCCCGGCGGTCCCGGCATCCGCGTCGACAGCCACGTCTACGCCGGCTACAGCGTGCCGCCGAATTACGACTCGATGGTCGGCAAGGTGATCGCCTACGGCGCCTCGCGCGAGCAGGCGATCCGGCGCATGCGCATCGCGCTCTCGGAGATGGTGGTCGAGGGCATCCAGACCAATCTGCCGCTGCACCTGGACCTGCTGCACGACTCCCGCTTCGTGCGCGGCGGCACCTCGATCCACTACCTCGAGCAGAAGCTCGACGAGCAGAACAAGAAGAAGAAATAGCGCGGTGCCCTGGCTCGCGATCTCGCTCGAGATGGACCCGGCGCCCGCGGACGCGCTGTCCGAGGCGCTCATAGAGGCGGGCGCCGATTCGGTCGCGCTCGAGCCCGCGGGCGAGCGCGTGCGCGTCGACGTGCTCGCCGACGAGGGCGCGGACGCGGGCGCGCTGCTCGCCGCCGCGGCGCAGGCCGCGGCGCTGCCGCTGCCGGCGTTCCGCACCGCGCGCGTCGCCGACGAGGACTGGGTGCGCCGCTCGCAGGCGCAGTTCGGGCCGATCCGCGTCGCGCCGAATCTTTGGATCGTGCCGAGCTGGCACGAGCCGCCCGATCCGTCCGCTCGCGTGCTGCGGATCGACCCGGGTCTTGCGTTCGGCACCGGAAGCCATCCAAGCACGCGCCTGATTTTGAATTTTCTCGAGAAAGGGATTCAACCCGGACAGCGCGTGCTGGATTACGGTTGCGGCTCGGGTATATTGGCCATCGCGGCCGCACTGCTCGGCGCGGGCGAGGTGGACGCCACGGACACCGATCCGCAGGCGCTCGAGACGACCTCGGCGAACGCCGCGCGCAATGGCGTCGCGGTCCGGGTAGCGGCGCCCGACCGGCTGCCGCCCGGAACCTACGACTTGGTCCTCGCCAACATCCTCGCCGGCCCGCTCATCGCCCTGGCGCCGCAACTCGCCGGCCGCACGCGCGCAGGCGGGCGCATCGCGCTCTCCGGCATCCTCGAGGCGCAGGCGGGCGAGGTCCTGCGCGCCTACGCGCCGGACTTCGCGGTCGCGGTGCACGCGCGCGACGACGGTTGGGCGCTCGTGGCGGGGGAGCGCCGGTGAATCTCACGACGCGATGCCCGAGCTGCGGCACGGCGTTCCGCGTGCAGCCGGCGCAGCTTTCGGCGCGCGGCGGCAAGGTGCGCTGCGGCAGGTGCGGCGGCGTGTTCGACGGCGTGAAGTCGCTCGTCGCCGAGAGCTCGGCGCCCGGCGCGCCGGCGCTCGCGCCCGACAGCGAGCCTTCGCCGCAGCTCGGCCTGTTCGAGGCGCCGCGCAAGCTCGCCGGCGACGCGGCCAACGAGGCAGTCCCGGTGCCCACCTTCCTCGAGCCGGCGCCGCCGCCGCGCCGGCGCATCGCCTGGGCCCTGGCCGCGCTCGCGGCCGCGCTCGTGCTCGTCGTGCAAGCGGTGTTCTGGTTCCGCACCGAGATCGCGGCGCTGGTGCCCGAGACGCGGCCGTACCTGGAGGCGGCGTGCACGGCGCTGCGCTGCGAGCTGCGGCTGCCGCGGCGGCCGAAGCTCATGGCGATCGAGTCCTCGGACCTGCAGGCCGACGGGCGGCGCGAGAGCGTGATCGTGCTGAACGCGGTGCTGCGCAACCAGGCGCCGTACGCGCAGGAATACCCCTCGCTCGAGCTCACGCTGACCGACGAGCGCGACGAGGCGGTCGCGCGGCGCGTGCTCGGGCCCGCCGACTACCTTGCCGGCACCGCCGCGGATGCGATCGCGCGCGGCATCGGCGCGCGCGCCGACGCCGTGCTGCGCGTGTACATCGACACCACGGGCCTGCGCGCGGTCGGCTACCGCATGTACCTCTTCTATCCCTGATCAAGGAGCAGAACGCTTGACGACGCTGGTGACCGGCTCGATGGCCTACGACACGATCATGGTGTTCCCCGACCGCTTCCGCAACCACCTGATCGCGGACCAACTGCACATCCTCAACGTGTGCTTCCTCACGCCGGAGATGCGGCGCGAATTCGGCGGCACCGCGGGCAACATCGGCTACAACCTGAAGCTGCTCGGCGACGATCCGCTGCTGATGGCGACCGTCGGCGAAGACATCGAGCCCTATTTCTCGCGCCTGGAGGCGCTCGGCATCGCGCGCACGCACCTGAAGCGCATCGGCGGCGAGTTCACCGCGCAGGCCTTCATCACCACGGACCTGGACGACAACCAGATCACCGCGTTCCACCCCGGCGCGATGAACTACTCGCACGAGAACCGCATCGACGCGAAGCTCGGCGCGCGCCTGGCGATCATCGGCCCGGACGGCAAGGAGGGCATGCTGCAGCACGCGCGCCAGTGCGCCGAGCACCGCATCCCGTTCCTGTTCGACCCGGGCCAGGGCATGCCGATGTTCTCGCGCGAGGAGCTGCTCGAGATGGTGCGCCTCGCCGACTACCTCGCGGTCAACGACTACGAGGGCAAGATGCTGGAGGAGAAGACCGGGCGCTCGCTGGAAGACCTCGCGCGCGAGCTGAAGGCGCTCGTCGCCACGCGCGGCGCGAAGGGCTCTACGATCCACGCCGGCGGCCGCCAGATCGAGATCCCCGTGGTCGCGGCGAGCGCGGTCGTCGACCCGACCGGCTGCGGCGACGCCTACCGCGCGGGCCTGCTCTACGGCATCGCGCGCGGCTGGGACTGGGAGGCGACCGGCCGTCTCGCCTCGGTGATGGGCGCGATCAAGATCGCCCAGCGCGGACCGCAGAACCACCGGCTCTCGAAGGACGAGATCGCCGAGCGCTACCAGAAGGCCTTCGGCCGCTCGCCTTTCTAGAGCTCCGCGCGGATCCTCGCCGCGTAGTCCTCGAGCTTCTCGCGCGGCGGGTTCTTCACCGGCCAGACGAGCTCCATGCCGTCGCCCGCGTGGCGCGGCAGCAGGTGCACGTGGTAGTGGAACACCGTCTGGCCCGCCGCCTTGCCGTTCGCCTGATAGACCGACAGGCCTTCCGGTTCGAATGTCTTCTTCAAGGCTTTCGAGATCTTCACAATGGCGCGCGCGATCGCTTCCGCCTGCGTCTCTTCGAGCTCGAAAACGGTAGCGGCGTGCTTTTTCACCGCCACCAGCGTGTGCCCCGGATTGACGTGGCCGATGTCCATGAAGGCGAGCGTGTGCTCGTCCTCGTAGACACGCGTCGAGGGGATCTGCCCAGCGACGATCTTGCAGAAAACGCAGTCGGTCATCTTCCTTCCTTGATGGGTTGGTAGCCGGGCGAGGGTACCTGCGCGAGCCAGCGGTCTTCAAGCCGCAGCGCAGTGAGCGGCCCACCCCAGACGCAGCCCGTATCCAGGCCGGCAATACGGTGATTCAGTTGAAGACCGGCGGCAGACCAGTGACCGAATACGATCTGTTGTTCGGATGAATTTCTCGTCTGGAACCAGGGCCGAAATCCCGCCGGCGGATTCTTGCCGGTTTCCTTAAGCTCCATGAGGCCCTCCGGCGTGCAAAAGCGCATGCGCGTCATCGCGTTCACGATCACGCGCAGCCGGTCCCAGCCCTTGAGGCGATCGTCCCAGCGCTC
>Ga0335070_10005740_pt1 | contig 14623 bp, 12 predicted proteins | sample Lox_Sample_13_FD_206722 | JGI IMG/M metagenome (GOLD analysis project Ga0335070, IMG submission 206722) | Soil microbial communities from Loxahatchee National Wildlife Refuge, Florida, United States - Lox_Sample_1.3 | ecosystem: Environmental > Terrestrial > Soil > Wetlands | place: USA... | reverse complement strand
GGAGGCGCAGAAGCCGCTCACGTACGAGCACGACGAGATGATGTTCATCATAGTGCACCAGACCTCCGAGCTGTGGATGCGGCTGATGCTCCACGAGCTGCGGGCGGTGCTCGACTGCGTGCGCCGCGATGATCTGGATCCCTCGTTCCGCATGCTCGCGCGCATCTCCCACGTGCAATCCCAACTCATTGCCACCTGGGAGGTACTCTCGACCCTGACTCCGTTCGACTACGCGACCTTCCGCAATGCCCTCGGGCGCTCCTCGGGATTCCAGTCGGTGCAGTACCGGGTGCTGGAGTTCTCCCTCGGCAACAAACACGCCCAGATGCTCGAGGTGCACAAGCGCGATCCGAAGGCGCACGAAACACTCGAGCGCGCGCTGGCGGCGCCTTCACTGTATGACGAGGTCCTGCGGCTGCTGAGCCGGCGCGGTTACGGCATTCCGGAGAACTACCTGACGCGGGATTTCCGTGAACCGTATGTCGCCAGCAAACAGGTGGCCGGCGCCTGGCTCGGCGTCTACCACAACGCCGCCAAGGACTGGGATTTGTACGAGCTGGCCGAGAAGCTCGTGGATCTGGATCAGAAGTTCCAGCTGTGGCGCTGCCATCATCTGAAGACGGTGGAGCGCATCATCGGCTACAAGCCCGGTACGGGCGGCACCGGCGGGGTGTCGTACCTGGCCAAGGCGCTCGAGCTGAAATTCTTTCCGGAGCTGTGGCAGATCCGCACGTCGATGTAGTCGGGTTGGCGCGGCACCGACTCGACGCGGCGCCGACTAGGTGCGATGGCGAAGGGGGCGCCGCTGCGGGGGAGCGTCAGCGCCAGCGAGCGCAGGGGATGCCGAGCTGGCGTGCCTGGTGACGTGCGGCGGCCGATCCGTTGACCAGCAGCGGTTCCTCGACAAGGCGCAGATGCGCCAGATCACTCCCCGCATTCCCATAAGCAGCCGCGCGCAGGCCGGGATACCGGGCGCGGATCTCGGTCACGCAACGAGCCTTTTCCCCGGCCCGGCGATTGGCAGTGGTCAGGTGGCCATCCAGGTGATCGCCGTTCCAGCGCACTCCCGTGCAGACCGTTTCGTGAAATCCGAGCGCCGCGCCAATGGCCGGGACGTAGAGGTCAGTGCTGGCGCTCAGCAGGACGAGGCGCGCGCCCGCCCGCTTGTGCTCATCGAGGCGCGACAGCGCATCCTGGTGCATACCCTGCCGCAGGAGGCGGGGCACGAAGTGCGCATTCCACTCGTCAATCCGGGTCCGCGTGCTACCGCCGAGGCAGATGCGGATGACGGCCGATTTCACCTCGCCGCGGTCACCGCGGAGAGCGCCGGCGATGACGGGCAGCGGCAGGCGCAGCAGGGCGCCTGGCATTCTGCCCACAGACTCCCGGAGAAATCCCAGCGCGTAAGGTAATAGCGTGTCGCGCCTCGTGAGGGTTCCGTCGAGGTCGAAGACGGCCAGCCCGACTTCGGCCCGGGACACGGAAGCCCTCAGGCGGCGCGACCAGGCGCCGCCAGCTGGCGCAGCACGTACTGCAGGATTCCGCCGTGGCGGTAGTACTCACGTTCCTTGGGCGTGTCGATGCGCACCCGCGCCTTGAAGGTGATCGCCTTGCCATCCGGCGCTGTCGCCGTGACCGACACCTCCTGCGCGTCACCCTTGCTCAGGCCACTGATGTCGAACACCTCGTGGCCCGTGAGCCCAAGCGACTGCGCGTTCTGCCCCTGCAGGAACTGCAGGGGTACCACACCCATGCCGATCAGGTTGGAGCGATGGATGCGCTCGAAACTCTCGGCGATGACGGCCTTCACTCCCAGCAGCATCGTGCCCTTGGCCGCCCAGTCGCGTGAGGATCCCGTGCCGTACTCGCGTCCCGCGAGGATGATCAGCGGCGTACCCTCCTTCTTGTAGCGCATGGCTGCATCGTAGATCGAAGCCTGCTCGCCACTGGGCAGGTGAATGGTCACGCCACCTTCCACACCAGGCACCAGCAGATTGCGCAGCCGGATGTTGGCGAAGGTACCGCGCATCATCACCTCATGGTTGCCGCGTCGGGCGCCGTATGAGTTGAAGTCCGCCGGCTGCACACCCTGTTCGACCAGGTAGCGGGCCGCGGGACTGGACTTGGAGATGTTGCCGGCCGGGGAGATGTGATCGGTGGTGACCGAATCGCCCAGCACCGCCAGCGCGCGCGCGCTTCGGATGTCGGCCACGGCGCCCGGCGTCATGGTCATGCCATCGAAATACGGCGGATTCTTCACGTAGGTGGACTTCTGGTCCCAGGTGTAGCGCTTGCCGGCCGGCACCTGGATGCGCGCCCAGTTCTCATCCCCCGTGAACACCCCCGCATAGCTCTTCCGGAACATGTTGGAGTCGATGGAGCGCAGCAGGGCGGCCTGCACCTCCTGGTCGCTCGGCCAGATCTCGGCCAGCATGACCGGCTTGCCGCTCAGGTCGGTGCCTATCGGTTCGCGCGTCAGATCGATGTCGAGCGTGCCCGCCAGGGCGTAGGCCACCACCAGCGGCGGGGAGGCGAGGAAATTCATGCGCACCTCGGGGTGCACGCGCCCCTCGAAGTTGCGATTGCCGGACAGCACCGAGCAGGCCGTGATGTCGCCGGCCTTCACGCCGGCGGAGATCTCCGGCTTGAGCGGACCGGAGTTGCCGATGCAGGTGGTGCAGCCGTAACCGACCAGCTCGAATCCGAGCGCCGCCAGATCCCCGAGCACGCCGGCCTTGGTGAAGTAATCGGTGACCACGCGCGAGCCGGGGGCGAGGCTGGTCTTCACCCACGGTTTCGCCTTCAGGCCGCGTTCGCGCGCCTTGCGGGCCAACAGGCCCGCGCCGAGCATCACGGACGGGTTCGAAGTATTGGTGCAGCTCGTGATGGCCGCGATGAGTACCGCGCCATCCTTGAGCTCGAAGGTCTGTCCGTCGAGCGTCACGCTGGCGCTGCCCTTGGCAGCGGCGTTGCGCGTGGCGCGCTCTTCAGCGGCCTTCCTGCCGTTGGTCGCGTAGACCGTCCTGGCATTCTTCAGCGGCACGCGGTCCTGTGGCCGGCGCGGCCCGGCGAGGCTGGGCTCGACCTGGCCGAGATCCAGCTGCACGACGTCCGTGTAGTCAGCGGGCTTGTCCCCGTTGTTGCGCCACATGCCTTGCGCCTTGGCATAGGCGGCAACCAGGTCGATGCGCTCGCGCGGGCGTCCGGACAGTTCGAGATAGCGGATCGTCTCCTCATCGATCGGGAAGATGCCGCAGGTGCTGCCGTATTCCGGCGCCATGTTGGCGATCGTGGCGCGATCGGCCAGGGGGAGATTTGCCAGGCCATCGCCGAAGAACTCCACGAACTTGTCGACCACGCCCTTCTTGCGCAGCATCTCCGTGACCGTCAGCACCAGGTCGGTGGCAGTGGCCCCGGGCTGCAGCTTGCCCGTGAGGCGGAAGCCGATGACCTGCGGGATGAGCATGGTGACCGGCTGGCCCAGCATGGCGGCCTCGGCTTCGATGCCCCCGACACCCCAGCCAAGCACACCCAGACCGTTGATCATGGTCGTGTGCGAGTCGGTGCCCACGAGGGTATCCGGGTAGGCACGCGCCACGCCGTTGACCTCGCCGTCGAAGATCACTCGACCGAGGTACTCGAGGTTGACCTGGTGCACGATACCGGTGTTGGGCGGCACGACCTTGAAGTTGCGGAAGGCGGTCTGGCCCCAGCGCAGGAACGAGTAGCGTTCAGCGTTGCGCGAAAATTCGATCGCGGTGTTGGCAGCCAGCGAGCCGGGCTTGCCGTACTCGTCCACCTGCACGGAGTGGTCGATTACCAGCTCTGCCGGCGCCAGCGGGTTGACGCGCTCTGCATCTCCACCCAGGCGCACGATGGCATCACGCATCGCCGCGAGATCCACCACGCAGGGCACGCCGGTGAAGTCCTGCAGGATCACGCGCGAGGGCGTGAAGGCGATCTCGTGGGAGGGCGTCGCCGCAGGGTCCCATGAGAGTAGCGCGTCGATGTCGGCGCGCGTGACGTTGACGCCGTCTTCGAAGCGCAGCAGGTTTTCCAGGAGGATCTTCAGCGAGTACGGCAGGCGGGCCACTTTCTCGCGCGGCAGCGCGGCAAGATTCCAGTACTCGTACGAGCGGTCGCCCACTTTGAGCGTGGAGCGCGCCTTGAAGCTATTCGTCATGAGTCCTCCAGGATCAACCACCCACCATTATATCGGATCGCGGGTGCTAAGCGGCTGCCTGTCCTGCCACACGCGGCCACGTCGTTGCGATGACTCCGCCGCCCAGGCACCGGTCAGCTTCGTAGATGACAGCGTATTGCCCTGGTGTAACCGCACGCTGCGCATCGTCGAAGACGATTCGCGCGGTTCCATCGGGCAGAGGTTCACACAGGGCGCTCTGATCTTTCTGTCGGTAGCGCACTTTCACAAGACACCGGAACGGTTCGGTTCGCGGCTGGACCAGCCAATGGATCCGCTCCGTTGTGAGTGCTCCGCTCCTCAGAAGCGGATGATCGTGGCCCTGTGCCACGACAAGCGTGTTGCGCCTCCCATCTTTCGCGACCACGTACCAGGGCTGTTCGGGCCGGCCACGGCGTCCGCCGATCTGCAGACCTTCGCGTTGGCCCAGCGTATAGAACGCGAGTCCCTGGTGGGTCCCGAGGATCTCACCTTCGGCACTCTCGATGGGGCCCGACTGCGGGGCTAGGAAGCGTGACAGAAACTCGCGGAACGGGCGTTCGCCGATGAAGCAGATGCCCGTGCTGTCAGGCTTGTCGAACACGGGCAGGCCCGCGCGCCTGGCCCGCTCGCGCACTTCGCTCTTGAGCAGCTCGCCCAATGGCATGAGCGTCAGCGCCAGCTGCGAGAGATCGACCGCGTGCAGGAAGTAGCTCTGGTCTTTCGTCGGATCGCGTGCCTTGTGCAGCTCCACACCGTCTGCGGTGCGCAGCACCCTCGCGTAGTGGCCCGTGGCGAAGCAGGCGCCGCCGAGGCGTCGGACGTAATCCAGCGCCACACCGAACTTGATCTCGCGATTGCACAGGACATCGGGATTCGGCGTGCGGCCGGCGGCCTGTTCGTGCAGGAAATGCTCGAAGACCCGCTCACGGTACTCGGTTGCGAAACTGACACGATGCAGCGGGACGTCCAGCTCGCGCGCGACCGCCCGGGCGTCCTGGAAATCCTGCGCGGCCGTGCAGTAGGCATCATCGTCGTCCCAGTTGCTCATGAAGAGCCCCTGCACCTCGAAACCCTGTTCCTTCAGCAGGAGCGCCGTGACGGCCGAATCGACGCCGCCGGAGAGCCCGACGATGACTCGCGTGGCGGAAGTGCCCTGAGCCGGGACTGCGATACTCATGCAACGCTCACGGCCGCCATGGAGGCAGCGTTGGACAGGTCCAGATCCGCAACGGAGGCGAGCGGCAGGCTGTTCCCCTCGAGATAGTCCGCAACGCAACGCAGGACCAGGGGGCTGCGCAGTCGCGATCCGCGCTCCACGAGTTCGTCCCGCGTGAGCCAGTGGGTGCACACGATGCCGCGATCCAGCGGTTGGGTGGCGTCGTGATCGGACACCGAACCGTGAAACGCGAAGCGCATCGTGGTCAGTCCCGAGCGCGGATTGCGCCACAGGTACACACCGATCAGGGAAAGCGGCTCGAACACCCAGGCCGTCTCTTCGCGCACCTCGCGGATCACTGCTCCCAGCAGGGACTCACCGGGCTCGACGTGCCCGGCCGGCTGGTTGAACACCAGGCGCCGGTTGATGCGCTCTTCCACGACCAGGAAGCGCCCGTCGTTCTCGGTGATCGCGGCCACGGTGATGGCGGGCTTGCTGGCGGGCATGCCCCGAATTATAGCGAAGGGGTCGCGCCGGCACGGGGCCGGAGCTCAGGCAGCCGCCGCGCGGGATCCGGCAGCGGGACGCTCAGCCGCGGCGCGCGACCCGCAGCCCGTGATCGACCGCGCTGGCGTTCCAGACCGCGTCGAATTCCTGCAGGTAGAGGCGGGCGACCGGCGGATTGTTGATGTCCGAGATGCCGTCCCAGGTGTCGGCACGCATGCGGTAGACGATGGCCCGATCATCAGCGATCAGGTAGGCGGAGGCACGCTGGGGTGCCTGCGCGGCGACGTAACGGATGTCGATGCAGCTGGAGAGCCTGCGACCCATCGCCACGAAGCGGTTGCTCTCGCGCGTGACGCGCGTGGGCTCGCCCAGCAGCACGCGGACCTTGGAAAAACTGCGTGTCAGCACGAAATGCTTGACCACCTCGAGGAACGAGGACTGGTCGTACAGATCGGGTTCGAGATCGGGAGTGTAGATCGAGATCAGGCGGCGGGCGCTGGCGGCGATCTCATTGACGGCGGCGCGCACCTCGGCCACGGTCGTGAGCACGCTCAGGGTTTCCGAGCCCTGCCGGCCGGAGCCGCTCTTGCGATCCTGCTCCATGGATTCGGGCGCGTAGCGCGCGTTCGCGAGCTGCGCGAGAGTGCTGTTGGCGTCGAGATCCCCAGTGATATCCACGAGCGGCGCTGCTTGCTGCGTCTGTCCTGGAGACAGACTCGCTGGATCTTAGAGAGGGCGCCCCGGGTTGGGGTGCCAAGCCGGTCACGTTTTGACCGGCAACGCGACGCACCATAGGTGGATTTCGCGTGCTACGTCGCAGTTTTAGCCGCTAAATCTCACGCGCAAGCTGCGCTGCCAGACCCAGGTAAGCCTCCGGCCGCAGCGCCTGCAAACGGGTTTTTTCCTCCTCGGACAGCGGCAACGTGGCAATGAACGCACCAAGTGACTGTGCGTCTATCGCACGGCCACGGGTGAGGTCCTTGAGCCGCTCGTAGCCGCCGGGCGAGCCGGAGGCGCGCAGCACCGTCTGGATCGCCTCCGCCAGCACCTCCCAGGCGCCTTCGATGTCGGCGGCGATCCTCGCCGGGTCGGCGGCGACCTTGCCGAGTCCGCGACCGAGAGCCCGCCAGGCGATGAGCGTGTGCCCGAGCGCGACCCCCACGTTGCGCAGCACCGTGGAGTCGGTGAGGTCCCGCTGCCAGCGTGACACCGGTAGCTTCTCGGCGAAGTGGCGCAGCAGCGCGTTCGCCACGCCCAGGTTGCCCTCGGCGTTCTCGAAATCGATCGGGTTCACCTTGTGGGGCATCGTGGACGAGCCCACCTCGCCGGCGACCGCGCGCTGGCGCAGGTAGCCGAGCGAGATGTATCCCCACACATCGCGGCTCAAGTCCACCAGGATCACATTCGCTGCCGCCACCGCATCGCAGTACTCCGCGATCCAGTCGTGCGGTTCGATCTGCGTGGTGTAAGGATTGTTCTCGAGTCCCAGCGACTCGATGAACCGGGCGCTGATCGCGGGCCAGTCGGTGCCCGGCACCGCGGTCACGTGCGCGTTGAAGTTCCCCACTGCGCCGTTCCACTTGCCGAGTATGGTGACCTTCAGCCACCGCTGGCGCGCGCGCTGCAGGCGAGCGGTGAAATTGGCGAATTCCTTGCCCAGGGTGGTCGGGCTGGCCGGCTGCCCATGGGTGCGCGCGAGCATGGCGGTGTCCGCATAGCGCCGCGACAGTTCGGCGAGCTCCTGCACGCGAGCGTCGAGAGTCTCGAGCAGCACGGCCCGCGCGCTCTGCAGCAGGCGCGCGTAGCTGAGATTGTTGATGTCCTCGGAGGTGCAACCGAAGTGCACCAGCTCGAGGGCGGCCTCGGTTGCGCCCGCGGCCTGCAACTGCGCGCGCACGTAGTATTCCACCGCCTTCACGTCATGATTGATTCGATCTTCGATTTCCTTCACGGCCGCGGCCGCCGAGGCGTCGGGATTGGTCGCGAGCTGTTCGGCCCGCGCGCGCACCCGCGAGGAGATCGTTGCGGCAGGCAATTGCGGGACCGATTGCGTGAGGTGCAGGAACCACTGTGCCTCGATCCGGATGCGTTCACGGATCAGTCCGGCTTCGGACAGCAGCCCACGCAGCGGCTCGGTGGCCGCGCGGTAGCGGCCGTCGACGGGCGAGAGCGCCTCCACGGGAGGCAGGGCGTCACGGTGGGATGCCGTCATGCGTTACGGAAGGCTTCGAAGTGCTACGATTTACATGATAACCGGTTTCCCGCCGGGTATGGCTTTCCGGGCGCGCGAGTCGGCGCCCGCAGGATCGAGGCATGACCAATTCGTTCCGTATCGAACGCGACAGCATGGGTGAGCTGCAGGTGCCCGCGGACGCCCTCTGGGGCGCGCAGACGCAGCGTGCCGTCCAGAATTTTCCCATCAGCGGCCTGACGCTCCCCCGGACCTTCATCGCGGCATTGGGCCTGGTGAAGCAGGCGGCGGCCCGTGCCAACACCCGGCTGGAGTTGCTCGAAGCGCCGATTGCCGAGGCCATCGATGCCGCGGCCGCCGATGTCGCCGCCGGCCGTCACGATGCGCATTTTCCCATCGATATCTTCCAGACTGGTTCCGGTACCAGCACCAACATGAATGCGAACGAGGTGATCGCCTCGCTCGCTACGCGCCGCCTGGGCAAGCCGGTGCATCCGAACGACCATGTCAACATGGGGCAGAGCAGCAACGACTCGATCCCCACGGCGATCCACGTCAGTGCCAGCGTCAGCGTCAGGCGCGATCTGACACCGGCGCTCGCTCACCTGCGCGATGTGTTGCGCCAGAAGGAGCGCGAGGTAGGTCACATTGTCAAGACAGGCCGCACCCACCTCATGGATGCCATGCCGGTCACGCTGGGCCAGGAGCTCTCAGGCTGGCGCACGCAGATCGAACAGGGTCTGGAGCGGCTGGCGAGCGTGGAGCCGCGGCTGCACGCGCTCGCGCAGGGCGGCACCGCAGTGGGTACCGGCATCAATGCTCATCCGCAGTTCGGTCTGCGCTTCACGCAGGAGCTGGCCGATCTCACGGGCATTCCCTTCAGCAGCGGCCGCAATTTCTTCGAGGGTCTGTCCTCACAGGACACGGCCGTGGAGCTGTCGGGCCAGCTCAAGGTCATCGCGGTCGGCCTGATGAAGATCGCCAACGACCTGCGCTGGATGAACAGCGGGCCGCTGGCCGGGCTGGCCGAGATCGCGCTGCCGGCGCTGCAGCCGGGCAGCAGCATCATGCCCGGCAAGGTCAACCCGGTCATCCCCGAGGCGGTGGCCATGGTGGCCGCGCAGGTCATCGGTCACGACACCACGATCACGATCGCCGGGCAGTCCGGCAACTTCCAGCTCAACGTGATGCTGCCGGTGATCGCCTACAACCTGCTGGAGAGCATCCGCCTGCTCGCGAACGCCGCACGGGTACTGGCTGACAGCGCCATCGCCGGTTTCAAGGTGAACGAGGCACGCATCGCGGAGGCCCTCGACCGCAACCCCATCCTGGTTACGGCGCTCAATCCGGTCATCGGCTACGAGAAGGGCGCGGCGATCGCCAAGAAGGCCTACGCGGAGGGCAAGCCCGTCCTGGAGGTCGCTCAGAAGATGACCGACCTGTCGCGCGAGGAGCTCAAGCGCCTGCTGGATCCTGCCGAGCTGACGCGCGGCGGCATCAAGGGCGGCACCAGCGGCGGCGGTTGATCCGGCGGCATGCAGGACGCGGGCGCTGACAGCGAAGCAGGCGGGCGGCAACCGCGACCCATAGACTGGCGGTCGCGCATCAGCACGCGCCTCGCTCATACGCGTCCGCGCCACGAGCCCGAGAGCTGGCTGATTCCGGGCCTGGACCAACGCGCCAGCGGCCGCTACCGCAGTCTGTTTCCCTCGGACCCGATTCCCGCTGCCGTGCTCATCCCGCTGGTGGAACGCGAGCGGGAACTCACTGTGCTGCTCACACAGCGGGCCAGTCAGCTCAAGAATCACGCCGGCCAGATCAGCTTTCCGGGCGGACGCATCGAGCCGCAGGATGCCGGACCACGTGAGGCTGCGCTGCGCGAAGCACGCGAGGAAATCGGCCTGGAGGAGCAGCGGGTGTCGGTCGTGGGGTACCTGCCCGATCATGTGCTGGTGAGCGGTTTTCGGGTGACACCGGTCGTGGCCTTCGTGCAGCCGGGTTTCGAGCTGCTGCTGGATGCCCAGGAAGTGGCCGATACCTTCGAAGTGCCGCTCGCGCATCTGTTCGAGCCCGCCAATCACCGCTCGCGCCTGCGGCGCTTCGGCGCGAACCAGGAGGACATCGAGGTCTGGGACATCCCCTACCAGGGTCGCAACATCTGGGGCGCCACGGCCGGTATGCTGCTCAACCTCTACCGCCTCGTGGCCAGCCCGGATCCGCATACCGGTCCGAATACCGGTCCGAATACCGGCCCGGGCTCGGAGCCGGATACCGCTCCGCGCGGAACGCGCACCGATGACTGATCCGGGCAAAGCCCTGCAGGCGCTGCTGGAACTGATGGCGCGCCTGCGTGATCCGCAGTCCGGCTGTCCGTGGGATCGAGAGCAGACCTTCGCGACGATTGCTCCCTACACCCTGGAAGAGGCTTACGAGGTCGCAGACGCCATCGAGCGCGGCGAGCCCGGTCAGATCCGCGATGAGCTGGGCGATCTGCTCTTCCAGGTCGTCTTTCACGCGCGCATGGCGCAGGAGCGTGGCTGGTTCGATTTCGGCGATGTCGCGGTGTCCATACACGACAAGCTGGTACGGCGGCATCCGCATGTGTTTGCCGGCGCGAGCGTGGCCGGTTCCGCCGAGCAGAGCCTGCAATGGGAGGAGCTCAAGGCGCGCGAACGGGCCGGCACGCCCGATGAGAGCGCTCTGGCGCATATCCCGAAGGCGCTGCCGGCGCTGCTGCGCGCGGCCAAGATCGGCAAGCGCGCGGCCCGTGTTGGATTCGACTGGCAGGAGCCGGCCCAGGTGCGTGACAAGGTGCTGGAGGAGCTGGGCGAAGTGGACGAGGCGCTCGCCGAGCCGGGGGCGGCCCGCGCCGCCGAGGAACTCGGGGATCTGCTGTTCGCGCTGGCGAACTGGTCCTTGCATCTGGGGGTGGATCCGGAAGGGGCGCTGCGTGCGGCCAATGACAAGTTCGAACGGCGCTTCCGGCACATGGAAGAACTGGCCTCCCGCCAGGGCACGCCGCTCCAGTCGCTGTCCGCTGCCCAGTGGGATGAGTTGTGGCGCCAGGCCAAGCAGGCCTGAAGGTGCCGGCTCTGCAGAAGCGCATCCGCACTGGCTGGCTGGCGGCCGCGTGGCCGAATCGGCCGCGCCGGCGTCGGACCGGCAAACGGTGACGCCCGACCGGCAAACGATGACGCCCGATGGGGGCGTTCAGTCGGCATTCACCGGTGGGGCGTTAGCGTGCCGATGAAGAATTCTCAAGGGCTTGGCCGGCAACGGTCCGCAACCCGCGAATCGGATACTCTGTGTTCCGCAACCCCATGGCAGGCCCGCGCCCCACACTGATCGTCACCGTGTTCGCCACCGCCGTACTGGCTGCGTGGCACACTGGGCATGCCGTTGCGGGGGAGCAGGCACAACCTGTGCGCCCGATCGCACACTCGACTCCGGCGTTGTCGCTGGATCAGGCGATCAAGATGGCCGAGCAACGCTACCGGGCGCGCGTGGTGCGTGCGGAATCGCAGCAAAGCGAGGGCCGTACCATCTACGTATTGCGCCTGCTCAACGAATCCGGCCGTGTCTGGACGGTGCATGTGGATGCCGCCAGCGGCTCGGTGTTGTAGGAGTGTTTCGCCATGCGCGTGCTGGTCGTTGAAGATGAAGTCACCCTGCGCGACTCGCTGAAGGGACGACTCGCCGATGCGGGATTCACGGTGGATGTGGCGGCGGACGGCGAAGAGGGTTTGTTTGCCGCGCTCGAGTTTCCCCTCGACGTGGCAATCGTCGATCTCGGACTGCCCAAGCTCTCCGGGCTGGAACTCATCCGGCGGGTTCGCGCGCAGCGCAAGAGCTTTCCCATCCTGATCCTCACGGCGCGCGACCGGTGGCAGGACAAGGTCGAAGGCCTGCAGGCGGGCGCGGACGACTACGTGGCCAAGCCCTTTCATTTCGAGGAAGTCCTGGCGCGAGTGCAGGCGCTGCTGCGGCGTGCCGGTGGCTGGGCGAGCCCGGAGCTCACCTGCGGCCCGGTCACGCTCGATACGCGCGCGCAGACGGTGAAGGTCGATGGCGCTCCCGTTGAGCTGACCACGTTTGAGTACCGCATTCTCGAGCACCTGATGCTGCGTGCCGGCGAGGTGATCTCCAAGACCGAGCTCACCGAACGGCTCTACGACGAGGAGTCCGAGCGTGACAGCAACGTGATCGAGGTGCTGGTGGGCCGGCTGCGCCGCAAGCTCGATCCGCAGGAAACGATCCGGCCGATCGAAACGCTGCGCGGCCGCGGGTACCGTTTCGCGCTCGCGCGCTCACCCGGCACCTGACCCTCCCCACGTGCACTCGCTCAGCCGGCGACTGCTCGTTTCGGTGTCCGTGCCGCTCGCCCTGTTCTTCGGGGTGATGGTGGCGGTACTGGACACGAGTTTTCGCGCGCTGGCCGACCGCTCGCTGCAGGAACTGCTGGATGCGCAGATGGTGGCGCTGATAGCCGCCGCCGAACCGCAGCCGGGTGTGGGCTACGCGCCGCCGGTCAATGATTTGCCGTCCCGTCTGCGGACACCCGGCTCGGGTCTGTATGCGCAGATCCGCTCGGCGGGCGGCTTGTCGAGCTGGCGTTCGCCCTCGACCGCCGGAGCGCCCGTGGACTTCGGCCCGCCACTGGACCCTGGAGCGCGGCGACTGGCGTACACGACGCGCGGCAAAGAGAAGCTCGCCATCGCGAGCCGCGGAATCCAGTTCGAGGACGCCCAGGGCAGCTGGGAGCTCACTTTCAGTGTCGCCGCCAGCCTCGCCCCCTACGAACAGCAGCTATGGAGTTTCCGGCGCGAGCTGTTTGGCTGGTTCATCGGCCTCATGCTGCTGCTGCTGGTGACGCTGGCGGGCCTGTTGCGCTGGGTACTGGCGCCGGTGCGACGACTTGAGCGGGAGATTCACGACGTGGAGGAGGGGCGCAGCGACACCCTCGGCGGCGGTTATCCGCGTGAGCTCAGTGGCGTGGCCGGTAATCTCAACACACTGCTGGTCGGCGAGCGCAAGCGGGTGGCCCGCTACCGCGACACGCTCGGTAACCTCGCGCACAGCCTGAAAACACCGCTGGCCGTCATGCGCTCCGCGCTGGCCGGTGACAAACCCTCAGCGACGGTCCTCGGTCCGGAAATCGACCGGATGAGCGGCATCATCGAGCACCAGTTGAAACGTGCAGCCGCCTCCGGAGGCGCGTTGCTGGGACAGGCCCCCGTGGATGTGGCGCCGGTTGCCGCCGAGCTGCGCGTCGCTCTGCTGAAGGTCTATGGCAACAAGGATCTGTCCATCGAGATTGCTGTTGCGGGAGCCCAGTTCCTCGGCGACCGGGGCGATCTGACGGAGCTGCTGGGTAATCTGCTCGACAATGCCTGCAAGTGGTGCCGCCACCTCGTGCGGGTGACAGCGAGCACCGACGAGAGCGTGACCAGCCGTGAGCGGCTCAGTCTCGTGGTCGAAGACGATGGACCGGGAATCTCCACCGAGGACCGTGCGCGCATCGGACAGCGTGGCGTGCGTACCGATGAGTCAATTCCCGGTCACGGAATCGGCCTGTCGATGGTCCAGGAGACTGTCGAAATGTACGGCGGCACCCTGAACATCGACTCCTCGCCACTGGGCGGAGCGCGTTTCTCGCTGCGCCTGCCCGGACGCGGGCCTCAGTCCACCTTGAACTGAATGCCCTGCGCCAGGGGCAGCTCGCGGCTCCAGTTGATGGTGTTGGTCTGACGGCGCATGTAGGCCTTCCAGGCATCCGATCCGGATTCGCGGCCGCCGCCCGTCTCCTTCTCGCCGCCGAATGCGCCACCGATCTCCGCACCCGAGGTGCCGAGGTTGATGTTGGCGATGCCGCAGTCACTGCCGGCTGCGGACAGGAACAGCTCCGCATTCTGCAGGCGGTCGGTGAACAGGGCTGACGACAGTCCGTGAGCGGAAGCATTCTGCTGTTCGATGGCCTGCTCGAGCGAATCGACGGGACTCACGTACAGGATGGGCGCGAAAGTCTCGGTCTGCACGATCGGCCATTCGTTGCGGGCGCGGATGATCGTGGGCGCCACGAAGTGACCCGGCCCCGGAAGAACCTTGTCACCGCACAGCACTTCGCCGCCCGCCTCGCGGGCCTTGGCGATCGCGGTCCGATAGCGCTCAACAGCACCTGCATCGATCAGCGGGCCCATGAGTGTCGTGGGTTCCAGGGGATTGCCGATGCGAACCTGACCGTACGCGTGCACGAGCCGCCGCTCGATCTCTGCCAGGCGTGAGGAATGCACCAGCACGCGGCGGGTAGTCGTGCACCGCTGTCCGGCGGTGCCGACCGCGCCAAAGACGATGGCGGGAACCGCGAGATCGAGGTTGGCCGTCTCGTCCACGATGACCGCGTTGTTGCCGCCGAGCTCCAGCAGACTCTTGCCCATGCGCGCGGCGACGCGCTCGCCCACCTTGCGCCCAATCTCCGTCGAGCCCGTGAACGAGACGAGAGCAACGCGGCGGTCGTCGACGAAGCGGGTCGCGAGTTCGGTGCCGGTGTCGATGAAGATCTGGAACACGGCCGGCAGGGCGTTGGCCT
>Ga0335070_10005739_pt1 | contig 14623 bp, 11 predicted proteins | sample Lox_Sample_13_FD_206722 | JGI IMG/M metagenome (GOLD analysis project Ga0335070, IMG submission 206722) | Soil microbial communities from Loxahatchee National Wildlife Refuge, Florida, United States - Lox_Sample_1.3 | ecosystem: Environmental > Terrestrial > Soil > Wetlands | place: USA... | reverse complement strand
CCTTTTCACTTTGTACAACCCTGCAGCTAGAGGAAACTCCAATCCCCTTATCATTATCCCCAGTGTTAACACGCTTATCAATCCTCCAGCTTCAACATACTTTTTTGATGCTAAGACTTCAATAATCTCATATCGAACAGAAATAAGTCCGAATACCATAGGAATTGCGATAACAACATATATGATCAGGAAATTACTTAACATGACCTCAGCTTCTTTATCCTTACCCATTCCCCACAACTTCATTATAACGGGATATAAGACCATATTCAGCGATAAGATAACAGCCGTTTGTATATAATCGGGCAAGGCATAAGCAACCGCATATGTAGCAATGCTCGATTGATCCAAATACGTAGCAATCAGAAACCTATCCCCGAAATTTGCTAAATAAACAAATATCCCATTTACAATCAAAGGGGAACTATATTTCAGGAATATTTTCAGGTGACTAGGAGAAATAGACAGCGTTTCTAACCCATATTTTTTCATGAATAAAATGAATAGAGTGGCCGCAATTAGCCCCTCACCTATTATTTGACCCACGAACAGACCGTATAAACCTTTTGATAGATAAACGACGAAGGTGATACATAAACCAGTTGTGATTAGTTTGCTTATCAATGATACTGCGTTATATTTCAGAGCCTCTTCCCTAACTCTATAAAAGGCTTGTATCGGACCAACAATATTTGCTATTATTATTCCTAAAAAGGAAATGAGAATGAGTTTAAATACATCGTTGGAAATTATGCCAAATTCAAACATTGCGAAAGCTACCAGGACCGATAGCAAATATCCAACTATCCCAATCAATAGAGACCCTGTAAATGTATTGGAGATGAGTAATCTTAATTCATTCTTTCGCTCACACTCCCCATAAAATCTTAATATCGCATCCTTCAAATCTCCGGAGCAAATGAGACCCACCATCATCAGCACAATTGTTATTAGATGCATCAAACCATACTCTTCTTTAGAAAATACCCGCGTAAAAATAGGAAATGTAACGATACTAAACATCAATAACAACGCTTTCGTTATTGAGTAAATAGAACCTTGTCTTATGATGTTTCTTATGCCTGGCATAACTTCCGAAGGCCGAATCTTAAGCTGACCACTATCATTGGTTTCCAAGTTTACATTCTCCTCAACACAATTTAATTCATTCTAACACTTATCTTTAGATCACTTCTCGCGTTTACTCTTAGGGTCATCATCCTCTCACTTTTGCATGAAACCACATGCCACTTCTGAAGATTCAATGCCCATCTTTAGATTCATTGAACCGACAGGATTAAGTCAAGATCCCGAAACTGTTTTTGGCAAGGCATCTTCCATAACTGAGGGCTTTTTAACTCTCTTATAAACATTTCCGCACTCTTTCCATTCCCAAAGTGCATTGACGGTAATTCCTTCCGTGGGATGTTTCTCAAGGCGCTTATAATTTCTTCCTTATTTTCACTTAAATTGACGATGGACGTATGATTGAAACGATTGTTTTGTCTCGAGCCTATATTCAAGGTTGGCACTCCATACACCGGGGCTTCCCGTATACCCGCACTGGAATTTCCAACAACGGCCATAGCATTTTTTAAAAGAGAAAGAAAATATTCAAAGCGCATAGATGGAAGAAATCGAAAATGCGCGTTGTTGGCCAAGTGCTCATAAGCTTCAAATATAATATGTGACCCATTATCATTATTCGGATAAATAACTACAAAATTTAAATTAGAAGCTTCCAATGCCTCTCTGATAACTCCAATATTTCTTTTCATGAGATGGATTTCGGTTGTTACGGGATGATAGATGAAAATCGCATACTCTGAAAAGTTAATTCCATACCTATTCCTTACTTTCGACAAGCTTGGCAAGTTATCTGAGAGCATGATGTCAATGTCTGGTGAACCAATCACAAATATCGTCTCCGGTATTTCGCCCATTTGAATGAGGCGCCTGCGCGCCTCTTCATTCGAAACGAAATGGATATGCGCCAACTTAGTAATGGCATGGCGTATCAGTCCATCGATTGTCCCAGAGACCTCGCCACCTTCGATATGCGCGACAAGAATATTATTTAGAGCTCCGACAATTACACCAGCAAGTGCCTCGATGCGATCACCATGCACCACTATCAAGTTAGGCGGAAATTCACGAGTGTAGTATGTTAATCCGAGAATCGTATTCGCGAGCAATACGTCCATTCCAAAGTTATTGGATCCATCCTGATTGATATATGTATAGATATTTTTGAAGCCACTCTTTCTAATCTCATTAACAGTAGAACCGTACCGTGCGAGCATATGCATGCCAGTACAGAATATATGAGGCTCGAATTCTTTTGACTTACTAACTTCTTGGATTAGAGCCTTGAGTTTCCCAAAGTCTGCACGCGTTCCTGTAACAAAAAGGATTTTCTTCACTTCAATCTCCATACGCCATCCTTTTCTTCATTAATGCATAGGTATCTACCACAGATCTGACCACTTTAATTGAGAATCCTTTCTAATTTCTTTTCGTGCTTTCTTCTTCAAAATACTTTCGAAATGAACCGCCTTTATCTCACCAGTTCCCGGCCGTTTCACCCAGATATTTTCTTCGCTAAGCCTTTCTCCTGCTTTGATATCACGAATCGCAACCACGCAAGCGTACGCAAAGTTAATGGTTGGTTGTTCTTCGGGGAGAATATCTTTCGTTCCACCCACCGCCATATGTATCGCCTTGGTCCCTTCGATAAGATCTCTTAATTCACAAGGACTTATGGAGATTGGGATATCAGGCCCTTGCCAACTCTTATCAGATGTAAAGTGTTTCTCTAAAATGCTTGCTCCCAAGGCCACGGCTGCGAAACACGTGTAGTTACCTAATGAATGGTCGCTTAGGCCTATCACAGCATCCGGGAAATGTGTCGCCAAGCCCGACAAAGCCCCTAATCGCACTTTCTCATAGGGAGTCGGATACATCGAAGTACAATGAAGAAGTGCAAAGGGAGTCCCCGCCTGTCGCAGGATCTCAACCGCTGTTGTGATCGATGAAAGATCGTTCATCCCGGTGCTTAGGATCACTGGTTTTCCGTATGAAGCAATATGCCGCACGAGGGGATAATTGTTGCATTCGCCAGATCCAATTTTATATGCACAGACATTCATCCTTTCTAACCGCTCGGCTGCAGCGCGTGAAAAAGGCGTGCAAAGATAGATCATGCCTTTGGCCTCAGTGTATGTCTTCAGTTCCCTCTCTTCTTCCTCAGATAGTGCACAGCGCGACATAATATCCCAAATACTCTCATTTGCATTACCCGGAACAACATCGTTGCGAATCATTTCATCCTCGATCACGTGGGACTGGAATTTCACACATTCACAGCCCGCAGAATGGGCGTCGTCAACCATTCGGATGGCCTTAGCAAAATTACCTTCGTGGTTGATGCCTATCTCGGCAATCACTAAGGGTGGATGGTCCCTCCCGATTGCACGGTTTGCGAGAAAAAGTTCAGGGTTCACGTTCTACCTCCAGGCTATTTACGGTTTAGTAAATTGAGTATTCAAGGTGCCAAAATGTTAGAAGTCTACCATATCGTCCACCCTCCATCTACGACCAAATTATGCCCCGTACAATAGGAGGAAGCGGAGGAGGCAAGGTATATCAATGCCCCTTGCATCTCTTCCTTCTGAGCCATACGCCCAATTGGGCTCAGCGTTGCGTAACGACTAGCAAACAGATCGGGGTGTTCATTGTATATACCCCCGGGGGTAATACAGTTGACACGCACTCCCTTTTCTGCCCACAATGTTGCTAAGAAACGAGTTAAAGCGATCACTCCACCCTTGCTTACTGAATACGCTACGGGTTGATGAATCCCAGTCTTAGGATACATGCGATGATTAGGACTAACTATGCCGTAAAGAGAGGCGATATTTATAATGCTGCCAGATTTCTGTTGGAGCATCTGTTTTCCCACAACTTGGCAACCTAGGAAGACACCTGTGAGATTGACCTCAAGGATTTGTTGCCAGTCCTCTACCGGGAAGTCTGAAAAAGGTACATCGTAATTTGCAGAGCGTGATTGGTTTGTGAAACCCGCGTTGTTAATTAAAACATCTACTTGACCAAATTTGGCCAAAACCCAATCGAGGAGTTCCTGCCAGGCCGCCTTATGGGTAACATCGCAAAAAAAGGCCACGGCCTGTACCCCACTTTGTTCGGAAATCTGGTTAGCTCGCTGCTCGCAAACCTCAATATTTACATCAGTCAGGACGACGTTTGCCCCCACATTACTAAGTGCAATGGCATGCTGTTCACCGAGCAATCCGGCTGCCCCTGTAACAATCGCTAATTTACCATCGAGTCGAAACAGGTCGTTTACTGTAGATTCTTTCACGTTCTATTTTCCCTCCTTTGCATCAAGAACTCGACAAAATCTAAGTCTAATTGGTTGTCAATGTCAATTGCGCGCTCACGCGGCATAACGTAAATCTGCAGTCTAGCCTGAGACCAGTGCTCATACTTCCACAAAGCATCACGCCGAATTGCAAATACCGCTGGTGATAAGCTATAAACCTGTGGTGCCCCTTGTCTGTACGGAATTGGTTTAGAAGGCGGCTTGCTAATTCGAGCAAACCCATCTTCTCCTATTTCAACCATATTGAAATAGGGATTACGCTCAGCTGCGTAAGCAGTCGTAACCACCTCTGCTTGTCCGGTTAATAGTTGCTTTACACAACACGTAATATCAGATGAAGACCGTAGTGGTACTCCTGTGTCCAAGTCGACTATCACATCAATGAGTTTCCCATCCATTTGTTCCAAAGTTCGCACAAGATGCTGAAAAACTGACCACTTAGGCGAATCATCCCTGGCTAAATGAGCTGGGCGAATAAATGGTACCTCGGCTCCAAATTCTCTGGCTATGTTGGCAATCTCACCATCATCCGTAGATACCACGATTCGTTTTAAGACAGAACAAGCCTTTGCGCACAGAATTGTATGGGCAATCAGAGGTTTACCAGCAAGAAGCCTTAAATTTTTCCGTGGTACCCCTTTAGAACCCCCGCGGGCACAAATTGCCCCTACTACCATAGCATCCAGCTCATTCATAGCGCTATATCACATACCTCTCGTGTCCTTGCAGATTCTTTGGCTGCAAGAGCCAATTTCAAAACTTGACTCGCAGTCAACAGATCTACTTTCGGTTGTTCTTCTCTTCTCAGACACGCAATCAGATGCCTCATCTCTGCTAAGAACCGATCGTTCCTACCAAACTCAGTGTATTCAAACTCCTCCCAATCATTCTTATCGGCTCGAAACCACTTAACCTTTTTGTCATAATAATCCCACACAATTGTTCCTTCATCCCCGATAATACGACACGTGCGACTGGGGACACGCTGAATATAGTCCATGTGTACTGTCCCTATCGTTCCATTCTCAAATCTCAGCAATATTGCAGCGATATCCTCAGTTTCAATCTCCAAGTGGCTAACCTTATCTGCAAAACAGCTAACGTAAGAGACACGCCCAATCACCCAACTCACATAGTCCAACTCATGGACCAAATCAAGAATCACGCCACCTCCTGTCTTGACATGTGCACTCACCCCTTTTCGGTAATCTTCCAGCGGACGCCAATCAGGTAGATATTGTCCTACCTGCACTTGTATCCCTATCACCCGCCCAATATGGCCCTCATCAACCAAGATTTTCATTTTACATAAACCCGGATCAAACCGTAGATCAAACCCCACCACACTAACAAGATTCCTTTCTCGGACTATATGGAGTAACTCTTCTACTCTTTCCCAAGAATGCGACAATGGCTTTTCGATAAACAAGTTACAGCCATATTCCGCAGCGCTAATAGCAACGTCTATATGCTGAGTTGTAGGATTACATATGATCACAGCATCTTGACCAGCCAATAGTGCAGTCTTCAAATCTGTAAAAACCCTTACACCCTCCAACAAATTAGAATCCTGGAGGGGGCGATTCAGAGATCGATATACAGAGATATCAGTAATTCCTAGCGCTCTCAAATTACGCAAGTGCCGCTGTCCGATTGAACCGAGTCCAACAAGTAGGATCTTCATTGGCCTTTGTTGCTTCCCTAATCTGATAGTTTAATCAATTTAGTCGATCCGAACTTTCCATGAGTCTTAGCGTCAGTTAAGCAAGGATAAGCCCTTACGATTCACGCCAACCTTATCACGCTGCTCCCTTCCACCTGGAATTTCAACTCGATAGCTGACGTTACGAAAGAGGTCTGATATCATTCAATGACCTTTGTAGTCCACTGATTTGGCTTAGCCTTAGCATTTGTGGGCAGGTCGTTGGTATCTAAGCGTGGCAGAGTTAAGGGGTTATGCCGATTGAAATCCGCTAGACCAATTTCCGTCGTTAAGCCTAGTTTGCAGCCATGATTGGCAAGAACTGCTAAGAGCGAATCATTGTGAGCACCGTATGGATAGCACATTATCCATCTTTCCGCCTCCATCCCGGTGATGCTCCTGAGGAATTCTATTGACTGGTTAATCTCTCTTTCTTGTTCTCCACCTTCCAAATGATCTAGCCAGTAGTGATCATATCCGTGGCTGCCAATGTACATACTGTGCCTATGCAAACACCGGAGCTGATCAAGACTCATGTAAAGTTCCTGAGAGAATGCCTGTTCATCAGTACTCACGTATTCCTTGAACAGATCATCAATAATGATCTTCCGCAGGTTTTCTGGCAATTCACGCTGTAGCATACGCTTTATGAAGACCACTTCCTTTGAATCAAAGCGGTTCGCAACAGCCAATTTGTTCCAGTAGTAATCCTTATTTAAGAGCTGAACCTCTCCACGGTACTCAGTAACCATGTTGAAAATGCTATCAACCAACTCCGTTTTATTAGGAACGCAGGCTAAGATGAAATGTATCTTATTTACGTCAAGTACCTTTTTCTCAAGGATGCATTTGGCTGGAGGAAAAAAACAGGCAGTGATTCCTTCTCGATCGAGAATAGGAAATACCTGGGTGAAATGATCGCTATAACCGTCATCGAAAGTAAGCAATAGCGCCTTAGGTGGAATTCCGTTTCCCGAACTAATAGCATTCAAAAGATCATTACCGCCGATCACATTGTAATATCTCTTTATGTAAGCAATTTGCTCTTTGAATTGTTCTGTCGTTAATCCTTTTATTTCAGGAAACCGAGAGTGCTCTAAATTTCGAACGTAATGATACATAACGATTGTGAGTAGTCGGTTCAAGTTTCGACCTTCGATATGGTTGCTCATTCAGGTTGGCCTTGATCAGCGTCCGATTTTGTCCAATACGAACAGCATTATTAACCCCCTAACGGTTGTTTTTCAACTTCGTTTATACCTTCCTGATTGCGCCAGGCTCCAGTGCCTCCATGGTACCGCTGACACTCGTTCAATATCCCGTGATTTTCTGAATTCAGTTTGTCATCATTTCTTGCATTAAAGATACAATTCTATCTGTTGCATTTCCATCTAATCTGTAAGCATATTTTTCAATAAATTTGGAATGGTTCTCCTTTAGCTTCTCTTTCGTATTCTTGTCATACAATATTCTTCTTAGAGAAGGCAATATATCCTCCTCCCTATATACACCCAATGCCACATTATTATCCGCGTATGGGAATGGGTCTGGTGCAAGACCTAAATTTATCGTCATCACAAGCTTATCCAATAATATCGCTTCAAGTGCACAGGTTGACCATTTTGTAATTAATAAATCACATATATATATTAGATCAAAGATATTAATATCCTTCATTACAACTATATTTTTATCGCAATCCTTTTCCAATATGCTATCAGGCAATTCCTCGTAACTTTCATACGGATGTAACTTAACCACGAGCGTCTTATCTGGAAAATTCGCCATTGCCATTCTAAGGCTCACAAGGATTCTTCTTTTTTCCTCAATTTTATACAGCTTCTTATCGCAAGGTTGAGAGGCAAAAACTATTAAACCCTTTTTCAAATCTATTCTATATTTCTCTAAATATTTAAGACTATCTGCTTCTTTCCTAATCCTTACATTATCTTTTATAAAATCGTACACAGGAGCACCAGTAACAACTAATCTTCCCTCTTCAACACCGCTTTTGAGAAAATCGTTTTTTACTTCTTCGCCCTGCAAAGCAATTCTTTCACTATTAAACATGTGATGGAATGAAGGGATTTCATACAATCCTTCTTGAATAGTTAACGTATTGATGCCACAACTATTTCCTATTTCGGTAAATAACCTTCCATCCCAGTTCTTTGTATTGGCTGTAATTATTAATTTAGGCTGTTTCATTTGAAGGGCCCGCGAACACATCCTAGCAAAACCGATCATGAGTGGTTTACTATAAAGGTGATAGCTCACCAAATCCGACACTATACCCCGCAAATCAAGATTCTTATATAACATGGATTCATTTTTGTGAATTTCATCTAATATTTTCCTAATATTCATTACGTATTTGATATTTTCATAAATATCTTTTAAGGTCCCATAGTTTTCTATCCTGACAAACCTTAGCTTTTCTCCCTTCAGTATTCTTCCAACATTCGTTTTTAGAACGAAATCAAAATTGAGCGTCACAAAATTAATTCCTACGGCCTCAAGCCTTTTCAATATTGGTATCAGTATTTTTGTGGGATTAGGGGTACTCACGAAAACGATTACGCCGTTTTCACCAAGACTCCTTCCCAATCCATTCCTCCCTCTCCGTTTCATTACCTCCGTCATTGTATCGCTTATTCTCTTCACGTCTTCGGGAATTAAGGCGAGTAATCTAAACAATCTCTCAATCTTTCGCCAGAAATAGGGGGCAATCATCACAACTTCTACCCCCTTTCCTTGTACCAAGGATGATAAAACCCTAAATAGAGAATATTTGTGCATTACAAATATCTTTGAGGGTCGTTCGATCTCAATGAATGCTTTTAGCATCTCATAAAGTACCAACCAAGCATATATATCTCTAGCCAAGTCATGTTCTAATACCCTTCCTATTGAAATCCTTCTTGAAATCCTTCTGTCTCGTGTTAACTCTATCAGAGTTACATCCTTTCCCCTTATTTTGTACCAGTTTTGCGAGAAGGATATCGCTTGAGATATTAGGGTTGATTGTTCATTAAACTTGTTCTTCTGGCTACAATCCCCGGATTCTTTAAATATTATATTGCAATTTTTCAATTGTTCTCTAATTTCTACCGGAGCATTTACACATATGATACTGTTCCCGTTTTGTTCTTTCAGAATGCGTTTCACTTGTATCTTTATAATAGCCCTTTGGATCCTATGAAAAATATCCTCCTGCGTTGAATCGTCAAATATAATTGCCACTTTATTCTTCATCCCTCACCTCAGCGCCGGATAAGTTTATAGATTATGATCGCTGGCTCATACGAGACTCAACGGACCTTTTGGAAGTGAATTTAAATCGCTCTCTCCGCGAACGACACAAAGTAACGAAATTCATTCCTGTATAACAATTGCCATTCTTTGGGTTCTTTCGACAATTCTGAGTGAAGGGAATTTCTTCCGACAGCCTTATGCCCACCCAGTATGAGTGCCTGCCAACTTTACCTACGAAGGAGGATTACTCCAAGAAGGGGCTATCGTTTCATTATTCTCAGGGATAACAGCTCTTTGTTTTCAAAAATATTCTCGATTCCTTAAACCGCCGTATTTTTGAGAACGCATATCCTTCTTATCTTGTTTAGGATATCCTCGAATACCTTTTAAAGGTTTTTAATCCTGATCATCTCTTTAAAGCTCGGGTCTCAACCGTAGCGGTAAGAAGTGATGCACCACCCTAAATTATGGATGTTCGACCCCATTTTTTCTGGGTAGACGGCGTGCCTCATGCGTTGTCCGCCTTGGGCCTCATCGGTGCGCGAATGAGATGAGGTTTCAACTTGGCAAGCATCCCTTTTCCTTTTCTCAAAACTCTTCTTAGGTACCTCTCCCCTCTCATAAGGATGTAAAGCGCTTCTCCGGAAAAGGTAGAATTAAATAGCAATAAATTCCTTGTCCCCCTGTGATCTTTCGTCCACCTACTTTTGTATTCCTCCTCTCCTCTCAGAAAATGGAACTCCTTCAATCCCTCGTCGATGCTGTCTTTAATAGCATAGCCGAACAAAACGGTCCCTAAACTGAACTTTTCCCAGTGACTGCTGAATCCAGATTGATAGTAGTACAATTTATCTTTGTACTTGAAAGCATAAAGGGACGCGATGGGTTCGCTTTCATAGTTCAGAAAATAGAGCTTCAACCATTGCTTTTCCAGGAAGCTTGAAGCGATGTCATAATGAAACCTCTTAATATCCGCTCCACTAAAGCTACTCTCAATCCTTCTATTCCCACCCTTTGACTTAAATCTGTCCATATGAAGGCTGAATAATCTGTCAATGTTTTCTTCTATTCTTTCTCGCATGTTAAATATCGAAAAGGACATTCCCTTTTTATTTTCGAAATACTTAGTCCTTCTCTTCAAATTCTGCCTCATGTTAAAGCTCAAGGATTGCAAGAGCTTCTCATAGTCATCCTTTAGTTTAAGATAGGGGCACACTTGGGCCTTGAGCGTCACAATCCGATGCGTACCGTTACCGTTCTCTTTCACCAATCCAATTGAAATCGAGCATTCATCCACCGGCCCCATTTCAACGAGATCCCAGCTGTCACCATGACTGTTCAAGTATTCATAAACCAACTTCACAACATCGTCTTCTGAGCCTGGGTGAATGATAAAATCCAAGAAATCCGAGGCGGCTTTATCCGAACCGATATACATTATTTTATTGAATTTAAAGAAGTGCAATAATCTTAGCTCTTGAAGACAAAAAGGCGCTATCCCTACAATTTGATTCGTCGTTTCGTCCTTCACTAATAAGATGAGGAGCTCCTTATGGTCCTTGAAGTGCACCCACCAGTTGAACAGCCATTCCCATGTCAAGAAGATACTTTTCGAGCTGCTTTTCTCCAGAAGGCTGTCCCAATCTTCTCTCAATTCTCTAAATCGATTTATGTCTTGGACTACTTCAAGTTCCATCAGCCAATCCTAATCAGCTTGCTAAGCCAATACCTGCATGTGGCGGTCAAAAATGGCTTTATATCGTCCCAGGCAAAGACGGCCCACTGTTTTTCCCCGCGAAACGAACGCAACCAACTCAACAAGGTGATAAGACCTTCCTTTCTGTAAGCCAAGAAAGCTTTCGTATCGCGGTATATGGAAACCCATTTTACTCCTATTCGGTAATCAAACTTTCTCGTAACTCTCTCACCTATGGCATCACAATATGCAATGTAGGCAGTATCCACTCCACACCTTGCTCCTAACACGTCCCAGAGCCCATATCGAGCATTGAATTCAATGAGTTTGAATTTGCCATCTCTAGGATCCCGCTTAAACTCTATCCCTCCTAAGCCTGTGTACTTTAACTTCCTCAGAAAACTAATACTAAGCTCATCCAACTCCTGCACCGACACAGACTCAACAAAGCTTGCGCTGCCAAAGTGAATAGGAATAACTCGACACTTTCTTCCAGAAAAACGTCCCAATAGTTGATGGTCACTCGACATATAAAATACAAAATAAAAAAGCTCGCTGTCATCTCCCGGTATAACCTCAGAAATGATTACATTTGGGTCGTAGGCCCCAACTTTAGAGTAGGAGCCCAATAATTCATCGCGGTTTTGTGCAAGGATAACCTTTGTATTATCACCTATTATCTTTTGAATCGACTTTTCATGCCATGAGTTTGATTTTATAGGTTTGATTATACAAGGATACGATATCTTCCGGGCTATGCTATCAACGTCAGATAAGGAACTTGGTATAAATGTTGCGGGAGAAGGAATATTAAACTCCACTGAGGTTCTGAAAAGTGCATCTTTTGTAACAAGTCTCTCGATAGTACTCCGTTCAGGAACAGTAAATATAAAATAATTTCTTAGTATATTTTCATACTTGGCGTAGCATAAAACAGTGTTATCTCCTGTGGGAAACAGTACAGGTCTTTGCCCCAAGTGCTCACTTAGTTCAATGAGAAATTCTATATGTGCATTTTCGTCGGACTCAATCGAAGGGCAAACTTTATTCTTACAGAAACGAGAATCCATGCCTATCTTCTTTGGGTCAGGATCTAAGGCGTAAACTGGTACACCCAGTCTACCTAAAGATCGCACAATGCCCAATCCTGAGTAAGACATATAGCTAACAACTGCGGGTGGATATGTCGAATTCGGTCTATTCATTTTTTTCCTCCTTCTGGACTGTATGAGGAAATTCTATCATCTCAAAAGACAAGTACAATGTACGGTGCCCTATTTATTACTTTTCTTTGCATAAGCCATAAGTATTTTACCCTCAAGCAACCCGCTTTTGACCCAAAAATAATCAAGCCAGGACAAAAATAGTATTGACGGAGCTCGAAATAGACGAGGAAGGTTTAACGACCTACACGCTTCCTCCGAGAACGCGCCAAAATTTTGTATTCTCTCCACTTCGAAGAGTTTCTCTATTATAGAAAACATCTCGATTCCCGTGCTGTTCTCGAATGGCGAAATATATGTGCACTGTCCCAAATCATTCTTTAATTGCGCTACTCGCCTCAATAAGTATTTGTTATATACAACAACCAACATATCCTTGAAATTATTGACGCGTTTAGAGTAGGACCATGCCAGCGGGAGACAAGCATTTACAATAGTTTCAAGGGCCTGACTTATTTTGGTTTTGAAGCTCTCTCCTTTCCCTCCCCATACGCGTTCACAAAAGAGGAATTTCCCTCCTGGTTTCAGCGAATTGTATATCTGGTTGCATAACCTCTCGATACTGGGTATATGATGGAGACCATCCCATGCTGTTACGAGGTCATATTCTCCAATGGGAAGTTCGTAGGTGTTTAAGTCCGCAATTATCCAATTGATCTTACCAGAAGGTTGCACCTTTAATTGACTCTGATATTTCTTAGCAACTTCGATTTCTCTTTGACTATAATCTATTGCATCAACTAACTTGCCCGCTCGGGCAAGCTCTAGGCTTAAGAATCCTGCGCCACAACAAAGATCAAGAACTCTCTTCCCACTACTCTCCTTAGCGAAACGGATGAACTGCTTTCTGGAAATTCCGAAAGGGGTTAAAAGCTCTAGCTTGGGGTCTTGAATGTAATCCCCCCATCCTAGAGCTTCTCTTTTTACTCTATATCTTGTAGCAAGCTGATAATCCATGGTCAGCGGAACCCCTCCTTTCCATCTCTCTTCCGCCATCTTCCCCCAAAACTCAGCTTCCTTCCTGAGATTCACTTCGTAAGTTTCTTCATTCTGGATGCCATTGTTTCTCATTAGTATAATCCTCCCTTTAACCGGATAGATCTCTGCTACTTCAGAAATGTCCGACAGAACAGGTCTTAGTCAGAGGCGCGCGCAAACTGGGATTGAAAATATGAGGGGCTCAGAATTATCTTTTGTTCCTTGGCGACTTAAACTGAAAGTTTATCTTTTCTGCAGCACTTCACTTCGAATGCTCTCTTGTTTCTCCAACATGGGTAATAAGGTTAATACCCAAAGAGATAGAAAAATGATTACCTATTTTGGTCAAGCAGGGATTATCTGGTATGGATCGAAGCATAATTTTGGTATTTTCACTCATTCTCGCACATTGTTTTCATAAACTTTGCAATGGTAACATCGTTGTGACACGAATTATTGTTGAATTCGAGAGATACTAATCTTCCTTGAACCAGAAAGGTTAGTTTCTAAACATATGACCCCTTGATCGCTCGACGTAATCATTGATTCCTTTCCGTTGTTTGCAAATCTATATCTGGCTGAAGGGAGGAGATCAACAATAATAATTTTTCCGGATTCTACTCCTTCCATCGAAACTTCTGCTCTTTCGATGGCACCTGCTCTTGATAACAGAACCATCCCTTTTTTTGGAATATACGCCCCGACAACATCGCTCTCATTGGATTCGATCAGTGATGTCATCTTAACATTAGCTGCCTTTCCTGACCCTGTCACTTCCATCACATTTAAGAAATAATCAGTTTCTCGTCCTTTTCTAGGGATTATCTTAAACAACGATCCATTCTTGTATTCTACAGTCGCATCGCCGGGGAGAAGTGTTTTTATCCATAACGAACTGCCACCATTGTCTATAAGATTCGTGTTCGACCCTTGGTCTTTAAGATTTCCTCCGGGAGTTATGACCCAGGATTTTTGATGGGTGGGGCGGGGTGTTTTAACTATATCAAAAACGACAAATATATTTGGTTTGAGCCAGACGATTCTCCTTATAAACTTTGAAAGTATTGTTGAATCATATGCGTTTGTAGCATCGCCCTTCATGTAATCATATTTATCATTGGTCTCGAACGCCTGTATTCCTGGCCCAACATCATAAACAGATCCCTTGGAGTAAGCTTCTACACCTTGAGATACCGTGGGAAACTTATTGATTAGGCGTTGAGGATGACCATCGATCAATAGGGGGCTCTCATACCCTTTGATTAATTTGCCATCTCTTTCTAATGTAAATGAATTCTGGGCATATGGATCCAAATGGCTCCAGTGAAAACGTTGACATATGAATAATGCGGCTAAATCATTTTTAG
>Ga0335070_10005738_pt1 | contig 14624 bp, 12 predicted proteins | sample Lox_Sample_13_FD_206722 | JGI IMG/M metagenome (GOLD analysis project Ga0335070, IMG submission 206722) | Soil microbial communities from Loxahatchee National Wildlife Refuge, Florida, United States - Lox_Sample_1.3 | ecosystem: Environmental > Terrestrial > Soil > Wetlands | place: USA... | reverse complement strand
AACGTCATCGTGCTGCCGGTGCTGTTCGAAGATCGCGTGAAGGCCGTGATCGAGTTGGCCTCGCTGAGCGCGTTTACGGCGTCACATCTCGCATTTCTCGAGCAGCTGACGGCCAGCATCGGAATCGTGCTTAACAGTATTGAAGCCACGATGCAGACGGAAGGGTTGCTCAAGCAGTCGCAGCAGTTGGCGGCAGAACTTCAGGCGCAGCAGAAGGAGCTGCAACAGACCAACGAGCAGCTGGCTCAAAAGGCGCAGCAGCTTGCCGAGCAGAACGTGGAAGTCGAACGGAAGAATCAGGAGATCGAGCAGGCCCGCCGGGCTTTGGAAGAGAAGGCAAAGGAACTCGCTCTTACGTCGAAGTATAAGTCAGAGTTCCTGGCGAACATGTCACACGAGCTGCGGACGCCGCTGAACTCAATTCTGGTCCTTGGGCAACAGCTCAGCGAAAACCCGGACCACAACCTGACACCGAAGCAAGTGGAATTCGCACGCACGATTCACGGCGCCGGAACGGACCTGCTCAATCTGATCAGCGACATTCTCGACCTGTCGAAGATCGAATCCGGGACCGTGTCGGTCGAGGCCGAGGAGGTATTCTTCGCCAACTTGCTTGAGATGGTGGCTCGTCCATTCCGTCACGAGGCAGAAAACCGCAAGCTTGCGTTTGAAGTGCAAGGAGATACTCACCTCCCGCGCAGCTTAGTCACTGACTCGAAGCGTCTGCAGCAAGTGCTCAAGAACCTGCTCTCGAACGCATTCAAGTTTACGGAGCATGGTTCGGTGCGGCTCTCGGTGTCAGTCGCTGCGAAAGGATGGACTCACGATCATCCGATTCTGAGCAAATCTGCATCCGTGGTCGCCTTCGAAGTCGCCGACTCGGGCATTGGAATTCCGCCTGACAAGCAACGCATTATCTTCGAGGCGTTCCAGCAGGCAGACGCCAGCACCAGCCGCAAATACGGCGGAACCGGACTTGGTCTCGCGATCAGCCGCGAACTGGCAAGCCTATTGGGCGGCGAGATCCAGTTGAGAAGTACCCCGGGCCAGGGCAGCACGTTCACGCTCTATCTGCCCTTGACCTATGTGGGACCGTCGGCCGCAAAGCCGACGCCGGCGGACGTGAAAGCGCAGTCGGCTCCGCTGACGCTTTCCAACATCGTTGTCAATGAGCGTCCGGTAGAGCAGATTCCGGACGATCGCAACAACCTGCAGCCGGATGACGCGGTCCTGCTGATCGTTGAGGATGATCCGCATTATGCCCGCGTGCTCCTTGATCTGGCACGCGACAAAGGATTCAAAGTCCTTGTCGCACTGCGAGGCTCGGAGGCTCTGGCCTTAGCTCGCGAGTTCCGTCCTTCGGCCGTGTCGCTGGACGTGTTTTTGCCCGACATGCTCGGCTGGACCGTGTTGAACCATCTGAAGCAGGATCCGGCAACCAGGCACATACCTGTTCAGATGCTTACCCTGGACGAAGACCGGCAGCACGGATTGGCGCGTGGAGCATTCTCCTTCGTCACGAAGCCGACAAGCTCTGACGAACTCGAATCCGCCCTGACTCGCATCAAAGAGTATGCGGCGCCGCGTCGCAAGCGCCTGCTGATCGTGGAGGACAATCCCGCGGAACAGCTCAGCATCCGGGAGCTCTTGGGCCACGACGACATTGACGTGACCGTTGCTGCTACTGGTGCTGAGGCCCTGGACTTAGTCGCCAGGGGAACTTTCGACTGCGCTGTGCTCGATCTGCGGCTGCCTGATATGAGCGGCTTCGACATTCTCGAACGCATGCGCGATCTGCCTCAGGTGAAGGACCTCCCGGTGGTTGTCTTTACGGGGAAGGAGTTGTCTCCCGAGGAAGACGCCCGGCTGCATTCGCTCGCACGTAGCGTGGTAGTGAAGGGCGTCGAATCGCCGGAGAGGTTGCTGGATGAGACAGCCCTGTTCCTGCACCGCGTGGTGGCGGATCTGCCGCAGGAAAAACAGAAGATGCTCGACCGCCTGCACCGGTCCGACGAAGCGCTGATCGGCAAGAAGGTGCTTGTCGTCGATGACGACATGCGCAACATCTTCGCGCTGAGCAGCGTGCTGGAGCGCCGCGGGATGGCCGTTCTGACCGCGGGAACTGGCCGCGAGGCGATCTCAATGCTTGAGTCCACGCCCGATGTCGCCATCGTGCTGATGGACATCATGATGCCCGAGATGGATGGATACGCGACCATGCAGGTGATACGGCAGAACCCGTCATTCCGCCGGCTGCCCATCATTGCTTTGACCGCGAAAGCCATGAAGGGCGATCGCGAGAAGTGTCTTGAAGCGGGCGCTTCGGAGTACCTGGCAAAACCGGTTAACACTGAACAATTGCTGTCTGCGTTACGCATGTGGCTGCATCGATGAGCTTAGGTTCGGATACCCAAATATCGGCAGGCACGCTTCCGGAACCACTGGAAAAGGCCCTTCCATCGGAACGGGTCAACGTTCTGATGGTGGATGATCAGCCCGGCAAATTGCTGAGCTATGAAGCGATTCTGTCGGACTTGGGCGAAAACCTCATCAAGGCCAATTCAGCCAAGGAAGCGCTCGAAAAACTGCTGAAAAACGACGTAGCTGTCGTGCTGATGGACGTCAGCATGCCGGAGATCGACGGTTTTGAGCTGGCCGAGATCATCCGTCAGCATCCCAGGTTTCAGAAGACCGCGATTATTTTCATTTCAGCGGTGCACCTCACGGACCTGGATCGCCTTCGGGGATATCAGCACGGGGCAGTCGATTATTTGTCTGTGCCGATCGTTCCCGAAGTCCTACGAGCCAAAGTAAAGGTATTCACCGAATTACATCGCAAGAACCAGCAACTCGAACGCCTCAACATCGAACTGGAACAGAGGGTGGCGGAGCGAACCGCAGAATTGCAGCAGAAGGCACTTGCGCTGCACAAACTCAATCGCGAGTTGGCCCAGAAGAACCAGGAACTGGATGCGATCGTGCAAACCGCTCCAGACATAATCTTCAGCCGCAATCCGGACGGCAGCCGCGATTACATCAGCGGCCGGTTCTACGAATACACCGGCGCTCCACCCAATTCCGCCACAGGCCTCGGCTGGCTTGAGTACGTGCATCCGGAAGATAAAGAGCGGAGCCTAAGCCGGTGGATGCGCTGTGTTGAAAGCGGAGAGGCATACGAATCGGAGTACCGGATGCGTGGTGCGGATTCCCAGTACCGCTGGTTCCGTGTGCGTGCGGTGCCCCTGCGTGACGGTCACGGCGAAATTGTGAAGTGGTATGGAACGTGTTCCGATGTGCACGACAGCAAGCTGCTGGAGCAGTCGATCCGCGAAAACGCGATCGAGCTCGAGAGAATGGTCGAAAACAGGACCGTCGCGCTGAGACGCCTCTCCAATCGCATGATGACGATGCAAGATGAGGAGCGGCGGCGGATCGCGCGCGAGATTCACGATGGACTTGGTCAGGAACTGGCCGCGGCCAAGATGATTCTGGACGGCATCCTGGTGAAGGACTCCTCGCCTGGCATGCAGCAGGCCTCCATGGAAGCCAGCCAACTGATCGACCGGGCTATTCAACAGGTTCGCACGATATCGCACCTGCTGCATCCGCCTTTGCTGGATGAAGTTGGCCTCGTTTCAGCGTTGCGATGGTTCCTTGAAGGGCTATCGGAGAGAAGCGGGATCAAAGTCACTCTCGCGGTCGATCCTCCCGATCTCGGCCGCCTTCGGTCGGAGCTTGAGACTGCGATCTTCCGCATCGTGCAGGAAGCGCTCACGAACATGTTTCGGCACTCGGGAGCCCGCAACGGGAGTGTCTCGATCCTGCAGAAGGATGGAAAGATTACCGTCACTGTCCGCGATGATGGGAAGGGCATCGACGAGCAGATCGTTCAGTTTAGGCCAGAAAGCCTGGGAGTGGGGATCGGCGGCATGCGGCAGCGTGTAACTGAACTGGGAGGCACTTTGCGGCTCTCGAACGCCAATCCGGGCACGATCGTCGAAGTTGTCGTTCCGACCAGACGACTCGAGTCCGCAGGCATCGCGATTCCTGCCTGAACCCCATATACATTATTCAAGATTCAAGCCGCTTTTCTGCGTTCTACCGTTTGTTCCTCAGCTTTGATCTCCACTTTCTCGTGTTTGATGTCGAGCCTCAGCCTGTTGTAAATGCTCATGTACTGATTCGCCACCCACACAAGAGAGAAGAAAGCCAATACATACCCTCGCCAACCGGGGAGGAGCAGCTTGAATCGCGTGATGATGAGAATCGCGGCAGTGACGTAGTGGCTGAAGCAGTATTCGCAGGTGAATAGATAGAAAAACTTGCGGCGTAGTACACCACGCGCATGGCTGTACTTTTCCTGACAATACTCGCGCGGCTCACGGAAGACTTCCTCGTGCGTGACCGTCCAGGCTATGCACGCAACAGGGACCGCCAGGATCAGCAGCCAAACGACTTGTATGCCTAGAGACACCGTTCACTTTTGGATGCGCAACGGCATCGCCCGGAGTTTCAGAAATGCGATCGCTAGGAGGCTCGGACCTGGCCGTAGTTGAGAAGGCTGACGATGAATACGCCGCCACAGATGTTTCCTAATGTGGCGGGCAACAGCCAACGAAAGAATGTCGAGAGCGAGACGGCGCCGAATTGAACGGCGGAAAGGATCTCGCAGCTGCTCGCGATGCAGTGCGCAAAATGTCCAACTCCGACGATGAAAGTCAGGATGTAAATCATCGTCAGCTGGCCGATGGTCCAATGGCTGGCGGTGACTGTCCACGCAACCAGGGCAATCAGCCAGCCGCCGATCACACCGCTCCAAAAGATATGGCCGCCCGCTCCGGCCGCCGCAGCAGTCCCGAGACGCACCAACTCAGCGCGGACTTCCGGTTTGAGGCCGGACGATGTCGCGGCGAGAAGTGCGAAAAGCCATGCCCCGAAAACATTAGCGATAAAGACCACTCCCCACAAGCGAAGCATCCGGCCAAAGTGGCGGCGATCTTCAAGGACCAGCACGACCGGGTATAGTGTGTTTTCCGTGAAGAGCTGCGCGCGGCCAATGATCACCGCGATGAAGCCAATCGGGTACGCTAGATAGGCGACCAGACCGCTCCAGCCTTCGCCGCCAATCATGGCCCGAATCGAAGCCACTCCAAGGCCCGTCAGGCCCATGGTGATACCGCCGGCAATTCCCGCCAGCCCCAGCTTGGTCAGAGAACGATTCAGTTCCCCGCGTGCGTTTTCCAGGGCCGCGTGCAGGATTTCAGGTGCAGTGAACCGGCGGGTCTCAAGGGCGGCTTCTTTCTGATGGTTCGACATTCCGTTTGTCTCAGGAGTGCTTTAGCGGAAGGTGAGGTGAAAGGCTGGTCTTGCTCCCGCCCGGGAATCCCGGTGAGATAACGCAGACGTGGCATCGGTTCGCAGATACAACGAGTGGTTATAACGGTTACAACTCCATGATTATGAAAGCGATGCAGGCTGGAGTCGGACCGGGCCTGCACCGCAACGGAACAGGTCAGTTAAACACGTCCTCGCGCCAGATGGCTGATTATCGAAACCAGGAAGAGCACGAGGAAAATCACGAACAAAATCTTCGCAATGCCCGCCGAGGCGGCGGCCACTCCGGCGAAGCCGAAGATACCGGCGATGATCGCGATAACCAGGAACACCAAAGCCCAATAAAGCATGTTTTAGCCTCCGTTACGCCTTGCGTATGCAAAGAATAGCCAGTAGCGAGTGGGGCCTCCATCCGAATAAGGCAGTATTTCTGCTGGTTTTGCCGCTTAGTTGGTCTCTCAGGGAAGGAGCAGGTGCCGGTCCGTCCCAGAGGACCGGCACCCGCTTGGGGGGCGTTGTGTCGAGTAGAGATTGCAGCTTAAGATGGCCGCGTAACCGTCACAATAGGGTGAAAACTGTAGCTCAGTCGTAGACCTTCGAATCCCATCTCCACGCCGGCGTTTTCGGGAAAGTCCTGCTCTCCTTTACTGCCTCATCCGGATAGAACCTTGTGGCACATCGTCATAGCTTAAGGTCGCAAGCCGAAAAACGTGTGCTCGCCCCGAGCACAGAAACGGAAGAGGACAAACATGAGACGACTTCTTGCTGCAGTACCGAGATGCGTTCTGGTGCTGGGTCTTTGTTCGCTCCTCGTTGGCGTGAGCTGGTCCGCCGACGATAAAGACCAGAAAGAGCAGTCCGATATTGCGAAACGAATTGATAACTCGGCAAAGGTTTTGAACGAAATCATGGCCACTCCGGACAAGGCTATCCCGGACAAAGTGATGGGCAAGGCCAAGTGCATTGCAGTGATTCCGTCCATGGTGAGAATTGCAGTGGGCTTCGGTGGCAGTCACGGCAAAGGTGTCGCAACGTGCCGTACTGAGACTGGATGGAGCGCCCCCGCGCCGATCACGATGACCGGCGGAAGTTGGGGCCTGCAACTTGGCGGAGAAGCCGTGGACGTGGTCCTGGTGGTGATGAACCAAGCAGGGATGGAACATCTGCTGAACAGCAAATTCAAAATCGGTGCAGACGCATCTGGAGCCGCGGGACCGGTCGGACGCGACGCCGGAGCGGATACAGACATCAAGATGAAGTCTGAAGTGCTGACCTACTCGCGTGCTCGCGGGCTGTTCGCTGGCATCGATCTGAACGGCTCTGTGGTTACACAGGACAAGGACGAGACGCGTCTGCTTTACGGGAAGTTCTATCCGTTCTCCGAAATTCTTGAAGGTAGGGTTCAGCCCACAGCTTCGGGACGCACTTTTGTGGCAGCGGTGAGGAAGTATTCCGAGCAGAGCCATGAATCGAGCGAGAACGAGAAGCCGGCCGGCACTGAATCTGCCGCGAAGTGAGAACACAATGACCCGTCTGTAACTACAACGGAGGTGATATGTACACGATTCTTTTAGTGGTGCTGATTTTGTTGTTGCTCGGTGCTTTGCCTACATGGCCATACAGCCGCTCTTGGGGGTATTACCCCAGCGGTGGCTTGGGCCTGATCGTCATCGTAGTAATAGTGCTGCTACTGGTCGGAAGGCTCTAAGCCCACGAGCATCGAGTTGAGCAAGCGTGGAAGACGACAGGAAACGAATGGTGGGACGGGCACATCCCACCATTTTCTTCAACCAGGAATGTAATCGAGAAGGGCAACGCCTGCCCAGTTCAACCTAGAGTTCTGATCACGCATCTATTGGAAGACGCACAGCGGCACAGCTTTTGAGGAGCAGTTATGTCGAGTCATCAACATTCCGCATACAACAGTGAACCCTGGCTGCAGCTTCCCGCGCGGAATGTCAAGCGCCCCGTCCCGCAGAGCCCCCGTCTGGTTCCGAAACCGGCGACGCGTCTGTCGCACGCCCCCGATCAGATCTGGGGACAATACAACAATTATCGGACGAGCGGGGTCACCATCTCCGCCGCGGTACACGCGGTCGTTATCCTGCTGCTTCTGAGCGGCGTGTTTGTGAGTCATCAAGTGATCCAGCGGGAGACACATCAGACGGTAACGCTGATTGCTCCCTCACCCGAATCGTATGCCGCGCCTGTAGCAAAAAAGATTATCAGTGGCGGCGGCGGAGGAGGCGATCACGACGCTATCCCCGCTCCAAAGGGGAATCCGCCGAAGGCGGCGCTGCAACAGATCACGCCACCCGCGATCGTGATGCGTAATGAGAAGCCGAAACTCACTGCACAACCCACGATCGTCGCTCCGCCCCAGGTGCATCTGGCAGAGAACCACGCTATGAACCTTGGAATTCCCTCCGCTGCACCGGCTATGCCCTCAGCTCCGCCCTCCAATGGAACTGGAGCTGGCGGTGGCATCGGTTCGGGTGCGGGAGGCGGAGTTGGTGTTGGTCATGGCGCGGGGATCGGCGCCGGCAGCGGTGGCGGATTTGGTGGAGGCGTGTACAAAGTGGGTGCTGGCATCTCGGCTCCCACTGCGATCTCTGCGCCAGATCCCGACTACACGGAAGAAGCTCGCAGAGCGAAAAAGCAGGGTACTTGCGTATTGTGGCTCATCGTCGACTCTGCCGGTCACCCCCGCGACATTCGCGTTATGCGCGGCCTCGGCTTCGGCCTGGACGAAAAGGCTGTGGAAGCTGTGAAGCAGTGGCGCTTCCAACCCGCGCTAAAGGATGGCAGACCAGTTGACGTTCAGATCAGCGTCCAGGTTGAGTTTCACTTGTACTGATTGAGCGATTCTGTCAATCGGTGTGTTCCCCTACGCTGCACTTAATGTCTTAGAAAATCCGCGCCTCGCGCGGATTTTTTTGTGCTGCAGGAATCGAAAAGCTTACAGATTCTCCTACAACCCTTTACAGATGTGACCCGATACATGGAAACGACCCCATTCCCTACTCTTGGACCATGTTCGTGGGTTTAGTGCGGACAAAACAATTCAGGCAGGTGTAAGGAGGCCCAAAGGTGGCTACTTGTGCAATCTCCGCAACAGAGGCGAATGTGGTTCCGGCGACCGGCGTCAAGGGCCGCGACGATTCCCAGATTAACCTGGTAAAACGTGCGCAGGCAGGTGACGAGCAGGCGTTCGCAACGCTGTTTCAGCAACACAAGAACAGAGTCTATTCGGTTTGCCTCCTCATGACCAAGGATGTGGCAGAGGCTGAGGATCTCACACAAGAGGCGTTTCTGCAGGTGTTCCGCACAGTCGGATCGTTCCGCGGTGACGCTGCATTCTCGACCTGGTTGTACCGCGTGGCGGTGAACACCGTACTGATGAAGCTCCGCCGCCGCAAATCTCCCCCAACCGTGTCTCTCGATGAGCCAGTTCACTCCGAGTCGCCATCACTGCATCGCGATTTCGGAAAGGCTGATCCCGACCTCAGCGGCGTTGTCGATCGGATTGCTCTACGTCGCGCACTGCAAGAATTGCCTGAAGGCTGCCGCCGGATCTTTGCGTTGCACGAAGTTGAGGGCTACCAGCATCACGAGATTGCACAGCTACTTGACTGCTCTATCGGAAACTCCAAATCTCAGCTGCACAAGGCGAAGCTGAAGATGCGGACTCTCCTGTTCCCAAAGACCAAAATCCGTCGCCGTAACAACCGGCCCGTATCGAGTGTTGGAGATACCGACCTGTTGAGCGTCGTAAAAACCACAAAAGGCCGTTAATTCATCAGTGGGACTTCTCAGTGTTAGGCGCAATCATCATCGCGGACTGCATCGACGAAGCGGAGGGCACGAACCACTCCGCAGAGCCCGCCGGGCAGGTGCTGTGGGCCTGCGTGGATGTGCTGGGGCAGTCTGTGATTGCGAGGGTAGCCGATCAACTGCGGAGAGAATCATGCGATGCGGTCTTCGTTGCCAGACCCGACATGCGGAAACAGCATGGCGCGAACGATGCATGGAACGGGGCTTCAGCGCACGCAGCGGAACTCAAGCAGGAAGGGTTCGAGACCGTATTGATCGTTCGCTGTGGGGCATACGCCGAGGTCAATTCCGCCGAAATGCTGGCGTTCCATCGTGAACGCGGAGCGGGGCTCACCCGGTCCGTCAGATCCGGAGAACCGCTTGACTGGTGGATGATCGATTCGTCTCTTCTACTCGAGGACCAGCCGATCCAAGCAGCATTGCGCGGACAAGAGGAGGCTTCGTATCCAGCGTCCGGTTACGTGAATCGCATGGAAAGCGCATACGACCTTCGCCGCCTTGTGCTCGATAGCTTCAGTTCACGATGCGGTCTTCGTCCGCATGCCACGGAACTGAGACCGGGCATTTGGATTTCCGAGGGTGCCCACATTGCACGCAGTGCGCGCATCGTGGCCCCCTCATTCATCGGACGCGATGTGTTGGTCTCCGATGAATGCCTGATTACCAGGGGGAGCAACGTTGAACACGATTGTCGAATAGATTTTGGAACTGCGGTTGAGGACAGTTCGATCCTGCCGAACACCTATATCGGCATTGGGTTGGACGTGTCTCACTCGATCGTACACGGAAGCAATTTGTTAAACCTCCGTCACAATGTGACCCTGCAAATCACAGATCCTGTGGTGATGCGACAGCACTCAGGGCGTGCCGGAGATCGTTCGTGGTCGGATATCGGACGCCAGGAGTTCGCAATGTCCTCCGCGGAATAGTTTCAATTGCAAGATGGAAAGAACAAAAGTCAAAACAAGAAGGGGTAGAGAGATGTTGACTAGTGGGCCGGTGGTGGTGATGCAAGTACCAGAGATTTTGAATGTTAAAGAGGTTGAAAGTTTCATGCAGGAGTTAGGGCCACTACTCGAGTCCAATCGCCCCAGAATCGTGCTGGATTGCTCTCAGGTGCGCTTGATGGAAAGCGCCGGCGTCGAGATGCTGCTGCGCTGCCTTGAAGAAGTGTTGAAGCGCGATGGAGACCTGAAACTGGCTGCATTATCCCCAGAGGCCGAAGTCATACTGGAACTCATGCGTGTGGCCCGGGTGTTCGAAACGTTCCAGACGTGTGAGGATGCCGTGCGGAGCTTCAACGCGATCCCGGCCGATGCCGTGCCGCAGAATACCCCGTGGTATGCGAACGTTTTCAATGAGCTTGGGGTGGTAAAGCAGGCCAGCTAGTTCATCGAGAACGAATCGAATAGCGTTCGACAAAGGAGATCGAGATGTCCCCGCTTCATCTGCGTCTTCTTGCTGCTGCATTGTGCGTGTTTTCTGTGATTTGTCCGGCGGCGACCGCTCAGAATGCAAGCTCGGATAGTGCCGGGCAAGCAAACTCTTCGGCTTCGTCTGTCGAGACGTCCCAGACTGGTGACCTGCCAGATAGCCCGGGAACACTATGGGCGAAGTCGCAGGAGCCTGCGGGGCAGCAAAATGCCTCCAGTCCTGCGGGACAGCAAAATGCGTCTACAGCATCGATCATTGAAGACGAGGCTCCGGCGTCGTCACAACAGAATCAGAAAATGCAACGACCGGTGGGTACCGCCGCGGCGGAAGCACCAAAAGTGACCGGAATTACAGCCGCGCAGCCCGCCGGAGTGGCCATAGCGTCTGCGAAACAGCACCGCGTCCGCACCATCGTGCTCAGGGTCGGTGCCATTCTTGGGGCGGGAGCTGCCGTGGGCACCGTGGTAGCTCTTAGTGCGGCCACGCCGAGCAAACCGCCTGGTGCTCATTAAGCACCCGAGACTCTTCACTCCAAGGGTGATTTGCAATGCATCCACGACGTCCGAAGTTGGTGAGTTTCTCGGGGATTGATGGCGCCGGCAAGACTACTCAGATCGACGCTCTCTTGCAGCATCTCACTGACTCCGGTTACCAATGGCAATTGCGCACCTTCTGGGACGATGTCGTCGCCTTTTCCCGCTGGCGCGAGCGAGTAAGCTTACAGGTTTTCAAAGGCGATGCCGGAGTCGGCAGCCTCGATCGGCCGATCGTGCGACGTGACAAGAATGTCACGTCGTTCCACGTGGTTCTGCTTCGCCTCGTCCTGTACGTCTGCGATGCGATTCGGCTCCGCCTGATTGTCTCGCGTTGCATGAACAACGTCGTCGATTTCGTAATATTTGACAGGTACATCTACGATGAACTCGCGAACCTGCCTATTCACCATTGGGCCCTGCGGATTTACGCCCGGGCAGTGTTGTGGTTCGCACCTCGTCCTGATGTTGCTTTTCTTTTGGACGCAGATCCGGAAAAAGCACAGCAGCGCAAACCTGAATATCCGCTGGAATTCGTGCGGCGTAATCGTGAAACCTATGTCGCTCTTGCACAAATAGCAGGCATGACTGTCGCTCCGCCTTCGTCCATACCTGAAACTACTCAGAGAATCAGGGAAATCGTTTTCACGAAATCGAGAGATGCGGGCGTCTCCACCGGGATCGACCTTACCCCTTCTGCTGCAATGGGAAGCGTGAAAACCCGCAGCACCTGAAGACCGTTTCTTGCTTACAACATCTTCCCGCCAGAGCACATCGAATCTACCGCCGCTGAGTAAGCAGGAGGCTAATGAAAATCTGTCTCGTCACAACATTCCCACCGAGTACCGGGGGGTTGAGTGAATACGGATTTCACATCGCGCAGGAACTCCAGCGCAATCCTTTTCTGAGCCTCACCGTTCTAGCGGACGAACTTCCGGGCGCTCACGCGGAGCCAGAGGGCTTCACGGTTCTCCGCTGCTGGTCGTTCGATGATCCCAAGACATCGTATCGCTTACTGAAGACCATCAAGCGCCTTAAACCTGATGTCGTGTGGTTCAATCTGCTCTTCAGCACCTTCGGCAGGAACCCGTTTGTGGCGTTCGGCGGCCTGATGTCTCCTCTCCTCGCGCGGCTCAGTGGACGTTATACGCATGTGACGTTGCATCACCTCATGGATACAGTCGAGCTGAAGGATGTGGGCGTCCGACACGAGCGCGTTTACCGTCTGGCGGGGGCTGTCGCCACACGAATGCTTTTGCTCTCGAATTCCGTGTCTGTACTGATGCCGGGCTACCGCAAGATTCTGAATGATAAGTACGGCCGCGATAACGTCCATCTTCGGGCACACGGCCTGCTGGCCCGCCGCCCCGAGTTCCCGGACTTCTCCCGTCGCGGAACTCCGATTCATCGAGTTCTGGCCTTCGGAAAATGGGGGACCTACAAGCGGCTCGAACTGATGATTGAAGCTTTTCAGCGCCTGGCGCCCAAAATGCCGAATGCCCGGCTGGTGATAGCAGGTGGCGATCATCCGCAGGCCGCTGGCTACGTAAAGTCGGTCCGAAGACAGAATGCGGGCAATCCGCAGATCGAATTTCACGGCTACGTGCCGGAGGACGACCTCGCGGACCTCTTCCAGACCGCCAGCGTAGCCGTTATGCCCTATTCCTCCTCCACAGGCTGCAGTGGAGTAGCGCATCTGGCGTGCGCGTTCAGCGTCCCGATTGTAAGTGCAGATCTGTCGGACTTCCGGCAGATGGCACAGAGCGAAGAGCTGGCAATCGAGTTCTACCCTCCGGGAGATGCGGCAGGGCTCGCGGATTGCCTATTGGGGCTATTGCAGGACTCTGAAAAGCAATATGGCATGGCCATGCAGAATTTCTCAGCAGCTCTGCGCATGACCATGCCGAACGTCGTGCAGAAGTATCTCAGGCACTTCGAACTTCAGCAGCGAGTGCAAACCCTGAGACAGGTGTCGCGTGTGCGAAGGCTCCCTCGCTGGATTCCTTCCAAGTCGCTATTGCTGCGCCTTCTGACGCGTAACGCTCTCAGCTGGTCCCACCGTTCGGTTGTCTTGCATAGTCCTTTGAACGACGTGCCCCCTCTGGCTCTAATTCACGGTAATGGTAACGGGCGTGGAAAGCTGAACGGATCCGGCGCTCGCGTTGATGGTAACAACGTAATTCCTGGTGTTGGGACTGCTGGAGCTTTGAAGACCAGTCGCACTCTTCCCGCCGCCGCAGGCGACGGTCATGAGTACCAGTACAGTGAGAATGCCCACGCCTATGAGCCTGATTCGTCTCCTGCCGTCGACATTACCGACGAACACCAGGCCGAAAGCGCCGAACCCAAAGAACATCGCCAGAAGGAATCTACGGAGTTCGTGGTGAGCCGCAGACGCGCTGCTCGAAGCAGCGGTGACGGTAAGAACGGAACTGACGGCGCTGGCTCCTGGGACAACCGACGACGGAGCGAATGAACACTGCAACGTGCTCGGCAGTCCGCCACACGTCAGCGCGACGGCATTGTTGAAGGTCCCCGACACAGGGGTCACTTGCACCGTCACTTTTCCGGAATTTCCTGACGCAATCGTGATTGCCGATGGAGTCGCTCCGACGGCAATTGTGGAATTTCCTCCTCCCGAAGGGGGATTAGTCGTACCACAGGCAAGAGTCGTTGTCACCGCGCCGGAGATCTGGTTCCGGATGCTCGGTTTTCCGACCGCCTGTACGTAGAAGGTGTATTTGCCGTCGCCGATGGAATAGCTGCAGAGGTTCAGTGATCGAATCCCAACCTGCGGTTCGGCGAGAGACATCAGGTTCTGACCATCTGTGCTGACGTAGGCCACGTAGTGATCGATGGTGCTCTCATCTCCCTTGATCGACCACTTGAGAGAATTGCCTGAGCTGGAAGCTGAAACGCTCAGGCAATTATCTATACCAGATTCGATTTCGGTAGCTTCTTCGTAGTCATTCCAGGTGACGAGCTGAAGATAGGGAAGTTGCTTGCCGGAGTTGTACAGGCTGTTGATCTTGTCAAAAGTCTGCAGCCACGTTTGGGCGCATTGCTGCCCCATGATTCGGTTTGATCCCCAGGACGCGAGCGTGTCATTGAACCCTTTGTAGGTCGCGCCGACCGTCTCTTCTTTCGGGGCGGCCATTCCGGCGTCATAGAAGCTGGTCAAATAGCCCATACCGTAGTCGGACGTCTCGGGCATGACCCAGGAATAGCTTCCATCCGTGACAGCGTGCGTGAATCCACCGTTATTCTCGAAGATGAATTCCGGCTGGGTTGGCAGGGCAGTGGCGACCTGGTCCCAATTAACCGAATACGACTCGTCGATGCCGAAGTCCGTAATCACGGGTCTGCCCTGGATTCTCATGTACGCGGGAGACGAAAAGTAGGTTTGCTCCACGTACTGCAGCTGGCTGATCAATGCCTGCTGGGGCGAGCAACCGGAACACGAGTGCCACTGGATCGTACCTTTATCGA
>Ga0335070_10005737_pt1 | contig 14625 bp, 16 predicted proteins | sample Lox_Sample_13_FD_206722 | JGI IMG/M metagenome (GOLD analysis project Ga0335070, IMG submission 206722) | Soil microbial communities from Loxahatchee National Wildlife Refuge, Florida, United States - Lox_Sample_1.3 | ecosystem: Environmental > Terrestrial > Soil > Wetlands | place: USA... | reverse complement strand
CAGAACGAAGAGACGGCGCTTGGCCGCGCGGTAGGTGTCCATGTTCACGTGGAAATCCAGGTGGTCCTGGCTCAGGTTGGTGAACACGGCGACGTCGAAATCGATGCCGTCCACGCGAGAGAGCGCCAGCGCGTGCGAGGACACCTCCATCGCGACGGCCGTGACGCCTGCCGCGACCATGCGCCGGAGCATCGACTGCGTCTCCAGCGCCTCGGGCGTCGTCTGACCCGCCGGGACGCTCTCCGCGCCGATCCGGTACTGGACCGTCCCGATAAGGCCCGTGCGCCGGCCCTGGGCGGTGAGCAGGGCGTCCACCAGGTAGGAGGTGGTGGTCTTCCCATTCGTTCCGGTGATACCGATGACGGTCAGCGCGCCCGACGGATGCCCGAAGAATGCGTCGGACAATCGCGCCAGCGCCTCGCGCGAGGAGGGTACCAGCACGCGCCCGACGCTTCGGCCCTCGAGCAGGTCCGACCCCTCGAGGACTACGGCGGTGGCCCCACGCGCGAGGGCGTCTTCGACGAAACGCCGTCCGTCCTGCTTGAGACCAGGAATGGCGACGAAGATCTGGCCCGGCTCGACCTTGCGCGAATCGTAGGCGACGCCCCGGATCTCGTCGGGCAGCTGCCCCACCACCGTGCGGTCAGGCAAAGCCTCGAGCAGTTTCATGGTGGGCACAGTGTCGCCGCTCATTGGCTCGCGGTCGGCTGCGCAGCCGGACCGGCAAGAACAAGGCGGCACGGCATGCCGGGCGACATCGGCGTTCCGGGCGCCGGCGACTGGGCAACCACCACGCCGTGGCCGTCGACATGGAGCGCCACGTCGAAGGGCGCCAGCGCGGCCATCGCGCGCCGCAGCGAACGGCCCTGAAGCGCGGGCATCACGCCCGCCGTGTCGGATGCGTCGTCGACACTCACGAGCCTGACGGGGGGCGCCGCGCCCGCCGTCTCGACGATGGTCGAGTCGGCGCGCAGGATGGGCACGGGCGTGGTGCCCCGCGGCGGCACATTCATGTGACGGAGCGCCTCGCGCCCGATGGCGGAGAAGATCGGCGCCGCGGCCTCGCTGCCCCACTTCTCGTTCTTGGGCTCGTCGAGCAGCACGATCATGGCCATCCGCGGATCATCGGCCGGCGCAAAGCCCACGAAGGACAGCACGCCCGGCGCGTGCGAGTAGCGGCGCGTGGCCGGATCCATCTTCTGCGCCGTACCCGTCTTGCCGGCGACTTCATAGCCGGGGATGGCGGCATTGTGCCCCGTGCCCTCGCGCACGACGGCGGTCATGATGGTGGTCAGCTCGCGCGCCGTCTCCGGCGAAATCACCTGGCGGATCGCCTTTGGCTCGAAAACGCTTGCCTCGCGCCCCTGAGCGTCGAGCACCGCGCGCACGATCTGCGGCTGCATCAGCCGACCGCCGTTGGCGATGGCCGCGAACGCCGTCAGAATCTGCACCGCGGTCACCGAGATCTCCTGGCCGATGGACATGGTCGCCAGCGACAGCGCCGACCATTGCGCGGGCGCGCGAAGCTGACCGCGGCTCTCGCCCGGCAGACCCAGCCCCACGGGCTGGCCGAAGCCGAAGCCCGTGATGTACCGGTAGTAGCGCTCCTTGCCCAGCTGCATCCCTGCCTTGATCGAGCCCACGTTGGAGGAGTTCTGCAGCACCTCGCTGAACGTGAGCCAGCCGAAGGGCTTCCAGTCGGAGATGACGGCCGTAGCAACCTTGATCTTGCCGTTCTCGCCGTAGAAGCGGTCGGTGGGCCGCACCACGCCCTCCTCGAGCGCGCCGGCGGCCATGATGACCTTGAAGGTCGAGCCCGGCTCGAAGGGATCGGTGATGGCGCGGTTGCGCCGCTGCTCATCGGTGGCCGTCGCAAAGGCGTTGGGATTGAACGTCGGGCGGATCGCCATTGCGAGAATCTCGCCCGTGCGCGGGTCCATCATGACGGCCATGGCCGCCTTCGAGCGCGTCCGGCGCCACGCGGCCTCCACCTCTTTCTCGGCCAGATACTGCAACGTCGCATCGATGGTGAGCGCAACGCCCTGGCCGGGCACCGTGGCCTTGAGCACCGTCGGCGCCCCCGTGACATCGCGCCCAAGCGCGTCACGCTCCACGAGGACCCGGCCCTCGACGCCGGCCAGGTGGCTGTCCCAGACCTGCTCGATCCCGCCGAGACCCTTGCCGTCCAGCCCTTCGAAGCCCACGACGTGGGCAGCCAGCTCACGGCTCGGGTACAGGCGCAGGCTCTCCTGGAGAAAGCCCAGTCCGGGCTCGTTGAGCTCGCGCACCGCCTGCGCCACTGCGGGCGGCAGCTTGCGCTTGACCCAGACGAAGCGCTTCGAGGCGTCCATGCGCCTTGCGATGTCGGGAGCCGGATCACCGAGAATCGGGGCGAGCGTGCGCGCGAGGCGCGGGACATCGTCGATGCGGTGGGGCAGCGCGAAGAGCGACTCCGCGGCCGATGACTCGGCCAGCACCTGCCCGGCGCGGTCGACGATAGGCCCGCGCTTGGGTCTGAGCGCGACGGTCTTGGCATGCTGGCTCTCGGCCAGCCGCGAATATTCGTCGTGCTTGACGATTTGGAGATAGCTCAGCCGGACCAGGATCCCGAGGAAGGCACAAGCGAGGAACGCTGCGAAGATCAGCGTCCGGCTCCGCAGGCCCGCCGTCCGGATTGGGGTCATGGTGGCGTGGTAGCCTCGCCTCGCTCCATGCTAGCGGGCCCCCTCGGGACCGTGCGCCGCCGCCGTGCGATCGACGGCCGCGGAGGCCGCCGACCCGCCGGCGACGAACTCGCGCGCCAGCTGCACCTGCTGCTGGGTGGGCGCGATCATGCCGAAGCGGGTGCGGGCCTCGACCTCGATCCGCGCGAGTGACTGGAGGCTCGCCTTCTCCACCCGGAGCCGGCGATTCAGCTCTTCCGCCTGGATCTTCGTGGACCGCAGCGCGTCCAGTCGGTAGGAGAGCCTCACCTGTTGCATGCGAAGACCCACCAGGCCCAGCACGAGCGCCACGAGGACACCGGCCGCGGCCACGCCGGCGAGCATGGCCCGCAGGCGCCGGCGGTCGCTTTCTCGATGGAAGCGAGCCACCTGCTGATCGGCCGTGGACGGGGGCCTGAGACCGAGCGACATCTGGATCGGCATCGCGTGACCGCCTGGCTTCATGCTGCTGCCTCCATCCGCTCGAGCACGCGAAGCTTGGCGCTTCGGGCCCGCGGATTGTCTCGGGTCTCATCGTCCGACGGCGTGACGGGTGAAGGGTCGAGCGGGACGAAACCGCGGGTGCGCAGCGCCCGGAAGGCGTGCTTGACCGCGCGATCCTCGCCCGAGTGGAAGGAGATCACCCCCAGGCGCCCCTCGTTCTCGAGCAGCTCGGGCGCGGCGCCGAGAGCTTCGCGAAGGGCCTCGGGCTCGTGGTTGACCGCCATGCGCAGGGCCTGGAAGGTCCGCGTTGCGACATGCGTGCGGTGTGACCAGGCGGCGCGCGGCACGCCGCCCTTGACCGCCTCCACCAGCTCGGCGGTTGTCGTGAGCGCCGAGCGGTGACGCTGGTCGACGATGCGGCGGGCGATGCGCCGCGCGTGACGCTCGTCGCCGTACTCGAAGAGGATGCGCGCGAGCTCCGCTTCCGTGGCGCCGGCGAGCAGATCGGCCGCCGTGGGGCCGCGGGTGGGATCGAAGCGCATGTCGAGCGGCTCGTCCTTCTGGAAGCTGAAACCGCGGCCGGAGCCCTCGAGCTGGTAGGACGACAGCCCGAGATCGAGCAGAATGGCGGCCGCCTGGTCGACACCGGCCTCGCGCGCGTGGCTCTCGAGGTCGCGGAAGCTCCCGTGTCGCAGCGTCACGCGATCGCCGAAACGCCCGAGCCGCTCCCGCGCCCGTGCCAGCGCCTCGGGGTCGCGATCGATACCCAGGAGACGCGTACCCGCCCCTCCGGCGTCCAGCAGCCGCTCCGCGTGTCCACCCATGCCGATCGTTCCGTCCACCACCCAGCCTCCGCGTCGGGGGCGCAAGAGAAACGTCACTTCGTCTGCCAGCACCGGGAGGTGCATGCCCTCCCGCTCCACCGCTACACGCCCTTGTCGGCCAGTTTCGCTTCGACATCCTCGATGGGCGCGCCGATCTTGTCGCGCTCGTAGTGTGCGAACCGCTCGCTGTTCCACACTTCGAAGCGCTCCTGCATGCCGATGATGAGCGCGTCCTTCGTCAGGCTCTCGCTCTGCCGCAGGTCCAGAGGAATCTGGATCCGTCCCTGCGGATCGAGAATCACGTCCTGCGCCTTCGAGAGGTACTGATACTGGAAGGCGCGGCGGAAGGGATCGAGCCGCGGCAGCCGGCCCACGCGGTCGGAGAGATCGTTGAAATTGCGCTCTGGGTGCACGTCGAGCCCGCCGCGTCCATTCGGAACGATGACGAGCTTGTCTCCGAATCCGTCGGCGAGGAGCTCCCGGAATTTCGCCGGGATGCTGAGGCGACCCTTCGGATCCACCGTGTGTCTGAAATGTCCCCGAAACACGCGCTCCCCTCGGCGTGGGGAAAACCTCTCCCCGGGCAGTACACATACACCACTTCATGGGATTTCATCCCACTTAGCGGACCAATCTAAAGGCAGCCGGAGGGGGTGTCAAGGAAAAACGCCAATTTCTTTGCTAGATCCGGGACATATTCTGGAGACGACCGGTGGGGCCCGCCGCCTGATCGAGCTACCGCATCTGGGAGGGGGAGATTTAGCGGGGCTTGTAGTACTGCATCGCTTCAGGCATCCAGGCTTCGATCTGCGTGACGCGTGTCGCCTCCGAAGGGTGTGTCGAGAGGAACTCGGGGGGCTTGCCCGATCCCTTGGATAGCTCGGCCATCCGGACCCACAGGTCCCGGGCCGCGTGCGGATCATAGCCGGCCTTGGCCATGAGGATGAGACCGAGATGGTCAGCCTCGGACTCTTGGGCCCTGCCCCAAGGCAGAAGCACGCCCACCGAGGCGCCCGCGCCGAGGAGGGCGCTCACGCTCTGGACTACCGCGGGATTGCCGGAGGACAGCCCTGCCAGAGTCTCGACGACAACATTGACTCCCATCTGTTGACTGATGCGCTCGCCGCCGTGCCGCGCCACTACGTGACCGATCTCGTGACCGAGAACGGCCGCAAGGCCGTTCTCGTCCTTGGTGACAGGAAGGATGCCCGTGTAAACCGCCACCTTGCCTCCCGGCAAGGCAAAGGCATTGACCTGCTTGTCGTCCTGGATGAGCCGATACTCCCACTGGTACTCCGGATGGCCGCTGGCAGCGGCGATGCGCTTCCCCACGCGCGTGACCATCTCGCTGGCCGCGACGTCGTTGGAGAGCTTGGCCTTTCCGACGATATCCTGAAAGGCCTGCGCGCCCATCTGGCTTTCCTGCTGGGGCGAAATGAGCTGAAGCTGCGAACGGCCGGTATAGGGCACCGTCTCGCAGGCCGCCAGAATGCCCGCGGCCAGAATCACTGCCACCACCGCCGAGAACGAGGACGCATCGCGCATGCGCGCATCCTACCAGATGGTCGCGTTCCTCAGCATGACCTGGGTCGCCATGGTTGCCTCGGGGCCGTGTCTGCCCGCCTCGATTTCGATCCTGATGAATCCAACCTGAGCGGGCTCGACGGTCGGGACGCCGTCTTTGTCGAGATAGATCAGTGCGAAGCGCCGGATGCCCTCGGCGATCGGCTGGGCGCCACCTCCCGCGTCGCGACGCAGCGTGGTCTCGCCCGCGCGGAGGAGATAGGTCACACGCTCGGAGGTCGGGTCGATCAGCCCATTGCCATTGAGGTCGCGCTGGAAGACGACGCGGGTGGGCTCGGCTACGACGACGGCCTCGATGCCTGCCGACGTGGGATCATAGCCGGCCTCGCGGAGCTCACGCGCCATGCGCTCAAGCGCGGCCCGGATGGCCTGCTGCGCTTCCACCCGGCCGGATCCCCAGCCCCATGCCGCGAGCCCGGATTGGAGCAGGCTGAGCGTGGCGGCCATGACGAGCGTCATGATGGCTGCCGCCACCAGAACCTCGACCAGCGAATGCCCTGCCTGCGCGCGCCGCTCGCCCATGCCGGCGACATTCGTCCGGGACGAGCCGCGCGTCAATGTCCAGGATAGCCGACACCCGCAGCCGTCACATGTATCCGTCAGGAGGCGGGCCGCGCCTCCTCGTCACCCGGCACGGAGGGACGGAAGATCAGATCGAAAGCCAGCCAGATCGTCTTGGAAAACGGGAAGAAAAGGATGGGCAGGAGGATCATCAGGGCTATGCCGACCCAGAACATCACGTTCCACGGGGGATGCGGCCAGGTCAGCAGGATGACGGACACTAGCCCGACGACGAAGGACAGCTCGGCTGCGATCACATTGAAGAGCACCGCGCCGAGATAGTATCCCTCCTCACCACGCTCGAAGCGCAGGCCGCATGCGGGACAGCGCTCCCGCAAATCGAACCAGGAGCGGAGCGCGCCAGCCCGTCCGCACCTGGGGCAGCGCAGCCTGAGGGCCCGTGCCAGGAGCCGGGCCCCCCTCCCCACCTGCCTGCCCCTTTCCCACTCAGTCCAGGATCGGCTTGGGCGGGTCTGTCGAGTAGTCGTAGAAGCCGCGGCCGGTCTTACGACCGAGGTCGCCGCGCTTGACGCGCTTCTCGAGTTCCTTCGGCGGCCGGTCGGCTTCGTTCTTGGTCAGCTCATACGTCTCGAGCCGGGCGTTGTAGCCGATGTCGAGCCCGGACAGGTCGCCGAGCCGGAACGGCCCGAGCGGGTGATTGAGGCCCAGCTCGACGGCCTTGTCGATGTCGGCGTGGTTGGCCACGCCCTGCTCGAGGCAGTAGTAGGCTTCGCGAACGAGGGCGCGCAGGATGCGGTTCACCAGGAAGCCCGGCAGCTCCTTGCGGAGAATGACCGGCTCGCGCCCGCTCCGCCGCGCCACTTCGGCGGTGATCTCCACGGTCTCCTCGGTCGTCCACTGCCCTTTCACCACCTCGACGAGCTTCATGACCAGCGGCGGATAGAAATAGTGCATGTTGACGCATTTGTCGGGCCGCTTGGTCGACGGCGCGATCTGGGAGTTCATGAGCGTGGAGGAATTGGTCGCGAGAATGGCGTGCGGAGGACAGAAGCGGTCGAGCTTCGCGAAGCATTCCTTCTTGGGCTCGAGCCGCTCCACGATCGCCTCGATGACGAAGTCCGCATCGCGGGCGGCCTTCTCGAGATCGGGCTCGAGCCTCACCCGCGCGATGGCCTCCTCCATCTGGTCCTTGGTCATCTGGCCCTTCTGCACGCGGCGCTCGAGCTGCTTCCGGTTGCCCGCCATGCCTTTCTGGAGGACATCCATGGAGAGATCGTTGAGCGTCAGCTGATAGCCGTGCAGCGCTGACTGCATCGCGATCTGGGCTCCCATCTGTCCCGCACCTACCACGAGGATCCTCTTCACGTCGTCGGCGGTCATGGTCTCTCCTCGTTCGTCGGTTGGCGTATCAGTTGATCGGCGGCGTGAATGACTGCCAGGGCTGGGCCCGCTCGAAGGCGTGCGCGGCGCGGAGCACGGTTACGTCGTCGAAGCGGCGGCCGACGATCTGCAGCCCCACGGGAAGCTTGTCGGCAGTGAAGCCGGCCGGCACCGAGCAGGCAGGCTGGCCCGTCATGTTGAACGGGTAGGTAAACGGGATCCACTCGTACGGCTCCGCCGGCCGCCCCGCGATCTCGTTCGGGTTGTCGAGGCCGATCTTGAACGGTGGGCATGCCACCGTGGGCGTGAGCATGAAGTCATACGTTTCGAAGAGCCGGCGCGGATGTTCCCACCAGGCCATGCGATCGAACCAGGCCTGAACATAGGTCGTGGGACCCCAGGCAAGGGTTTCGTCGATGAGCGCCGCCAGACCTGCGTCGATGTCGGCCCGTCGCTCCGGCAGATACGGCGCCAGGCGTGCCGCCACCCCGCCGCAGAAAATGGCCTTCCAAGGCTGCCGCGGCGACGGCCAGCGCGGGTTGACCTCCTCCACGCGGCAGCCGAGGTCGCGAAAGCGCTTGGCGGCGCGGGCGCACACTGCCACCACTTCAGGGTCGGTCAGCTTCGCATAGCCCGGATCGGGCACCCACGCCACCCGCAGACCTTTGAGCGATCCCTTGAGCGCCTTGACGTAGTCCACGCGCTCGGCGGGCAGCGAGAGCGAATCGCGCGAGTCGGGACCGGCGCAGACATTCATCATGAGGGCGGCGTCGGTCACCGTGCGCGTCATGGGCCCGACGTGCGAGAGGCTCCACACCGCGCTCCCCGCCTGGATCGGAATGCGGCCGTAGGACGCCTTGTGGCCCACGATGCCGGTGAAGGATGCCGGGATGCGAATGGAGCCCCCGCCGTCGGTGCCGACGGCGAGCGGCCCCAGACCGGCCGCCACCGCGGCGCTGGCGCCGCCGCTCGAGCCACCTGGCGTGCGGTCGAGATTCCACGGGTTGCGCGTCACGCCAAAGAGCAGGTTGTGCGTCGCGCCGATCCACCCCATGGTCGGCGTGTTCGTCTTGCCGAGCTGGATTGCGCCGGCCGCGAGCATCCGCTCCACGATCGGCGCGGTCTCGGCGGGAACATTGTCGGCATAGAGGCGCGTCCCGAACGTCGTCCGGATGCCCTTGGTGACGACGAGGTCCTTGGTGGAGAACGGGACACCGTGCAGCGGGCCGAGCTTGGCGCCTTTTTTTCCCAAGACGCGCTCGGCCGCGCGAGCGTCCCGCATGGCCTGCTCGGTCGTGAGAGTGACAAAGGCATTGAGCGTCGGATTCAGACGCTCGATGCGCGCGAGCACCGCCTTCATCACCTCGACCGGTGAGACCTTCTTTCGCCGGATGGCGGCCGCCATCTCCGAGGCCGGCATCCAGCACAGCTCATCCGAAGCCATGTCTACCTCCTCCCGCTGAGAGTAGGGTCAGGCGCCGCGAAGGCGCGGGTCCAGGGTGTCGCGAAGCGCATCGCCCAGGAGATTCGAGCCGAACACCGCCAGGCTGATGGCGATGCCGGGGAAGAGCACGAGCCACGGCGCCTTCTGCGCATACTCGGCGGCCGAGACGGAGAGCATGCGCCCCCACGACGGATAGGGCTCGGGAACGCCGAGACCGAGAAAGGACAACGCCGCCTCGGTGAGAATCGCGCTGCCGAGCTGGGCGGTCCCGAGCACGATGAAAGGCCCCACGGTATTGGGCAAGATGTGCCGGAAGGCGATGCGCAGGTGCGTGAGACCCAAGGCTCGCGCCGCCTCGATGTACTGGAACTCGCGGATCGAGAGCACGCTCGATCGGATGACGCGTGCCGCGCGGGGCATGATCGGGATCGAGATCGCCAGGATGACGTTTGGGATGGAGGGACCGAGGGCCGCGGCCATGACGAGGGCCAGCACGAGCAGCGGCAATCCCTGCAGGATGTCCATGACGCGCTGCACGGCGAGATCGGTCTTGCCCCCGACATAGCCCGAGAGAAGTCCGATGATGCCCCCCAGCAGCGAGGCGACCAGCGTCGAGCCCAGGCCCACAAGGAGCGAGACGCGCGCGCCGTGCAGGATGCGCGAGTAGATGTCGCGACCGAGGTGATCGGTGCCGAGCCAGTGCGCTGCGCCGGGCGGGGCCAGGGTGGCGGCGGCATTGGTCGCAATCGGATCGTGGGTCTGCAGCACGTTGGCGAAGATCGCGGTGAACAGGATCAGCACCATGATGACTCCGCCGGCGGCGCCGAGCGGCTTCTTCCGGCAGAAGCGAAGCAGCGTGGACCACGTCCCGGGCGCAGGCGCCCGCGCGGGCGCGGCCGCCGTCACCGTCACGCTAACCGCCATAGCGCACCCGTGGGTCGAGCACGCCGTAGAGCATGTCCACGGCGAGGTTCGAGATGATGACCACCGTGGCGATGAACATCACGAGGGTCTGGACGATCGGGTAGTCGCGCCACAGGATCGCCTGCACGAGGAAGCGCGCGATCCCCGGCAGGTTGAAGACCGTCTCGGTGACGACGAGCCCGCCGATCAGGAACGCGAACTCGATGCCGATCACCGTCACCACGGGCAGGATGGCGTTCTTGAGGGCGTGGTTCCAGATCACGGCGCGCTCCCCCTGTCCCTTGGCGCGCGCCGTCCGGATATAGTCTTCGCGCATCACCTCGAGCAGCGCCGAGCGCGTGATGCGCATGATGAGGGCCGAGGAGCGATAGCCCACGGCGAGGGCGGGCAAGGCGAACTGAATCGCGTGGAGCTTGAAGTTCTCGCTCGCGGGCACGTAGGTCATGGGCGGGATCCAGCCGATCCAGGCCACCAGCGCCAGGATGATGACCATGCCGAGCCAGAAGGAGGGCATGGAGAGCCCCGCCAGACTCAGCACGCGCAGGACATAGTCGAGCGTGGTGTCCTGGCGCACGGCGCTGATCACTCCGGTGGGGACACCGAGGAGGACCGCCACGATCATGGAGAGCGTGGCGAGCTCGATGGTAACCGGGAGCAGCGGCCGGATGATCTCCCAGGCCGGCAGGTCGTAGCGGTAGGATTTGCCGAGGTCGCCGGTGGCCATGTGCCGCATCCACTCCACGTACTGGAACGTGAGCGGCTTGTCGAGCCCCAGCTCTTTCTCGATGGCCGCGCGCTCCGAGGGATTCACGTAGCCGCCGGTCGAGAAGAGGATATCCACGATGTCCCCGGGCGCCAGGCGCAGGAGGACGAAGATCACCAGCGACATCCCAAACAGCGTCACCGCCGCGATGCCGAGGCGCTGGGCGAGGTAGGTCTTCACTACCCGCGGGCTACTTGTCTCGCCACACGTCCTGCATGCGGCCGAAGTTGTAGATGTTGTTCTGCGGGATCATGTTGTGCACGTAGGGCCAGTTGGCGAAGTAGTCGAGCTTCCAGTCCAGGATCGGTCGCGGCGCCTCCTCCTCCACCTTCTTCTGCAGCGCCAGGACCATCTCGAGCCGCTTCTGCTGGTTCACCTCCTGGGACTGCTGGTCGATCATCTTGCCCACCTGCTCGCTGCAGTACTGGCTGTAGTTGCGCGGCGAGCCGCAGGCATAGTTTTCGTAGAAGTTGGCGTCCGGATCGTCGATGCCCAGGCCGGTGAGGTTGGCGCCGATCTGATAGTCGCCGCGCGTGGCCATGGGGTGCCACTGCGCCGTCTCCACCTGCTTGAGCGTGGCCTCGATGCCGATCTGCTTCAGCTCGTTGATGACGAAGGAGGCCATGTCCACGTAGATGGCGATGGCGCGTGTGCCGATCTCGACCTTGAGGGGCTTCTCGGGCGTGTAGCCGAGCTCGGCCATCATCTTCTTTGCCTTGGCCTTCTCGTCGGCCGGCTTGCCATAGCCCGGCAAGGTGAGGAGTCCCTGTTCCGGGATGCCCCAGACGCCCCAGGGTTTGGGCGGCAGGGCGGCGCCGGGGACGGCGCCGCCCTGGTGCACGGCCTGGATCATCCCCCGGCGGTCGATGCCGTAGCTCACGGCCAGGCGCACCTTGAGATTGTCGAAGGGCGGCTTCTTGACGTTCATGATGATGTTATCGCTCACCGTCTGCCCCACGGTGGAGATGACCATCTGGGGCACAGCCTTCTTGAGCTGCTCCGCCGCCGTCTTCGTCATCTCCCCGGGAAAGGAGACGTCGAGCTTCCCGGCCTGGAGCGCCGACATGCGGGTGCCGCGATTCTCGATGACGACGTAGCGGATGCTGTCGAGGTACGGCCGACCCTTGACGAAGTAGTCGGCGTTCTTCACGTAGTCCACGAACTCGCCCTTGCGCCACTCCTTGACCTTGAAGGGCCCGGTGCCGACGCAGCTCGTCCGGTAGCTGGCCGGCGGCACGTGGGCGGCGTAGATGGGCGTGTAGCCGGAGGCGAACATCAACAGCAGCGAGGGCTGGGGCCGCTTGAGGTGAAAGACCACCGTGTAGGGGTCGGGCGTCTCGATGGCCTCGACGTTGGAGTACCACTCCTTGCGCGGATTGATGCGCAGCTTCGCCGGGGCATCCGGCCCTTCCCGGAGCATATCGAAGGTGAACTTGACATCCTTCGAGGTGAAGGGCTTCCCGTCATGCCACTTGACGTCCTTCCGCAGGAAGAAAACGAGGTTCCGGTAGTTATCCTGCCACGACCACTTCTCGGCGAGCTCGCCCACGAGGGTGTCGACGCTTTCCGTCCGCTTGAGCTGGTCGAAGATGACGAGGTTGTTGAAGCAGGGCATCGACGGGAAGCTGGTCGACACGGTCCCCGTCTCATGGACGGCGAAACCCTGCGGCAGATCTTCGCGGAGCATGACGTTGATGTGGCCGCCGGGCTTGGGTGTCTGGGCCACCGCCGGATCCGTGACGAGGGCGAGGGCCCCGATGGCTGCCCATACGGCGGCAGCGATGCGGAAAGACGTCATCGTATTTCCTCCCCTTCACGCCGGTCACCGACGACCTGACGGGTCACGCCCTTGGACGGGAAGACCTTGGAAGCCTGCGGGAAGCCCCGCGGCAAGGGCGAATATACGCGAAGGCTCGGACGCTCTCAACCCTTCTGCACTGCGCCCGGGTTACGCGGCGCGTTAGCGGAAGAGCGGCTTGGCTGGAGGGGCAACCGCCGGTCGCTCCGAGCTACGCCGGAGGACGCGGACTTCCGTCGTCACCCGCCGGGCGTCATGCTCCTCCTGGACCACCTGGACGATGTCCCCGACGCAGAGGTCCGTGAGGGAGATCGGATAGCCGTCGACCCCGAAGACCGGCGTCGTACGCTCGAGCTGGACCGTGACATAGGTATCCTCAGACTCGAAGACCAGGATCCCACTGCCGCTGTCATCCCGGGCGATGACGCCGCTCCGTTTGGCGGAATCCGCAACAGCGTCGACACGGCTCGCTTCGAGTTCCAGCAATCCGGCGAACGGCCATCCCGAAGCCAATACCCGGCAGTTCATGGTCCACCTCCGCCCGCTGCCCGCCGGGCGTCCCGGCGCGTGAGCAGCTCCTCGAGGGTGACGGGCCGCATGCCGCCGCGGCGACGCAGCGCGGGCTCGGCCACGATGGGCCGGCGGCGGATTCTGTCCGCGAGCCGGTTTCGCACGGCGCGCTCAGCGTAGAGGCGCGCGAGACTACGGCACATGAGCGGACGCCCGCGGTTGTAGCCGAAGCGCACCTTGTATTCGGCGGCCGTCAGCTGATGAGAGCGCAGGTGAGTATTGGTCAGCTGGCGAAAGCGGGCCGCGCAGATGAGGCAGACGATGTGTTCCTCCTCCACCGCCTGGCGCGGGTCTCGGCGCAGACCGGCGAGCACATCGGCGAGCCGGCTTCTCGGAGCCGCGGTGGCATCGGGCGCGGGCGTGGGGATCCAGTCCACGCGGTCCATCACCGCACCACCGGGCCGGCATCATCGGCCGTGGATTCGACGTCGACCTTTCGCTGCTCGGCTGCGACCAGGAACCGGTGCCGCTCCTGCACGGCCTCTTCGTGCCGCTGCAGCAACGCCGCGCGTTGCCGGTCGAGGCGGATCCGCTCGGCGGCGACTCCACCGGCAAAGGCCATCGCGCTCACGTAGAGGGACGTCCCGATCAGCACCAGCACTCGCGTTCGATTCGTGATCATGGCGATCTCCTTGTGGGTCTCGTGAGAGTGCCCGGCTGTGCTCCAAGGGGCCGCGATGCGAAGGAAGCGCATCCTAGAGCCCCTCCTCGCCGCGCTCGCCCGCCGCCATCGCTTCGCGGGACGACCGATCGGCGACTTCTCGCACCCTTGCCTGAGCCGCGGGATCCGGGCCGGCCAGATCAACCGCTATGGAAAGCCCCTGCGCGACCACCTCACGGTCGCCGAGGCGGGCGAAAGCCTCGGTGGCCCGCAGTACCCCGTCCAGGGAGTACTGGCTGCGGGCGCGGAAGAGAGCGGCAAGGTAGAGGCGGCGGGCATCGGGTTCGGCGGCGCCGCGGCTCTGCGCCGCATCGCCGAGACGGAGCACGGCATCGCCCGCGGCGAGAAAGCCCTCCCATGTCCGATCGGCTATCGCGGCCCGGTAGGCCTCCCGTCGAGCCGCCGCAGCCCCCATGAGATCGCCCCGAGCGATGGCCCGATCCATCACGCTGAGCGAGGAGACCCAGGAGGTGTCCTGCTTTGAGAACGGTTCCCCTGCCCGCTCGGCTGTCACCTCCAACACGGCCAGGAGCGACGCGACGCCCAGAACCAGAGAGACGAAGATTCTCCGCTTGCTATCGGTGCCCATGGCGTTCTCCTCGCGGAGCCTGGAGGCCCCGCTTTCGACTGAGATTCCAAAGCCCTGAGAACTTCCATGTCCCTACTGTTCGCAAGCCGGGTGCCATAAAGAAATGACATAAATTCAATAACTTATAGTGGTCAATCCAGATGATCACTGGTCAAAGTGGTAGAAAGCTGACCAGTGAATTGAGCAGTAAGGGTAGAGAGCGCCAGTTGGTCGAGGACTGGAGCCTGGATCCAGCCAAATGGGGATCTCGGCCGGATCAGAGCAGTCCGATGCGCAGCCGCTGGGGCTTTCCGCGGCTGCCGGCTGTCCCACTCCTACGCGATCGAAAGCCGAAGAATCACGTTTCTGCGCGGACTTTGACCCAAGGGTGCACAACCCGGGAGCCTGGCAGCGCGATGCTATACTGCCGCCGCATGCCCG
>Ga0335070_10005736_pt1 | contig 14625 bp, 13 predicted proteins | sample Lox_Sample_13_FD_206722 | JGI IMG/M metagenome (GOLD analysis project Ga0335070, IMG submission 206722) | Soil microbial communities from Loxahatchee National Wildlife Refuge, Florida, United States - Lox_Sample_1.3 | ecosystem: Environmental > Terrestrial > Soil > Wetlands | place: USA... | reverse complement strand
CTCCTGGAGCGCGGCAAGGAGTCGCACCCCGAGAAGTCCTGGCCGATGCGCCTCGCCATGCGGATGATCCCGTCGACCCCGCGACTCGCCGGAGATCGCTTCACGACGCTCGAGAACGGGCGCCGCGTGGCGACCCCGCTCTTCATGGCGCTGCTCATGGTCGAGTTCACCGACCTGGTCTTCGCCCTGGACTCGATTCCGGCGATCTTCGCGGTGACCCGCGACCCCTTCATCGTCTTCACCGCGAACATCTTCGCGGTCCTGGGCCTGCGCTCGCTCTACTTCCTGCTCGCCGATTTCGTGGACCGCTTCCGCCACCTCAAGGTGGGGCTCGCAAGCGTGCTGGTCTTCGTCGGGGCGAAGATGGCGGCGGTCGACGTCGTGAAGGTCGATCCGCTCGTCTCGCTGGGGATCATCGCCAGCCTGCTCGGCGCGTCGATGCTCGTCTCGTGGCGCGGCGCGCGCCCTCGGAACTCCGCGGGTCGCATCGCCGACGAGCGCGCCGACCGCTCCCTGGCCTGACGACGGAGCGCACGGGCAGAGGCGCTACTCGAGCGGCGCCTCGACCGCGAGCGCGCGGCTCGCCGGGACGGCCGACGCGAGAAAGGCGCGCAGCCGCCCTTCCTGGTCGCTGGCGTCACCCGCCGCGACGAGCGCGTCGCCGCGCAGCACCGCGCCGATCCAGCCGTCCGTGAACCACTCGCCCTCGGCGAGGACGGGGAGATCCGTGCGGTCCGTCTCCGGACCGTGGTTCACGTACCAGTAGGGCATGCGGATGAAATCGTCGCCCGGCGAGAAGCCGACGCCGACGGTGCGCACGGCGTCCCCGGCGCGGTCCACCTCGAGCGTGAGCAGCGTCGCCATGTCGAAGTGGTGCGGCCAGCACAGCACCTCTCCCGCGCTCGGCGTCTCGCGCTCGAGGCGTCGCAGCGCGAGGGCCGCATTCGCGTACCAGCGCGCCAGCTCGGGCAGGCCCGGGTCGCGCTCGAAGCGCCCGTTCGATGCCAGCGGGTGCGGCTCGAGCTCGTAGCCGGGATGGACGAGCGCCCGCGCCCGGGCGGCGCGAGTGTGCCGCGCCACGGTGTCCCCGGTCCAGCGATACGCCTGCGCGAGCGTGTGACCCGCGAGCGCCAGCTCCGCGAGGGCCGTCCCGTCCCCGGCGAGCAGCAGGAGCACGAGATCGGCGACGCGCAGCGCGATACGACACCCGCCCGCGTCGGGCAGGGTCCGGCCGACGAGCGCGCCGCCGTCGGCGTCCCAGACCATCGCGGTGTGGCTGGTGTCGGGGACGTGCGGCGCGAAGGTCTCGCCCGCGGCGGACAGCACCTGCGCGGCCCAGTGCGCCTGTAGCCGCGCGCCGCGCAGATCTGCAGGATCCACCTGCCCGAGACGCTGCCAGGCCATCGCATCCTCCTTCGCGACCGACCTCGGGCCGCCCCGCGCGGCCCACGGTAGCAGCGCGGCGCGAGCGGCCCCGGGCGCCGCTGCGCCACTCTCCTCCGCGTGCCGCGCAGCCGAGCCATCCGACGTCCGCGCCGCCGCGCGCGCGAGCCGCGGGACCGCGCGGGCGCGCGCGTGCTCGCGCTCTTCAAGCCCTATGGATTCGTCTCGCGCTTCACGGACGAGGCCGGCCACCCGGGCCTCGCCGCCCTCGTCGACGTGCCCGGCGTCTACCCGGCCGGACGTCTCGACCACGACAGCGAGGGCCTGCTGCTGCTCACCGACGACGGCGCGCTCGCCCGGCGGCTGACGGATCCGCGCTTTGCGCACCCGCGCACCTACTACGTGCAGGTCGAGCGCGTGCCCGACGCGGACGCCCTCGCCGCGCTCTCGCGCGGCGTGGTCGTGCAGGGGCGCCGCACGCGCGCCGCCGCGGTGCGCCTGCTCCCCGAGGCGCCGCCGCTCCCGCCTCGCGCCGTGCCGATCCGCTTACGCCGGAGCGTGCCGACGGCCTGGCTCGAGCTCACGCTGCGCGAGGGCCGCAACCGCCAGGTGCGCCGCATGACCGCCGCGGTGGGACACCCGACGCTACGCCTCGTGCGCGTCGCGCACGGACCCTTGCGCCTCTCGGAGCTGCGCCTCGCGCCCGGCCAGTGGCGCGAGCTCACGCGCGACGAAGAGCGCGCGCTGCGCGACTCGCTCACCGCGTCGCGCGGCGACGCGCGGCGCGGAGAGCCCGCCGCGCGAGCCCGCCGGCCGCGGTAGAGTCCGCCGACCCGAATCGAGGAGATCCGCGATGCGCGCGCCGAGACTGCTTGCACCGGTCCTTCTGCTGCTCACGGCCTGCGCGTCGCTGACCTCCGGAAGCGGACCGCGCACGTCGCCGGACGCGCACCTCCAGCACATCCTGGACCGCGGCGAGCTGCGCGTCGGCGTCACGGCAGATCAACCGCCGCTCAACATGCGCGACCGCAACGGCGACGTGGTCGGCTTCGAGATCGACATCGTGCAGGCGCTCGCCCACGCGATGGGCCTCGAGCTGCGCCTCGTCGTGCAGCCCTTCGCGGACCTGCTGCCGGGGCTCGAGCGGGGGGAGACCGACCTCGTGATCTCCGGCCTCACCATGACGCCGGAGCGCAACGCGCGCGTGGCATTCGCGGGTCCCTACTACATCTCGGGCATGTCGGTGCTGTCCCGCGCGAAGGAGATCGTCGACGTCGAGGATCCCGTGGCGCTCGACGTAGGGGGCCGTCGCTATGCGGCGCTCGCCGGGACCACCAGCGAGAAGTTCGTCCGCGACATCCTCTCGAAGGCGACGCTCCTGTCGGCGCCCGACTACGAGGTCGCCGTCCAGATGGTGATCGACGGCCGCGCCGATGCGCTGCTCGCGGATTCGCTGGTCTGCTCACTCGCCACCTGGCGCCATCCGGACGCCGGACTCCGCGCGATGGCGACGCCGTTCACGGTCGAGCCGCTCGGCATCGCGATCCCGCCGGACGCGCCGCTGCTCCTGAACCTCGTGGACAACTACGTCGACACGCTGGAGTACACGGGGCTGCTCGCGAGCTTCAAGGCGAAGTGGCTCGCGGACGGAAGCTGGATGAAGCAGCTGCCTCGATGAAGCCGCGGCTCCTCCTCGCCCTGCTCCTCGCGACCGCCTGCGCGAGCACACCGCCGCCCGCGAAGCCGAAGAAGACCGTCCTGCTCACGGAGTACGACGACGCGCGTGTCGGCCGCGAGAGCTCGGAGGACGTGAAGGCGGAGCTCGGGGTCCTGGACGACCCGGCGCTCTCGGCCTACGTGGACTCGCTCGGCCGGAAGCTGCTGCGCGGCATCCCGCGCCGCGGCTTCGACTACCAGTTCTTCGTGATCGACATGATGGAGCCCAACGCCTTCGCGTTGCCCGGCGGCTACATCTTCCTGTCGCGCGGCCTGCTGGCGCTCGCCAACAGCGAGGACGAGCTCGCCTGCGTGATGGGTCACGAGATCACCCACGCGGCGCGCCGGCACGCCGCGGCGCAGCAGGCGCTCGAGAGCCGCCAGCCTCCCTTCGCGATGCCGTGGGTGCGCGCCGGGAGGCTCGCGCAGTACAGCCGGGAGATGGAGCGCGAGGCCGACGAGGGCGGGCAGATCCTGTGCGCGGCCGCCGGCTACGACCCGATGGGCATGTCGACCTTCCTGACCAGCCTCGCGAACGCGGCGCGCCTCGAGCAGGGCTACTCGCGCGTGCCGGGATTCTTCGACTCGCACCCGGGCTCGGAGGAGCGCGCCGCCGCGGACGCCGTGCGCGCGCGCGAGATTCGCTGGAAGCGCGATCCCGCCGTGGGCGACCCCCGCGCCGCGCTGCTGGGCCACACCGACGGCCTCGAGGTCGGCCAGCGCCCGGAGGCCGGCATCTTCGAGGGCGACGTCTTCATCCACCCGGAGCTCGGCTTCATGCTGCGCTTCCCGCCGGGCTGGAGGCTCTCCAACACCAACCGCGCGGTCGGAGCCGAGCAGCCGCGCGGCGAGGCGATCGTCTTCCTCACCGCGGACTCCGCGCAGGCGCCGACGGGCAGCCTCGGCGACGCGGCCCAGGCGTGGATCGAGAAGCAGCAGCAGTCGGCGCGCATCGAGGTCACGGCTTCGAAGCCGGTGAAGGTCGGCGCGATCGACGCCTGGCGCATCGAGGCCGACGCGCGCGGCGCCGGCGGGACCGTCGAGGCCCAGCTCACCTTCATCCCCTTCCGCGACTCGCTGTGGCGCATCACCGGCGCGGCGCCCGCGATCGTGGCGGGCCGCTACCAGGGCGCGCTGCTCGCCACCGCGCGGAGCTTCCGCCCGCTCACGGAGGAGGAGCGCCGTCAGGTCACCGCGACGCGGCTGCGCGTCGCGCAGGCGCGCGGGGGCGAGTCCATCGCGGAGCTGTCGGAGCGCACGCAGAACGTCTGGAGCATCCAGGAGACCGCCGTCTACAACGCGCTCTTCGCGGACCACCGCTTCCGCGGCGGCGAGACGGTGAAGATCGCCCGGCGCGAGCCCTGGGCGCCCAAATAGCGTCAGCGCGGCTTCGTCCGGAACAGGACGCCGAGCGCGACCCCTTCGGCCAGCACGAGCGCTCCGAAGCCCGCGCCGTAGGCCGCGGCGGGATGGCGGCCCGCGTCGGAGGGCCACTGATCGACGACGACGCCGACGCCCCATTGCGCGGTGAAGGCGCCGAGGAAGACCAGCAGGTTGACGGCGGTGTTGACGCGCCCGGCGAGCGCGGCGTCGTAGCGCCGCGTGAGGATCGCGTAGGCGAGCGAGGCCGACGGCGCGAGCAGGGCGAACAGGCACCAGGCGACGGGAGCGCCGCGCGTGATGCCGCAGGCGAAGGCCGCCAGCAGCAGCGCCGAGGCCAGCGACCCCCAGCGCAGCAGCCCGATCGGCCCGATGCCGCGCCGCGAGAGCCAGTCGGCAACACTGCCCTGCGTCGCAAAGCCCGTCATCGTGCAGATCGCCATCGCGAAGAGCGTGCCCGCCACGGCTCCGCGGGACAGGCCCGCCACGTCGCGCAGCCAGGGCGCCACCCAGAGGCCCTGCACGGCGAGCGACGACGCGGGCACGGTCATGGAGATGCACGCGATGCGCCAGAAGCCCGGGTCGGCGTAGATCCTGCCGAAGGCCCGCGCGAGCTCGCGCAGGCCCTCGGAGCTGCGCGGCTCGTCCCGCTCCGGCACGGCGAGCCAGATCAGGGCCGCGATCGCGAGGGTCAGCCCCGCCAGGCCCGCGAACACGCCGCGCCAGTCGGTGACGTGCAGCAGCGCCTCCAGCGGGAGCGACGACGCGATGGCGCCGAGCCCGCCGGACGCCATCAGCCACCCGTTCAGCGTGGCGAGGCGCGCGAGCGGGAACCAGAGCGTGAAGGCCTTGATGCCGGACATCAGGCAGCCCGAGACGCCGACTCCGATCAGCGCGCGGCCCGCCACCAGCGCGGCGAGGCTCTCGCCGCGGCTGAACAGCGCCGCGCCGGACGCCGCCACCGCGAGCAGCGCAGCGTCGACGCGCCGCGGGCCGAAGCGGTCCAGCAGCACGCCGAGCGGGAGCTGACACAGCGCGAAGGCCAGGAAGTACGCGCCGGTCAGGAGGCCCAGCCGGGAGGCGTCGATGCCGAGATCGCGCACCAGATCCGGCGAGAGGACCGCGTTGACCGTGCGAAAGAAGTACGAGACGAAGTAGCCGCAGGCGAACGGCGCGAAGACGCGGAGGACCCGGTGCGTCAGCGGCGACGCCCTACGCGCGCTCGCGCCAGGCGACGTGCGCCTGGCGCGCCGCGATCTGCCGGCGCCGCGCCTCGGGCGTCACGCGCGGCGTGCCCGCCGGCAGCGCCTCGCCGAGCGCGCTCCACGGCAGCAGGCGCGCGCGCGGCTCGGGCGCATTCTTCGTCCAGACGTAGCGGTACTGGATCAGCCCCTCCGCGTGGCCCGCCGTGTCGAGCCAGTTCGGCACGCCCGGGTCGCGGTGCGCGATCACCACGCGCACGCGCCCGTCGGCGTCGCGCACGAGCTGGTGCCCGTTGAGGCTCGTCTGGCGGTTCGCGTAGTCGAGCGTCTCGAACCAGAGGTCGACGAGCTGGATGTGCCAGTAGCGCGCGTCCGGCGGGTCGAACTCGACGAGCAGCACCTCGTCCGGCGCGAGGCGGTAGGCGTCGTTGCCGTACCAGATGTCGTCGGCGCCGCCCACGAAGCGCCGGGCGGGCGCGAGGCGGCCCGGCACGTGGTCGCGGCGCAGCCCGGCCACCCAGTCCGCCCACACCTGCGCCGTCGACACGATCCAGTGACCCGCCTCGTCGAGCAGCCGCGCGACGCCGGCCGGCTCGAGGAGCTCCGGCGCCCGGCCCTCCCCCTCCACCTCGAAGATCCGGAACTCCGCGGGCACCTCGCGCTGCCAGTCCCACAGGTACTGGCGGATCAGCACCTGGGTCGCGTCCGGGTGCAGCGGGATCCAGTTTCCCGGCTGGCGCTCCCGCGACAGCGCAATCTCGAAGCGGCCGTCCGGCGCGATCTCGAGCTCGGAGGCCTCCACGCTCGCGAAGTTCCGGCTCTGGCCGAGCTGCATGTAGCCCTCCTTGGTCTCGATCAGGAAGGTATACGCGCTGCCCCGTCGGCCGACGATGCGGTAGTGGCGGTCGCTGCGGATCTTCGCCAGCAGGTAGACGTTGTCGGCGTTCTCGGCGCCCCACTTCGACGCGCTGTCCGGGTTGCGCAGGAAGCGCGGCCGCTCGGGATCGGCCAGGTCGAAGGCGTGGCGGATGCCGGCGGCGGCGAGCGTCGCGAGGTAGCGGAAGCCTTCCGCGCGCTCGAGGTCGCCGGAAGGCGCCGCCGGGTCCAGCACGACCTCGCCGGCGCGCCGGAGCTGGTCGCAGAACTCGGCCCAGGCGCGGCCCGCGAGCAGCCGCTCGCGATCGCGCTGCGGCACGGCCGCAGGCAGCGGACGCGGCGTGGGCCTGCCCGTTCCGCCCGTGGCGCGGCGCTCGGCGTCTCGTCCGCTCACGACTCCGAGGGCACTCCGAAGCGCTGTTGATAGGCGGCGAAGTGCTCGCGCAGGGCGGCGCGCTCGGCGCCCGCGGCGAGGGCGCCGTACTGGTGGGCGCCGCGCGCGTCCTTCGGCTTCGCGGCGAGGTACGCGCGCATGCGCGCCTCCGCCTCACGGGAGAGCTCCATGTCGAAGTGGCGGTAGATGCCGCGGATCGCCCCCAGCGGATCCGACACCAGATCGCGGTACAGGAGATCCACGCACTGCGCCTCGGGCACGATCCCGCTGTCGCGCAGCCGCGTCGCGTTGGCGAGCAGCCCCGCGCACGTGGCGGCGTCGAACCAGGCGAGGACCCGGTCGCCGTCCACGGCGTCCGAGCGCACCCACGCGGTCGCGAACAGCACGCTCGCCACCGAGCCCATCACCTGCAGCGGGTCGCGATGGGTCCAGACGATGCGGGCGTCCGGGTAGACGGAGATCAGCGCGTCGAGCGCGGTGAGGTGCGAAGGCGCCTTCAGCACCCAGCGCTCGCGCGGGCAGCGCCACTGCAGGTGCTGGAGCATGCGCCGGTGGAAGGCATAGGCGGGGCGCTGGTCGGCGGAAGCCAGCCACGCCGCGTAGCTCGGCACCTGGTGCGTGCCGCAGAGCTGCTCGGAGAGGAACTCGTGCTGCGTGATGAAGATGCACTCGACCGGGAGCGCGCCGCCGAGCTCGTGCATGGTGTCGTACTCGGGGACGATCTCGACCCACAGGCGGATCTCGCGGTGCGCGCGCTCGATGCGCGGATCGGTCGCATAGCTGGCCGACTCGGGCGGCGGGCACGGGGAGCGCACCTCCCAGTGCAGCGGCACGCGGTGCGCGGGATCCTGCGCGAGCAGCTCGTGCAGGATCGAGGTGCCCGTGCGCGGCAGGCCCATGATGAACAGGGGCTTCTCGACGCGCACCTCGCCGATTTCGGGGTAGCGCTTGCGCCAGTCGGTCATGCGCAGGCGGTTGTCGAGCAGGTTCAGCACGTCGCCGCGGGTCAGCGAGCGGCCGACGTAGTGGAGCTGCGCCTCCTCTTCGACGGCGCGCAGGAAGACGCGCAGGCCCTCGCGGAAGCCGTCGCCGCCGAAGTCCGAGAGACCGGCGCTGCGCTGCGCCTCGGCCAGCAGCTCGTCCGGATCGAGCGAGATCCAGCGCGGATCGCAGCTCTCGTTCAGCGCGCGTACCCATGCGGGGCGCGGCCCGGGCTGGAGACGGTGTGCGTTGCGCTCGCGATCTCGGCGGCTGATCAAACCGGGTCCATCCTCTGAACTACGCTCGGCTACGCCTCGCTGCGCGCGCCGCCTCGCGGCGCTTGCTAGGGCATCCACGCGCCGCCGCTCACGCTGACGAGCTGGCCCGTCACGTGCGCCGCGCGGTCGGAAGCGAGGAACAGCGCGAGATCGGCGATGTCCTCCGGCCGGCCGATACGGCGCAGCGGCTGACCCTCGACGTTGAAGAGCGTCCCCGTCTCGGCCTGCTTCGCCATCGCCTCCGGCGTGCCGAAGAACTCGTAGCCGTACTTCCTCCAGAAGCTGCCGGCGCCGACGTGATCCGCCTCCCACGGCACGATCCAGCCGGGCGCGATGCAGTTGATGCGGATGCCGCGCGGCCCGAGCTCGAAGGCGAGCGCCTTCGAGAAGGACATCACGAAGCCCTTCGCGCCCGCGTAGTGCGCGACCTGGTTCGCCGCCGACGCCGCGAGCGCGGAGTTGGAGGTGATGTTCACGATGCTGCCGCGGCCGCGCGCGAGCATCGAGTCCGCGACGGCGCGCGTGCAGTGGATCACGCCGCGGACGTTCAGGTCGAGCTCCCACTCCCACTCGTCGCGCGGCTTCTCGAGGAACGGGCGCGGATAGGCCACGCCGCCCGCGTTGTTCACGAGCACGTCGATGCCGCCGAAGCGGTCCAGCGTGTGCGCCACCAGCCGCTGCACCGCGGCCTCGTCGGTGACGTCGGTGGGCATCACGACGGCCTCGCCCGGCAGGCCCTTGCAGACGTCGGCCACCTGCCGGCTCTGCGCCTCGTCGCGGCTGGCGATCACGACGTGGCAGCCCTCCTCCGCGAAGCCCTTCACGAGCCCGCGGCCGATCCCGCCGCTGCCGCCCGTCACGATCGCGGTCCTGCCGGAGAGCCCGAGGTCCATGCTCAGGCGGCCGGGTCGAGCAGCCGATCGGTGTCGGGCATGCGCTCGACCTCCCGGGCCGCGTGCTCGCCCCACTCCTGCATCGCGGGCAGCGCCCAGATCGCGTCCGCGTAGCTCTGCGCTGCGCCCGCCAGCGCGACGCCGTAGGTGCGGAAGCGCGACACCACGGGCGCGTACATCGCGTCGGCGATCGTGAAGCGGCCGAACAGGAACGGCCCCGAGTCGCCGGCGCGCCGGCGGCAGTCACTCCACAGCGACTCGATGCGGGCGATCTCCGCGCGGACCGCGTCCGAGAGCGCAGGCGTGCGCTTCGCGCGCGCGCGGAAGTTCATCTGCAACGCCTGGCGCAGCGCGGGGAAGCCGCCGTGCATCTCCGTCGCGACCGAGCGCGCGCGGGCACGCGTCGCGGTGTCGTCGGGCCAGAGCCGCGCGCGCGGCGCGAGCTCGGCGAGGTACTCGCAGATCGCCAGCGACTCCCAGACGGTGACGTCGCCGTGCTCGAGCACCGGAACCCGACCCGCGTCCGAGTGCGCGAGCAGGCGCGCCTTCGAGTCCGCCTGGTACAGCGGGATGCGCTCCACCTCGAAGGCGAGGCCCGACATGCGCAGCGCGATCCAGGGCCGCAGCGACCAGGAGGAGTAGTTCCAGTTGCCGATGACGAGGGTCAGCGCCGACACGCGAGCCACTCCTGCCTCCGGTCGCAGCGCGCCGGCCGACGATAGCGCGCCGTGAGCACCACGCGAGGCGCTGCGCGTCGGGGTACGCTGGACGCGTGAGCGATGCATCGGCTTCGCCGCCGCGCGGCGAGCGCATCCTGATGGGGGTCGGCGTCGCGAGCGCCTGTGCGATCCTGCTCGACTTCGCGCTGCCGATGCTGCGCGGTCGGATCTACCTTGACAGCGATCTCTACGCCCTCCACGTGCCGATGCGCGTCTTCTACCAGAAGGCATTGCGCGCCGGGACCGACTTCCTCTGGTATCCGTACGAGTTCGCGGGCTTCTATCTCCACGGCGAGGGCCAGGCGGCGCTCTACCACCCGCTGAACCTGCTCGCCTATCGCTGGCTGCCCTTCACCCTCGCGTACGACCTCGAGATGCTCCGCAGCTACGTCGCCGCCCTGGTCGGCGCCTTCCTGTTCTTCCGCCGCTACGCGCTGCCCGCCAGCGCCGCGCTCTTCGGCGCGATCCTGTTCGCGTTCTCGGGCTTCCAGCTCCTGCACTACATGCACCTGAACGTGGTCGGCGCGACGGCGCACCTGCCGTGGCTGCTGCTCGCGCTCGACGTCCTCGTGCGGGGCGGCCGCGCCACGAGCGAGGCCATCGCGGGGCCGCTCTACGCGCTGCTCACGGCTTCGCAGCTCCTGCTCGGACATCCCCAGGCCATCTGGATGTCGTCGCTCGTCGAGGGACTCTACGGCGTGCTGCTCTGGCGCGGCGGAGCGCCGCTGCGCGCCTTCGCGCGCCCGGCGCTCGGCAAGGCGCTGGGCGTGCTGGCGGCGGCGATCCAGATCCTGCCGACCTGGGACACGCTCGGGCACTCGTGGCGAAGCTTCGCCTCGTCCCAGTTCGTGACGAGCTACACGCTCGAGCCGCTCGACCTGGCCCAGCTGCTCCAGCCCTACCTGCAGATCGCGCCGCAGGTGACGACCAACAAGAGTTACGCGATCGAGCTCGGACTGTACCTGGGTGCCTTCGGAGCGATCGCGCTGGCGTGGCTCGCCGTCGGGAAGATGGAGACCGGGCCCGCCCGGCGCCTCGGGCGCGGGGCCCTCGGCCTCGCGCTCCTCGGAACGCTGCTCGCGCTCGGTCCGTACGGCGGATTGTCCTGGCTCGTCACCGCGCTGCCCGTCGTCGGGTTGTTTCGCGCTCCCGCACGCTATCTCTGGCTGATCCAGATCGCGAGCGCGGTCGCCGGCGCGCTGGTCTTCGCGGATCTCGTGCGGCGGTCCCGCCCTGCGGCCAGCACCGCGGAGCGCGTCGCGGCGCTGGGTGCCGTCGCGCTCTCGGTGCTGTTCACGGCGGTCCTGCTCGTCGTCGCGCCCGCGGCGACGCAGAGGTCAGGCGCCCTGGCCTTCGGCATCGCGATCGTGGCGGCGACGGCGCTGCTGCTGCTCCTCGCGAGGCGCGGAGCCACGGCCGCGCTCGCGGCCCTGCTCGTGCTCGCATCCGCCGACCTCGGCCTCTACGGCATGACCTCGATCCGCGCGGGCCGACCGCGCCCGGCTTCCCTCTCGAGCCTCCAGAGCAGCCTGACGGTGCCGCCCGGCGCGCTGGAGCATCGGCTCCTGAACGGAACGATGGCGTCGGCCATGTTAGGCGTCCGCTACCTGTGGGGCTACGTCGCCATGTGGCCGGCCCGGCAGCTCCCCGTGTTCCCCGCAGACCTCTCGGGCCGCAAGCTCCCGCCGGAGCGACTGGCCTCGTGGAGGGCGGGGCTGCGCGTCGCGTCGGTGGCGGACGAGCGAGCGGGCGAGCCGCTGCCGCGCGTGCGCATGGTGACCGAGGCGCAGGTATCCGCGAATCCCTCGGTGGACATCGCTGCGATCGACGTGGCCACCACAGCGCTGCTGCCGGAGCCCGTCGCGCTCGACCCCGGCGCGCCGGGCACGGCGGAGCTGCTGAGCGAGCAGCCGGGCGAGCTCTCGATCGCGACGCGCGCCGACGGCCAGCAGCTGCTCGTCATCTCGGAGAGCTTCCACGAGGGCTGGAAGGTGTGGGTCGACGACGCACCGGGCCACGTGCTGCGCGCCTACGGCGACTTCATGGCCTGCGTCGTTCCGCGCGGCGCCCATCGCGTGCGCCTGCACTTCGAGCCCGCCAGCTTCGTCCAGGGCGCTTGGATCTCCGCGGCGGCGCTCGCCGGCATCGTCGTCTGGCTGGGCGGCGCGCTGTTGCGCCGCCCCTGGCGGCGCGCGTGAGCGCGCGGCGTCAGGCGACTTCGACGTCCTCCCAGAACGAGAAGCGCTCCGCGACGCGCCGCATCGGCGCGAGCGGCGCCTCGTACGACCAGGCGACGCGCTCGTGGCGCACGCCGTCGACGACGGCGTCGTAGAAGCGCACGCCGTGCGGACAGGCGCGATCGCGCTCCGTCTTCTCCGCCGCCTCGAGCAGGTCCGTGCGCACGGCGGCGCGCGGGAAGTAGTAGTAGCCGTCGCACTCCACGATGTCGTCGCTCTCGGCGAGGATCCGGCCCCCGAGCGTTGCCTTCATGCATTCCTCCTCGCGGACGCGCTCCGCCACCATAGCGCGCGGATCCGCCTAGAATGCCGGGCCGGATCCGGCGCGGGCGCGCCCGCCGCCGACGGAGGACCGCGATGGGCAAGCTCTCAGGCAAGGTGGCGCTGGTGACGGGTGCGGGACAGGGAGTCGGCCAGGGCATCGCCCTCGCGCTGGCTGCCGAGGGCGCCGCCATCGCCGTCGCCGGGCGGACCCGGAGCAAGCTCGAGGAGACCGCGCGCCGGATCCGGGAGCGCGGCGCGCGCGCGCTGACGATCGTCTGCGACGTCTGCCGGCGGGACGACGTGGAGCGCACCGTCGCCGCGACGGTCCGCGAGCTCGGCGGCATCCACATCCTGGTCAACAACGCGCAGATCGTCCCGCTCGGACGCCTGCTCGAGGTGAGCGACGACGCGTTCGAGGCGGGCTGGCAGTCGGGCCCGCTGGCGGCGCTGCGCTTCATGCGCGCCTGTCATCCCCATCTCAAGGGCGGCGGCGTGATCGTGAACCTCGGCACGTCGGCCGCTCTGCGCCACGACCCGGTCGGCTACGGCTGCTATGGCGCCGTGAAGGAGGCGATCCGCACGCTGACGCGCGCCGCCGCCGTCGAGTGGGGGTCCGACGGGATCCGCGCCCTGAACATCCTTCCGCTCGCGGAGTCGCCGGCCTTCGCCGGCTGGAAGGCGGCGCGTCCGGAGGAGTACGCCGAATACTGCCGCCAGATCCCCGTCGGCCGCGTCGGCGACTGCGAGAAGGACATCGGACGCGTCGTCGCGTTCCTGTGCAGCGACGAGGGCAGCTACATCAACGGCACGACGCTCACCATCGACGGCGGCCGGGATTTCCTTCGTTAGCCTTCTTGATAGGCGCGGCTGCGCTCGAGGTCAGACGCGAAGCTCCGCGCGGCCAGGAAGAAGTGCAGCGCGGCCCCGAGGTACAGGAGCGAGCTCCAGGCCAGGGCGCGCGCCAGCCCGCTGCCCTCGGTGCCGTCGCCGAAGCGGTCCGAGATCCAGCCGGTCAGCAGCGGTCCGCCGCCGAGGCTCACGAGCGTGAGCACCGCGTTGAACAGGCCGCTCGCCAGCGCGCGCGTGCGCAGCGGCGCCAGCGCCTGCACCGCTGCGCCGACGGGCGCGTTGTGGACCATCGCGAGGCCCACGGACGTGATGAGCAGCGCGAGCGAGCCGAGGGTGCCGGGCCAGAGGAAGGCGGCGTAGGAGAGCGGGAACGCGAGCGCGAAGCAGGCGGCCGGGATGCGCAGCACGGCCTTCCGGTCGCGGGCCCAGGCGCGGTCCGCGATCACACCTCCCGCGACGCCGCCGCCCACCGCGAGCAGCGCCGCCGCACCGCCCGCCGCGCCCGCATCGGCGAGGCCCAGATGGTGGACGCGCATGAAGAAGGCCGGACCCCATTGTGCGCCCGCGAGCAGCGCGGTGTTCGCGAGCACCGCGCCGAAGAGCACGTGGCGCAGGGCGGGGATGGAGCCCAGCGTGCGCAGCACCTCGCCGAGCGCGGGCCGATCACCCGGCTCGTGGCTGCGCCCTTCGGACCAGCCGCGCGCCGGCTCCTGCACGACCCATACGAAGGCCAGCGCGAAGACGAGCCCCGCGATCCCGGCGCCTGCGAAGGCGGCGCGCCAGCCGAAGCGCTCGGTGGCGAAGCCCCCGGCGACCAGCGCCGCCACGACGCCGATGGCGGCGGCGACGGCGACGAGGCCCATCGCGCCGGAGCGCCGCTCGGGTCGCACGTAGTCGGCGATCAGGGGACCGTTGCAGGCCCCCGATGCCGCCTGTCCGACTCCGACCAGCAGCCGCGTCGCGAAGAAGGAGAGGAAGCCCCCGCAGGCCGCGCCCGCGGCGGTGGCGACGCTCCAGACCGCGATGCCCAGCGCATACACGTTGCGGCGATTGCCGCGGTCCGCGGCCCGGCCGACCGCGAAGGCGGCGACCGCGTAGGCGAGCGCGAACGCGGAGATCAGCATGCCGGACTGCGTGTCCGAGAGCGCCAGCTCCGTCCCGAGCGGGACGAGCGCCACCGGCAGGATCTGGCGGTGGAAGAACTCGACCCCGACCGCGCCGATCAGGAACACCACGGCTGCCGTGACGGCGCGGGGAGAATGGGTCCGCTCGGCCAGGCGTCGCCTTTCAGCGCGCGCGGCGGGCCGCGGCCCGGGCGTCCAGCGCCTGGAGGTGCAGCCAGCGCGGCGCCCACCAGTTCCACGCGCCGAGCAGCTGCATCGTCGCGGGGACCAGCAGCGCACGCACCAGAGTCACGTCGAGGGCGATCGCCGCGGCGATGCCGACGCCGATC
>Ga0335070_10005735_pt1 | contig 14626 bp, 13 predicted proteins | sample Lox_Sample_13_FD_206722 | JGI IMG/M metagenome (GOLD analysis project Ga0335070, IMG submission 206722) | Soil microbial communities from Loxahatchee National Wildlife Refuge, Florida, United States - Lox_Sample_1.3 | ecosystem: Environmental > Terrestrial > Soil > Wetlands | place: USA... | reverse complement strand
TAGTCAACCGTGAGGGGAAAGAAATCCACTCCTTCGCGCGGCTCCGGATTGGATGTAGCGGTGGCAATGATTACGTTATCGCCGAGACGGGCTACAGCGCTTCCATGCGCCTGCTTTGCCAGCTTGCCGGTTTCGAAGCTGAGTGTTTTACCACCGGCTAGTTCTACGGTTGCAACTTGCGGTTCAGGTTTCATGATTCAAATTTCCTTGTGGCGGGGTATCCGCACCAGGAGCGCACATGGATGAGGCTGCCAGTAGCGAAGATGGACGGAAACACGAAATCCTTAAAATGTTCGTTAATGCCGGGCCGATCTCACGCAGATACACCTATGCGAAAGTTTCTGCGGCAGGCCGGAACGGCTGCCGGTACTGGCTGCGAAGCGACTACTTGCGCAGGCCGAGTTTGCCGACGACGCTCTTATAACGCTCGGAATCGTATTTCTTGAGGTAGTCGAGCAAGCGGCGGCGCTTGCTGACCAGCATGAGAAGACCGCGGCGCGAACCGTGATCTTTCTGGTGCGTCTTGAAGTGCTCCGTCAACTGACCAATGCGTTCGCTTAGCAACGCTATCTGCACTTCGGGGCTACCGGTATCCGTCGTATGCGTGCGGTACTGGTCAATGAGGGATCGCTTTTGCTCTCTGGCTAGCACTAACCTGATGCACTCCTGTCTATTTTCTGTTGTCTTTATTGACGTTATTGAGCGTAACACGTTGAGGATAAACCTGTAAAGTTGGGCCAAATCAGGCAAACCACTGGTCGGCAACTCTCTTCTAAGAGTAATCTATGAAAATAGGAGAATTAGTGCGCTGTCCCCGCTGCAATAGCGAGAACCCTCCCGAATACCGTTTTTGCGGTATGTGCGGAACGCCGCTGGACAAACCAGGAGAGGCATCGGTTCGCAGCGCAGAATCCGAAAGGCCAGCCGAGCGCATACGACAGCCCCAGCCCGCTTCCCCGCCGAGCTCCACTTTAAGTGGACCATCTTTCTTAGGGTTGAGCCAGCCGGCGCGCGGCAGCGAGGATGTCACATATCTTTTCGAAGAGGAGCAGCCGAAGCGCACGTATTGGCGTTTCATACTGTTAATACTCATCCTGGCGGTTGTTGGTGGGCTGGGCTATTTGCAATACAGACGCTCGGGCAGCTCATGGACTGCACCTTGGGCCAACCAGAAACCGACCACTCCTGAGCAAGCCAGTCAGCAGCCTCCGCCTGCGGCGACTCCCGCACAGACCTCCGCGCAGCCGCCGGCTGCCAGTCAAGAAGCGAACGGACAAGCTCCGGCGCAAAACGCTCCTGGAAATCCTGCCCAACCCAAGGAGACCGATATAGCACCAGGCGCGACTCCGGCTGCTGAAGCACAACCCTCAGCAACGCCGCCAGCAGCGGCGAACGCGAATCCGACTCCCGCTCAGGGAGAGCAACCACCGGCCAACGCTAATGCGACTCCTGGGCACGCGGAGCAACCACCGGCCGAGGCGCCGGCCAAGAAAGAGTCTCAGCCCGCCGCCGAGAATTCGACTGTTGCTAAGAACGAAGCTGCTGCTAACACCGACGCCGGGGATCAGCCGGATACCACCGAAGCGACTCCTGCGCCGAAGCCGAAGCGAGCAAAACCCGCTCCTGTTCCGGCCACTAATCCTGATGATGCGCTGGTAGCCAATGCGGAGAAGTACCTCTATGGCCGCGGCGTACCGCAGAACTGTGATCGTGCCCTCGTTTCTCTGCGCGCTGCGGCCGACCGTCAGAATGCGCGTGCGCAGACCCTGCTAGGCACCATGTATGGAACTGGCCACTGCGTTCCTCGCGATCTTCCCAATGCTTACCGCTGGTTCGCTTCAGCTTCCCGGCAGCAGAGCGACAACATGTGGATTCAGCGGAACCTCGAGATGATCTGGCGTGAGATGACGCCGCAAGAGCGGCAACTGGCGATGCAGAGAAACCGGTAAGAAGCAGTTCTCAGTTACCAATTTTCCGAAGCCATCGAACGAACGAGAGAAGTAGATTGCGCTTCTCTTAGGGCCTAAAGCCCGCGTGCTTTGTGGCACCTGGCGACAGTTTCTAAGCACACCCTGTCCGCTGCGCAGTGGCATCGTTGTTGCCAGGGCCACGTACTGACCTCCGCCCAAAAAATCGGAATTCACTGGCACGGCCTCGCTGCAATGTTTTCCAGCAACACTGTGCGGCGATGAGTTACGATTTCAGTAGACATATGCACGAGCGAGCTGGACTGAGTTACTGGTCTGGGCAGGTTCTGGCGGAAGTCGAGAAGGTCAGCCACAACTTTGATCCTGATCCTGTTCACGATTTGCGCGTCGCGTTGCGCCGATGCCGCTCCATGGCAGACGGATTCCTACCGGTCGATCCTGACCGCGGCTGGAAGCAACTGAAGAAAGCCGGCAAAGAGCTGTTCAGCCGTCTTGGGAATCTTCGCGACATGCAGGTTATGGAAGAGTGGGTAACACGTTTGGGCGAGCCGGAAAACCCTATCCGCAGAAACCTTCTTGCCCTCTTCAGCAGTCAGGAGGCTCAGTTAAAGGATGATGCACTGGCAGCCGTACTTGCCTTCGATCAGAACCATTGGCAGACGCTCAGCGACAGACTAGCCGAGCGTACACGCGCGATTCCTATCGAAGGGCTCGTGTTTCAACACATGGCCGTGGAACGTTGGTGTCAGGCGCACGAACTTCATCGCCAGGCGCTTCGCAACCGCTCGCAGGTGTCGTTACACCGGCTGCGTATTGGCCTGAAGAAATTCCGCTACCTGGTTGAGAATTTTCTTCCGCAACGGCATGCGAAATGGGGAGCAGATCTCAAAGAGCTGCAGGACCTGCTTGGAGAGATTCACGACCTGGATGTACTGGCCGGGGTTTTGAGAGTGCGGCGTTCGCTTAACGCCGATGACCGGCGGCAGTGGAACGCCAAAATCCATAAGGAACGCCAAGAGCGGCTCGAGAAATATCGAGAGAAGATGCTCGGCCGCCACGCGCTTTGGCCAGTTTGGCGGGAAGGGCTCCCCGAAGGAAATCGGCTGGAGGAAGCGGCCATGGCGCGCCTGCGCACGTGGGCCGAGTTTCTCGATCCTGACGTGCAGCATTCCAGGCACGTCACCCAGTTGGCGCTGGAACTTTATGACGGTCTGGTGCGAGATCGCGTATTCCGTTCCAGCCCCAAACAGCGCCGGATTCTCGAAGCCGCGGCACTCCTTCATGATGTGGGAGCCGTAAACGGTGGGCATTCGCACCACAAGGATTCTTGCCGGCTGATCCAAAAGATACCGGCGCCGCTGGGCTGGCGGAGCGCAGATTTGCGCGCCATCGCCGCGATTGCTCGTTATCATCGCGGTGCCCTGCCGCGTCCAGAACATAAATGCTTGCGCTACATTCCAGCTTCCGCCCGGCCGGGGATCATGCGCCTGGCCGGTGTTCTGCGGCTGGCGAATGCGTTCGATGGCTCCCACCAAAGAAAGATCCGTTCGGTGCACCCTGAGCGCAACGACGGACTGGTTATTATTCACACCGACGGTTACGCGGCGGACGATCCCAGCGCCGAGCGAATCGCTGCTGCGCGCCACCTTCTGGAGGCGACTTGCCATATCGCCGTAGTCGCGCGCCCCTCCGGAGAACCTCAAAATATCCGTACGCAGCAATAAGCCCCATTTGGTTCCACGGCTTACATTGCCCGGCGTCTGATCGGACATAAGTTACGCAGTTTTAATCTTTTATTCAAACTGCTGAAATAAAGCCCTTGTAGCCTTCCATCACGCTGTCGGGAATGCGCGCCCGCGCTTCGTGAACTCAGAAGCGGGGCGCCAGCTAACTATTTCCTTACATTTGGAGGCTCGTTGCTGAATTTGTTATTCTGCTCAGCACGAGCAATGCAACAGGTGAGAATGCGGTGAGACGCGCGCCTCAACGTAAGAGTCCAGCTGTCAGTGCATCTACCCAGGAACTCACCGAGATGATTTCGCGCGCCTGCCTGATCGCCAAAGACGCGGCGTTCAATGTCGAGGATTACATAGAGAAGTCAGCCAGCATTGCCTTTGTTGCAGTAAAGCAGTGTGAGAAAGAGCTCGACGACATCGAACACGAGATCGACCAGCAGCTACCGTCGGCCATCACCGAAGTTACCGAACCCGAAGCCCGGCAACTGCTAGCCTGCCTGAAGTTCATCACCGACCTGGAGCGGATAGGAGATCTGCTCTCCTCGGTAGCCAACGGAGTTCACCAGCTTACCTCGCCTTTGCGCCGCGAAGATGCTGCCCTGTTCATTGAAATGTCGCAGACCTTGCAAATAATGCTGGAACAAGTTCACAAGGGATTCATGAAGCGGGATGTAGACGCAGCGAAGCTGGTGTTGCGTACGGACTCGGAAATCGACCGCGCCTGCCACAAAGTCTTCCGCCGCCACTTCGCCGTGATCGGGACAAATGGAACCAGCGACAGCAGCCGCATTCTTTTCATTGCACAGGCGTTCGAACGCGCCGGCGATCACGCCAAGAACCTGGCCGAGGAGATTATTCACCTGGTGCGCGGGCAGAGTCTGCGCCATGCCTCACTGGCGCGACTGAAATCGGACTAGATAGCGGCCCCAGCAAGCATTCAGAAGGCATCTGATAGGGAATCGAGAGAGTAAGAGTCGAGGTGCCTCAGGGGCTAATGGTGTGTGCGTGATCTTTCCCCCTCCGGGGCTTGCTCATTTTCTGCACCCACGGCTTACGCCGTGGGCTATATTCTTTCCGCGCTTCGCGGCTAATGCCCGCCTATTTCGTTCCACCGCGGATAGTCAGCAGCAGTACTCACGCACACACTAAAGGCGCCATGGTTGGCGGCCCTCATCGGCGCGGCTCAGCCACGCTCGTTCAAAACTAATTTGTCAGATAGCTTCTCAGTCTTCGGTTCGCGTGGACCTGCTCCGGCGTTCTCCCTTGAAGGCAGGTAATGCTTTTATGCCCCGCATTCGGCTGCGCAGATCGTCCAGGTCGATCACCGCCGAGATCTGCGCCACGGCGGGGCGACTGCGCAACAGCTTGACGCGGCGCGCGGCCTCGTCAACTACGCGTGCCAGTTCCGTCCCGTACCCTCCCGAGCGGTTGTCGCGCAACCGTCTCTTCGCCTGGGCCGGAGAGAACCAACTCGGATTCCTGCCGGATTCCTGGGGCGGTTCGAGCCACAGCACCTCGCATAAGTGTGCCGTCACGAGAAGTTCTATATCGCCTGCTTTCCCTCCGTTCTTTGGGCGGACATATGTCGCAAAGGAGATCTCCTCCATGCGGCCATGCACGCCGGCCTCCTCGAAAGCCTCAAGAGCGGCTGCCTGCGCCGTGGTTAAACCCGGCTCGGCATTTCCTTTGGGAAATGTCCAGCGGCCGCCGCGAGTCTGCACCAACAAGAATTCGATGATTCCACCGCGAACGCGAAAGCAGATGGCAGCAACTTTTTCACAGCGCCGCAGCGTGCGCAGGTCCGAAAGTTGAAAAAATCTGGCGGCTCGATAGTAACCGCCAGCACGTACACGTCCGCGCGTGTGAAAGTGGCCAGCATTCATGGGGATAGCTTTGCGCAGGGCACCTGTCTTGACTAGAGCACAATATGGTTCGCGAACAAGCGAATCCGGTTACACACTTGCACGGGCAGTTTTGCTTCCCACAGTATGGATGGTCAGATTTACGGGGAATCCCCTTGGACACTTCTTACTGCCTGCGCTGCAACCGGGAGATCGCGCCGGGAACCAAATCCGTATCTGTCTATATGTTTGCGCAAACCGTCGGTATCCGGCCGCGCCAAAAGTCGACGGCACAGCGCATCTGCTTCTGCCCACAGTGTTCGGTCTCCTTGGCGATGGGTCCGCCGCCGGAAGGCGCACTGAACATCGTGGCCTGGAACATGATCCGCGATCTGGTATCGTCAGATCCGTCTCTAAGCCAGGCGGCCTGGGAGGGCATGCATGATGTCATTGGATTGCTGCCCTCGGCGGAATCCGACAACCCGCCACGGCGAGCGGTTGCGGGCGGCTATTTCGAGTTTTAAGCAAAGAAGGTTGCATTTTCCCAATTCGGGAAAAATGTCGCAGGCAATGTTGCGGTGGCGTATATAATAGATATCGAGCGTCGGTATGTTTTCTAGGTTGTAGCTTTTCTTCCATTCCAGTCACTTTTCTTGACAACGCCGTACAACCGCATTTTTTATAGGTGCTCGAATGACGCAGCAGCAAGTAGCCCTTTGCGAGAGACTGAAGCGGTTAGGTTATGAAAAAAACAAGCAATTAAGAATGTATGGGGAAGAGTTCGATCTCATCTCGGATCCTATTACCATCGGGGACCATCTGTACGTTGTTGATGCCATCGAACGTAAGTCCAAAAGCTTTCGCCGCGTGCGTATTCCGCTCCCGATTATCAACATGGCCAGGCAAGACGCCCGGGCAGCGTAGAGAACAGCCTGTTAGGTATTAGAACAGGGCTCGGCCTGTGTCGAGCCAAATCTCTGTTCGATAGCAGAAGCCTCTAATTATTGTCCTCGATCGAGGCAAAGTAACCTTATGCGCTGCTTGAGAATCTCATCGCAGTGGCGAAAAGTAAGAGCGCGAATCAGCAGCTGAAAGGCTGGCAAGCTATTGCGGGATTTCTAAGCCAGCCCGTTGCAGTCGCACAGCGATGGGCGCGAGAGTCGAGAATGCCGGTCTCGCGAGAAGGCAGATACGTTATCGCTTCGCCCGAGGAACTCAATGCCTGGGTAGGGCGTGAATCTGGCCAGCCGGTTCAGATCGCCACCCGATCTACCGATCTGATGGCGAACCTGCGACGCGGCTTGTCATACGTCCGCGAACACCGCTGGCACAAATCACGAACCTCCAAAACGAAATCACACAGTTCCTGACCAGCATGCCGACTTGAACGGGCAAGGCTCGATCGGTCCTGTAATTGAGGGCCGGAATGTGGTTCTGCCAATAAGTGCAGAGGCTTGCAGCCTGTCAAGGAGGCCAAACCCGCAGGGTGGCAATGATGCCGGGCATAGACTTCTTTTCTGCATACGCTTCCATTGGAACCTCAAATGAAGCCTTTGCCCACTATGGTTTAGAGAGCCTGCCGCCGGGGTGAGGGCGTGGCGGCGTCGACCTGCTCCTGATGTTCACGTCCTCTCGATTGTGGCGGTTTGGACGGCGACTTGCATTAGAATAAGGCGAACTTCCCCTGCGGCCTGGAGCTCGTGTGATTCAACAGCCTACTGCCAACAGTAAGCCCACCTTGGATGAAGAATCGTTCACGAGGCTGCTGGCGGCGGCTTATGTAATGCAAGAGCATCAGGACCGCATTCGTACGAAAGTATCTCCTGCCGACCTGACAGAAATCATCGCCCAAGTTGTCGAGACCCAGCACGAAATTCAGACACACTCATTCCGTGGTATGGCGGCCTTTGATCTCATTGCAAAACGCTTATGCTCGCTAACCCGTGCGTCGGGAGTGGCCATCGGTATCATGACCGCCGGCAAACTCGTTTACCGGGCGGCCGTGGGTAGCGCTGCCGCGATAAACGGCTCTGCAATTGAGCAGAAAGATAGCATGGCTGCGGTATGCCTGAAGGCTGGTACTCCATTTCAGAGCCCTCTGGCGCAGACCGACCCGCACTTGAATTCCACGCATTCCCACAAGTTGGGCGTGCAGTCCTTACTGGCGGTTCCACTGTTTCATGATGGCCGTATAGAGGGCGCGATCGAGTTGCACTTCTCGCAGATTAGCGGGTTCGGAGATGGTGAGGTGCGTGCGGCGGAGTTGATGGCGGGGGTGGCGTCGGAAGTCATTGCGAACGGCGTCGAGCGGGAATTGAAGGAAGAGCTTGAGTCCGAACGCGCCAGTGTTCTGCAGGCGCTGGAGATGCTGGAACCTGAGCTACAGAAGATCGCCGAGGGAACCGGCGAGAACGCCAGCGCCAACGCAACCGCAGAAGCCAGCTCGGAACTCTGCCGTGCCTGCGGTCATACTTTCGCCGGGAACGAGAGTTCCTGTGGAGTTTGCGGCGCATCGAGAGCGACAGGCATGTATCCCGGAGCAGCGTTACAGAGTAAATGGGCCGTGCTGTGGGAGCGTCATTTGACGGGTGCCGAGCAGAACGGCATGCCATTGTTTCGAAAGACGCGACCTCAGGAAAAAACGCTGCCCTTACCACAGTTGACTGAGGAACTGACGCGACAACTCGATTCTGCTGGACGGGAATGGCGAGAGACAGTCGAGACAGAAAAGCCCTTTGAGCATGCCGCGTTCGACGCAGAGCAAGAGTCTTCCTCTCCAACCGGGGCCGAATCCAACAAAGATCTGGCGATCACGTCGTCGGACTTAGCTGTCGACCTGCCGGCCGTCACCGCCATCGAGACGCCCCAAGCTCACCCTCATGGAAATTGGACTGCGAAACTGCGAGAACGTCAGGGTGACGCCTGTCTCGCAGCCGCCTCGCTCCTCCTGCTGATTACGCTGCTCTGGGCTTTGTGGCCCCGCCCCAACAACACGTCATTGGCGAATGCCAGCGTACCGGCAACTTCCGTGGTCAGGCGCCACCCACGTCCAAAAGCTCCGAAACTGACGTTCTTTGAAGAAGCCCTGGTTGGGCTGGGGCTTGCCGTCCCACCACCAACGCCGGAATACATGGGCAATCCTACGGTGAAGGTGTGGGAAGACTTACAAACTGCGCTCTACTACTGCCCCGATGCCGATCTATATGGGAACACTGCCAAGGGACGGTTCACAACTCAGGGCGAAGCACAGCAAGATGCGTTTGAGCCGGCGTTCCGCAAGCCCTGCGACTAGGGTACGCCTCCCCGGTGGCTAGGGACTAACTACAGTGTCTTCCCGCTTGATTTGTACCTGCCTTCTTGAAACCATTGAGAGCAGCTGATGCCAGACAACTTCAGAAATCGCGAGTGGCTGGAAGCAGAAGAACGCGAATCCAGCACGCCGGGACTCCCTCGCGCTGATTTGAATCCCTTGGTCAATCCTTTGCTAGCGCAGAATATGGGTCGCTGGGCTCAGGTGTATTTCACGACTCCTGCTGAGCACCGCGAGCAGGCGGTGGAAAAGCTATTGGAAGAGTTGAAAGCAGAGTCCAACGGGCAAAAACCGGCAGCGCCAACGACGAATGCCAAACCAGATCACGAGGCCTCGGTTCCGGAAAGCGAAAAGGAACCTGAACTCCCTATCGAGTCTCCTGGTAAAGCGGACCTTGAAATTCCTGAACTTCCTATCCAGTCTCCCGCAAAAGGTGACGCTCTGCCCGGCCCAACAGGGGATGCGGAAGACCTCGTAACTTGCCCCGGCTGCCATCATAAAAATGCAGCGGAACAGCGCTTCTGTGGCATTTGCGGCATCGCACTCGGTCAGGAAGTTACGCCCGAGAAGTCCGATCCTGTATCTGATCTCGCAGCGCCAGGAATCACGCATGCCGAAGATCCAGAATCGGACTGGCGTTGGCTACGGGAGAGAAGCTTCTCGAGCTACCAGGTTAATACGGAGACGAAGAGTCGTTCGCGAGTTTGGGTCGCCGTGATGCTTCTTCTGGCAATTAGCGCCGGCGGATACCTACTCTGGCGAAACCGTACTCGCCCAGCGCACGAGCAGTTGCCAAATGCGTCCTCTTTACCGGCGAGCTCGGCACCTGCGCAAGATATGCCCACCGCCACACCACAAGCGCTTTCCACGTCTCGGCAATTACCTACGAAGATAGCAGAGAAGAACATTACTTCCGCGCAAGTGGCAGAGGCTGCAACGCAACAAAAAGCTTCAAACGTGGAACCATCGAGCGAATTGGCTTCGGACGACGGCCGCGCTGAAGTTGATCGGGCGCACCAATATCTCGCCGGCGCAGGAGTTCCCAAGAACAGCTGGATGGCGTCGCAATTGTTGTGGAAGGCTGTCGCCAAGCAGAACAGTGAAGCTGTTCTGCTGCTGTCGGATCTTTACGCCCATGGGGACGGTGTCCCGCGCAGCTGTGAGCAGGCCCGCGTGTTGCTGGTCTCCGCGGCGAAGAAAGGATCATCAGCGGCGGCGCAGAAACTGCGTTCGGTCGAGACCGGCTGCCGCTGAAAGGCGTGAGAGTCTCGTTCGTCCCTCCGGTACTGGCTCGACTTGCCCACTTTACCCAAAGCTGACGCCCTGGGCTACATTCTTCCGCCGCTCCGGGGCTGGCTCTCCGGGAGCTTTGCTCGACTACGCTCGGCAGTGTAGTTGTCACCGCCACAATCCTTCGGCAATCTAGCTCTCACGGACACTCTCCTTCCGGAAATTTAGCTCTCACGCAGACACAAACCTCTGCGGCTCGGCTACCTATTCCAAGTTTTTTTACCCTGTCAGCGCGGGCTCCGAGGAGCAGTGCTGGCGAATTCAGCTCCATTCAGTTGAAACTCAGCGCTGGTTGCCGGAGCCGCTTCGGGTGTCCACGGCGCCAAGTGGGCACGCCGCTGCTTGCCCCAGCAGGGCTCATCTTCCTGCTGACAGACGGGATACAACTTTCCCCAGCCCTCCGCGAAAAGAATCTGCTTTTCCGGAACGCCGAGTTTCACCAGTTGATCCCGGGCGGCCAAGGCGCGCTCGTCGGACAAGAACAGGTTGTAGGGGATGTTGCCCCGCTGGTCTGCATCGCCCTCGATGGTGAACGTTACCTCGGGATGAGCCTTCAGCCACTCGGCATCCTGCTGTAGTGCCGAGATGTCGTCTGGACCTAGATCAGCGCGATCGAAATCGAAGTAGACATCTTTGACGTTCTGCTCGAAGGCTTGCGCCGCGGGCGGCGGAACTGGCTGAGCTTGCAGCGCTGACGTGGCCACTGGCTCAACTGGGCGGCCAAAATCATCCTGGCCAGAGTGCTGGAGCGGAGTCTGTGCGGACACGTTATCCCTCTGATCGGGCGAGTTATTCGTCTGCGCGAGGCATAACAACGCTGAACTCAGGACAATGATAACGAGCATCAGAGCTTTTTTCATGGCGCACCCTTGTTGTACTTCTCGATGATGGCAGCAGGTCCCCGTGATCTGCCAATCCGGTGCAAGCCGTATTTCAGGATATTTGAGACAGCAGGGTTCCAAGCTGCGGGAAGGAGTCTTCCACAGATGGGCTCTGAAACAACAAAAAGGGAGCCCGCAGGCTCCCTCGGTTGTTCAACTCCGGTTACTTAATGTTTGTCCTTCGATTTACCTTTGTCGTCGGCGTGGGATGAATTCCCTTTCGACGGCGCAGGAGCAGAGTGTTCTGGTTCGCTGTGTATGGCAGGCGCGTTCTGCTGTGGCGCAGAGACGGGACGATACTCGGGCTGGCTCGGATGTGGTGCGGAGTGGTTTGAGCTACCCTCGTTTCGCGCTGGCGAGGAACTTCCGGTGGGCGCTGAGTTCCCTTGATTTCTCGCCGGAGCAGAATTCCCACGGTCATAACCGGGTGTGGAGTTTCCACGCTCGGGCCCCGAATTGCCACGGTCAGGCATTTCGCCAAAACTGCCTTGTGACGGCGCCGGGTTATCGCGGGGTTGCGATGATGATGGTTCGCGAGCAGGAGCTGGTTGTTGGCTCATGCCGCGTTCCGGAGGCCGTGGGACACTGCGCTCTTGAATTGCCGGTTTTTCGGCGCCAACACTTCCCTGCTCATGATCAGGGGGTGCGGCATTCATTCCGCGCTCATTATTCCTGCCGCCAGCTTGTGGCGGACGCGCGACGGAACGAGTTTCGGTTGCCGGCTGTTCTACCACTCTGCCCTGGCCTGGACGAGCAACTGCTGGCTCGGCAGTCAGGGGCTGGTCATTCTGATTACCGCGCGCTTCTACCGGTCGCGGGACAGGTCGTCCCATGGCCGGTTGTACAGGTTGAGCTACGCGCTCGGTCCGCTGCGGCTGCTCCGGCTGCTGGTTGCGCTGTGGCTGTGCAGCGCGTTGATTGCCCTGTTCGTCTCGTTGCGGTGGACGCGGGACGAAGTGTCCGTTCGCAGCGGGACTTGGCCGCGCCGGTTCGTTCTGCGGACCATGGCCATTGTTGGGGCGAGCCTCATCGTTGGGTCGTCCTTCCATGGGGGCGCGGCGATTATTTTCGTTCTCGGCGACACCGGACGGGATCGGAACCTTGCCGCCGACGCGGATATTGGAATTGGGCTGTTCGTGGGCAACGCCACCCGGCTGGGTACCCTGCTGTCCACGGTGCAAACCTTCATTTTCGTGCTGCGCGGCAGCAGGCTGTCCCATTGTTGCGGGGCCATGTGGAAGCTTCGCCCGAATCTGCTGTTCGTCCTTCTGATCGAGCGGACGTCCAGGATGAGCGGCCAGCGCCTGCTGCTTGGCTTCAAATGGCACTGGACGCGGTGGAGGAGCCACATGCGACACGACCGGACGACGTGGTTCGATCACGCGTGACGGCGGAACAACTGCCGGGCGGCCGCCGCGCGGACCAATGACGCTGTCCCGATCAGGAGCGACCGGCGGGGCCACTGCAACCGAGGCCTTCCTTAACTGGCCCGGAGGAATTTGAATGGAATGGCGCGCGACCGGTTGCGAACTGGCCATCGCATTTCTGGGCATCGCCACTACGGCACCGGGCACTCGCTGGTTGGCGTAGTGTATGTTCGTCACGTTCGTAACATTGGTCACGTTGGTGACATTGGTGACGTTAGTAGTGCGGTAGTAGTTGTTGGTGACCGTGTTGATGTTGGTAATGCGAGTGTTGCTAACGTTCACATGCTGAAAATACCCGCGGCTCACGCCATACGGCGGGATGTATGGCTCACCGTATCCCAGCGGGAACCAGCCCACCGGTTCACCTGAGGTAATCGAAACTCCCCAGTTGCTGCCGCCTACCCAGGCGACGAGAGCAGGCGCATAGACCGGCCGTACGGCACGGGGACCTGGGACCCATCCCCAGGCGCCATCGTAATAGACCCAGCGGCCGTAGTGAGCGGGAGCGAAGCCCCAGGGCGCGTCGTCAACCCAAGTCCAGCCCCACGGATCAACCCAGACCCAGTGTCCATCATGGTAAGGCGCCCATCCCGGCGCAACAGCCGGCATCCAGACCGCCCCGTACCTCGGGGTCGTGCGCCAGGTGCCGTATTGATCGAGATCTTCAGCGCCGATCACATCGGGCGAGACATAGCGCGCGGACTGCGACTCGTCCAAGCGACGGTCACGCACGCGGCAGAAGTCGTCGAAGCCGTCGCGATCAGGCTGGTCAAACATCTGGTGTTCGAGCGAAGTGCCGCCGGTAAATTTAGCTTGTTCGCCGCGGTTCACCTCAACGGCGCGGCCTTCACCGGTGGCTTCACCACGGCCCTTCCAGACGGTGACAAAAGTCGTGTCATTGTTTGGATCAACGTCGAAGCGGTATTCGCCAGACTTGGTGATGGTGAAAGCAAGGTTCGGGGTGTCGATCTCGTAGATCTCGCCATCATACAGATGCCGCACGCGTACATTCAGCGTGCCCTGATCGAGTTCCACCTGCACGGTGTCGTCGCTGACGTTGGTGAGAGTCAGGCTGGTCTCGGAATCGATGCGCATCAATGCGTCACCGAGATGCAATTCGGCGCGCGACTCTTTGTCGGCCCACACGCGATCCGCAGTGGTGAGCGGCCGATTCCCGCTGGCCTCGACCCAGTCATCGACGCCCCCGGGCTGAATGGAGATTTGACCAGAGGTGTACTGCAAGCGGGCGACCCGGCTAGGCGGATCGGCCACGGCCAGTAACGAGGCGCTGACAACCAGCGCCGTTACTGTCATCAAATATGCCAATTTCGTGCGCGACGTCATACGAGCCTCCCGACGCGGACATTCATCAACATCCCCAAGCGAGCACAGACGCAAAAACCAGAATCGAACTCACATCCGGTGAAAACACTTCAGGCGTGAGAAGTTTCGAACTCGGGGTTGAGAGTAGCGTGCTGGGAGTTTCCGGCGTTAGTTACGTTCGTGTTGCGCTTCCGGTAAGTGACTGAAGTCACAACCTCTTGCAGCAATTCGCCTTGCCACCGCAAGCTGAGCGCTATCTTACGTTTACGAGAACTACACCCGGCCACAGGCGGAACGCCGCAACTCGCCGGGGCTTCCTGGGTTATTACAAGTGGAAGAAATGAAGAATACGGGCCAATTCGCAATGGCAATGCACGGTGGCCGCGGGACTCTCAGATCGAAGCAGATCGATGTTCCGAGGGAGGCGTTTATGAAACGGTTCCAGCGCAACCTGCTGGCTGTGGTTATTTTGCTGTGTGTTTCTGCTCTGGCGGCCTTCGCAGATTCTGATCCTCCGGGCCGGGTGGCGCGTCTGCAGTACATGAGCGGATCAGTTTCTGTCCAGCCCAACGGACAGGACGAGTGGGTTGAGGGCACGCTGAACCGTCCACTCACAAATGCCGACAATATCTGGACTGATAAGCAGTCCCGCGCTGAACTGAACGTGGGCGATGGCCTGCTGCGGATGGATTCAGAGTCGAGCCTTACCATCACCAATATTGGCGACAACAACGTGCAAATGCAGTTGCACCAGGGCTCGCTTAATGTTTTCGTGCGTCATCTGTATGACGGCGAGATCTACGAAGTTGACACGCCTAACATGGCGTTCACGATTCAGAAATCTGGTGAATACCGGTTCGACGTTGACCCCAACAATGACACGTCATACG